>JAEEGK010000185.1_pt1 | contig 158300 bp, 150 predicted proteins | sample 8958771 | NCBI WGS metagenome assembly JAEEGK01 (sample SAMN16246547, study PRJNA631951) | gut metagenome | biome: gut microbiome; feature: rumen; material: SC-attached | host: Bos | place: Iran: Karaj | collected 2018-10 | reverse complement strand
AAAGCTTTTTTAAGAAGATTTCAAAAGATTGATGTAGCGGAATGTTCAAAACCAGATGTTGTTAAAATACTTATGGGAACTATTCCTAAATTAGAAAAACAAATTGGGGTTAAAATTAATTATCAACCATTTGTAACAGAAAAGATAATGGCTTTTATTGTTGAAATGACTGATGAATATAAAAGAGTTTATGAAATAGCAAGTAGATATCCAGATATATGTTTAACAATTGTTGCGAATGCTTTAACTTTTGCTTTATATGATAATCAAAGAATAGTAACTATAAAACATTTTTATCAAGCGATATGTAATGCTAAAAATGTATATGAAGATTCTAGAAAAAAGGAAGCAGAAAGATTTAAACAAGAATTTAAAGATTTATTTATTGATGAGGGTATAAATATTAATACTCTTGATTAAGGAGACACAATGGGAAGTAGAAATGCTAAAAGAGTAAAAAAAATAAATGGAATGGAACAAATCTTAATTGATTTAAAACCTAGAAGATGTGATAGTTTTGTTTATTCATATAAAGATATAGATGTGACTAATCTAGTTAAATATATTGATAAATTAAAAAAGAAAAATAAAGATATTACTTTCTTTCATGCTTTTGTTTTTGCAATGGGTAAAGTAATTTATAATAGGAATAGATTAAATAGATTTGTTCAAAATAGACATGTTTTTGAACATAATGATGTAGTAATATCATTTGTAGCTAAAGTTGCTTTTGATGAAAAATCAGAAGAAATAATGATAATGGTTCCTATTAAAGAAGATGATACATTAGAAACTATTAGTAAATATATTATTGATAAGATTGATAATATAAGAAATAGAAAAGTTAAAAAAGAAGGAGCTAATGATGCTATTGATTTTTTAGGTAAATTACCTAATATATTTAGAGTACCATTAATAGGCTTATTAAAGTTTTGTGATAAAAAAGGAATACTACCTAAATCATTAATTCAAGATAATTTATATTATAGTAGTATGATAGTGTCTAATTTAGGTTCTTTAAAAAGTAATGCTATCCATCATAATATAACTAATTTTGGTACTTGTTCTTCTTTAATAACTATGGGAATGATTGAAAATAGGGAAATAATAGATAATGATGGTAAAAAAGAGTTAAAGAAGATATGCCCTTGGGGAATGGCTTTTGATGAAAGAGTAGCTGATGGTTTTTACCTTATTAAATCAATTGAAATGTTACAATATTTGTTTGATAATCCAGAACTTTTAGAAGAAAAAGCAAATGAAAAAATAGAATTACCTAAGAAAAGGTAATTTTTATTTGAAATTAAATGTATTTTGTGCTAATATATACCTTGCATTTCAAAGGGGTGTTTGTGATGTCATTAAAAGATAATAATAACTCTAAAAGAGCTTATATTGTTATTTCTATGCTTGCTGCAGTTATTATTAATAATTCAGTTAAATCTTTAAAGGAAGATTACCATATAACTTCTAATAAAATAGCATATGAAGCATTACATAAATTATCTGTTGAAGATATTAAAAGATATATTTATTCTTCACCATATTTAAGTGATGAAGAAAAAGATTATTTATATAATCCAGATTTTATTGAAGATGCCTTACCATTAATTAATGTTAATTTTGCTAATAGATTAAAATATGAAACCCATTTTCATAATATTGCTATATATAGTTATGGTGAAGAAAATGAAGAAAGAGATTATTTAGGTTATTATGATCAAGATTATCCAAGTAATCTATATATTAGAGGATATGACTCTTTAGATGGTAATAAAGATACTGTTGCTCATGAATGGATTCATTTATGGCAATGTTTTGCGGGTTGTAATGTTATAACTGAAGCCTGTGCTGAAATTATTTCTGAAGAATATTATGATGAATGTAATAATATAGCTTATTCAGAACAAGTAAAAATAGTAAAAAAACTTATGGAAATAATTGGACCAGAATTAATATGGAATTTTAATTTTAATGGAAATTTTAAACCAATTGCTGATGCTGTAAGTCCATATTTATCAGAAATTGATTATTATGATTTTCTTCATTGTTTAAAATTTGAACATGGTAAATCATTAGATAATATAAATAAGTTTAAAAGATTAAATGAAATAATTGCTAATTTATATAAGAATAAGTATGGTGAAGATATAGAAAATAATGAAATAATTGCTGCTCTTGATAATTTTAATTGTCAAGTAACTAGATATTACTTTAATAAAAGATTTATGGATAAAGAACATTCTTACTATATAGATCGTGGTAAAAAAGAATATACTAGTTTATCTTATCAAGAAGCAATCGATAGAGATATATTCTTCGCTTATGCTACTAAATATGATGAAATATCTTTTGAGGAAGCTATGGAGTTAGTAGATGCTGGAATGACAGTAAGACGAGATATAGACTTTAAAACGAATAACATTATTTTAAATAGAAGAACTGATATGGGTATAAAGACTACCATAAGTGGTTCTATTAATGGTGAGGCAGTAGAAAATGCTGATGTTGATGAATTAGTAAAAAAAGGTATTATTCAAGTTACTTATTATAAAGTATATTATAAGGAATTAAATGGTTATGAATACATGAATAAGATATGTATAGAAGGAGCCAAAATATCGGAATTATATCCTAAAAATGATATAGTATTGTGTGAAGATCATGTTGAAGGAATGATTCCTGTAATAAATTATGTTGAACCTATATGTAATAATATAGAAATAAAAAGAACACTAAATCAAAATAACTGATTTAGTGTTTTTTTGTTAAAAAAATGGGGCGAAATATGAGGATCGAACTCATGCATACCGGAGCCACAATCCGGCGTGTTAACCACTTCACCAATTCCGCCATAACGCAATAATAGAATACCAAATAATTAGAAAAAAATCAATAGTTATCCAAGAATTGCTTAATTTGTTTAATCATGCTATAATTTGTTTATAAGGGTAGGCTAGAATATGGAAAGTGAACAAAAATGTACAATTCTAAGTATGCTTTTTAATACATTATTGATTGTTTGTGCCCTATATGGAGGAACATTAATACGTAATTATACCTTAATATGCTTAGGGTATTTTGTTATGTGCGATTTAATTGAAGATTTCCTAGCATTTATATCATCGAGAGCTAACGAAAGAAGAGCTAGTAAAAAGCATTTTTTTGGATATGGAGAATATGAAAACTATTCTGGTTTAGCTGTTGGAGTAATATTTGCTTTTTTGGGTATATACATATTTACTAGTGCATTACATTTGAATTGTGATAAAGCTAACTTTTTTGCTTTTGGAATTATGTTTGGTTGTATGTTAGTCAGATATATTAATTCTACTTATCAATTCAATTGTGCCAAAGAAGAACAAAGCCAGATGTTAATGTCTTCAGCAAAAGATGGGGTTAAAGGTACAATAATATGTTTTATAGCTTGCTTATTATTGATAATGAATATGTTTATTAGTACTGCAGATGTAATTGGTGCTATTTTGATGAGTTTATTAATTATATATGAAGGAATAAAAATAATTATTAATAATATTATTTTTATTAAGGGTCAAAATGATACAAATAATAGTATTAATGAAAAACTAAAAAAAATAATAAATAAATATGATGGATTCAATTATGTTAATGTTGATTTAGTTAATGTCCGGGATTATTATTTAGCTACAATAGATATAGAAATTGAGGATGATGTTAGTCTATGGAGATTAATATATACTGAATTGATAATAAAATTTTTAATTAAAAAAAGTATCCATAATATTAGATTTGTTGATTATGATATATATAAAGCTGAATAGCTTTATATTTTTTTTAAAATCATTAGCACTTAATGTTGACAAGTGCTAATTATAGTGGTATACTTTAATTGTTGATAGGGAATAATATCAACAAAGAAACATTTTCAAGTTTAACATGAAAATTAAAGAAAGGAAGATGATATTTATGTTACCTAGTAGAATGTTTTTTGATGATATGTTGAGTGATTTCACAGAGGAAAATAAGATGAAATGTGATATCTATGAAAAAGACAAAAAAATCTTTATTGAACTCGATGTTCCTGGTTATGATAAGAAAGATATTAAAGTAGAGTGTAATAAAGGCAATATTGTCATTAGAGCAGAAAAAGAAAGAGTTGAAGAACACAATAAGAAATATCTACATCGTGAAAGAAGAGTATATGGCAAGATTGAAAGAAGTTTCCATCTAGAAGATATTGATGAAGATTCAATTAATGCTGAATTTAAAGATGGTATCTTAACAATCTCTGTTGAAAAAGTAGATGAAGATAGAAATAAAAAACTTATTGAAATAAAGTAGGGAAACCTACTTTTTTCTTTACACTAAATTAATAATATTATATAATTTATATAGAATATGGAGGAGTAGAAAGTGTTAAAAAGACTAATAAATAATCCTCTAAGTCTAATAGTAGTTGCAATAGTAATCGTTGCATCTTTTTTGGTATGTATTAGTAGTAATACAAATGGTTATGTATATGAAAGTAAAACTATAAGTAATAAAGAAAATACTTTATGTATGATGTATGAAACATTACCTGGTAGTGGAATATATGAAGAACAATTAGGATCTAGTTGGCCAGCAAGTGGATATATATTTAATGATGAAATAAGTGGCTGTAAGAATAGATCAGAATTATCATGGAATCAAGATAATAATCAAGTAATAGTTAAATCAGATACTAAAGAACAATGTTATGTTTATTTTGATGTTTTATCTGCAAGACATTTAAGTTATTCTTATCCAGGTAGTACAGAATGTACTGATGTAGAATGTGCTCTAAATGAATTATATGAATTGTTAGTTGGAGAGACAACATATGCTTATTGGAATGACAATTTTATGAAGAATACATATACAAAAAGTCAGGTTCCTACTGGTACTGGTTTAACTGGTACATATGAATCTATAGATTCTTTAATTACTGCATATGGTTCAAGTAATTTTGAAGAAAATCCTATATATGTTAAAACTTTATTAGGGGATGGTTCTCCGGTAAATCATAAGATATGTGCCTTAATTAACAATCGTGAATTTTGTGTAGGTCCTAATTATTGGGATACTGATGCAGCAACTACTTTAAATAAATTAAAAAGTAATTTAGAAAATACTTTAGGAATTACAATTCCAAACAATAAATGTACAACTAGTGAATATAATGCTGATTGTGAAGCACAAAGTATAAATTTTGGTTCAAATTCAAATGGTAATATGTATTTTTGGGCTTCCGATTATCGTTGCTACATTTATAGTAACGGAAATGTTGATTGTGGCGCTTAAAATAAATCAATTGAGGGAAATAATATGAAAAAATTAATAAAAAGTAATATATTTAGTTTTTTCCTTGGAGCAATTCTTTTTGGTGGTATAGGTACAGTAGTTGCAACAACTATTCTTAGTAGTAATGTTAGTTATACTAATAATAACCAAACAACAGTAGAGAGTGCTTTAGATGAATTATATGATATAGCAAGTAGATTAGATAGTTGCGCTACTGGTAATAATGGTATTACTTATGTATATTGGAATGGTAATTTTAGTAGTTCATATTGTTCAAGTACCCAAGTACCGGGAGGAACAGGATTATCTGGAACATATGTAACTAGAGAAGCGTTAGCTAATGCATATAGTAATTGGAATAATGCCCCAATATATATAAAAACAACAAAAGAGAATAGATTAGTAACTGGACATGCTGCATGCTTATGGTATAACGATCAAGAATTTTGTATAGCCCCAAATTATTGGACAGGAACAATAGGAGTAAATAATGCAACAGAAGGAGCTAATACTAAAGCAAAATTAAAAGCTGATATGGAAAATGCCTTAGGAATATCAATAAGTGATTCCAACTGTGAATCAAGTGAAATCTACGCTCTTTGCTATGCTGGGGCGTTCAATTGTTATGCTAACTCTTCGGGGGTTGTTAACTGCTTTTCACATCCCAATGGTGAATTTTGTTATGTTGATGGTTCAGGTTCTGCTGCCTGTGAGACGTAATATTTGAAATCTAAATAAAAATATTGGAGAGTTGGAGGTTAAAATGAAAAAAAATGTTAGAAACAATATATTTTGTTTTTTCCTAGGAGCAATCCTATTTGGTGGTATTACTACAGTACTAGCAACAACAATACTTAGTAGTACAGTAAGTTATACCAATAATAACCAAACAACAGTAGAAGGGGCATTAGATGAATTATATAGTAAAGCAAGTAGATTAGATGGTTGGATAGATCCTAAGGGATTAAATACTGATGGAACGGGTGGTACAGTATCCTTTGTTTATTGGAATGATAACCTTAGTAACACAACTTACACCAGTACCCAAGTACCAACAGGAAGCGGATTAAATGGAACATATGCAGCAAGGGAGTTATTAGCAACGGCATATAGCAATTGGGAGAATGCACCAATATATATAAAGACAACAAAGGTAAATGGAACGGTAACAGGACATACATCATGTTTATGGTATAATAATCGAGAATTTTGTATGGCTCCAAATTATTGGGATACTAATGCTTCGACTACTATGACAAAATTGAAAGCAGATATGGAGAATACTTTAGGAATAACTTCTAGTTGCAATTCCAACACGAATTTCGCCTATTGTTTTGCTGGTACTTTCCTTTGCAATGCGGATGCTAATGGTCTTGTATACTGCCGTTCGGACGTTGAGTATTGGACTTGCATTGTCTATGGCCAGGGTGATGCTCGCTGCAGTTAGTAATAGTTTGCTTAATAAACTTATAATTTAATTCTATAATACATAACGAAATAAACATTTCGTTATTTTTTTGTTATAATTATATTGGTGTTATATATGGATGAATTAAAGAAATATGGTAAAGATATATTAATAAATGAATATGAAACTAATGTCTTACTTAAGTGTAATATTGATGTTAAAAAGTGTAATAGTATTGATGAAGTATTATTGCTTATTGATAGGTATTTGGATGATGTAATTGATTTAGATGATGAAGAATATGACGAAATTGATTATGTAGCAAATAACTTAAGTGAACGTAAGTATTATGGAGAAACAAATAAATGAATAGATGTAAATGGGTTAATTTAAATAATCCTTTATATGTTAAGTATCATGATTGTGAGTGGGGAATACCTAAGTATGATGATCATGAATTATTTGAGTTATTAATTCTAGAAATGTTCCAGGCGGGTTTATCATGGGAATGTATCTTAAATAAAAGAGATAATTTTAGATTGTCTTTTGATAACTTTGATATTGATAAAATAATAAAGTATGATGAAGTAAAGATTAATGAATTAATGCAAGATAAAGGTATTATTAGAAATAGAAGAAAGATTGAAGCAACAATTGGAAATGCCATTGTTTTTAAAAATATTGTAAAAGAATATGGTGGTTTTAGCAAATATATATGGGGATATACTAATAATAAAGTATTAAATGGTATTTATATGACTAAAAATGAATTATCTGATCAAATATCTAAAGATTTAATAAATAGAGGGATGAAGTTTGTTGGTTCAACAATTGTTTACTCATATTTACAAGCAATTGGGATTATTAATGATCATGATAAAAATTGTTATAAATGTGTGATATAATTAAATAGAGGTAAAAATATGAATGACGAAGTAATAAAAAGTGTTAGTGAAAAAATAAATTTAAAGGAAAATCAAATTAGAGTAGTAATGAATTTACTTAGTGAAGGAGCTACTATTCCATTTATTGCTAGATATAGAAAAGAAGTAACTGGTAATTTAAATGAAGATGAATTAAGATTAATTGAAAGTGAATATAATTATGCTGTTAATTTAGCAAGTAGAAAAGAAGATGTTAAAAGATTAATTGATGAAAAGGGAATGCTTACACCGGAGATAGAGAAAGCAATTCTAGAAGCTAAAAAACTTAGTGAAGTGGAAGATATATATACTCCATTTAAAGAAAAAAGAAAAACTAAGGGTACGGAAGCAATTAAAATGGGACTTGAACCACTTGCTAAGATAATAATGAGTTTACCTAATAAAACTAGGGATGAAATAGCTAAAGACTTTTTAAATGAACAAGTTAAAACTATTGATGATGCAATGACTAATGCTGGATATATAATTGCAGATTGGATTAGTGATCGACCTAAATATCGTAAGTATGTTAGGAATCATTATTTTTATAATGGTAAAGTTGTAGGTAAGGTTAAAAAGGGTGCTGAAGATCCTAATAAAGTATATGAAATATATTATAATTTTGAATGTCCAATACCGAAGATTAAACCACATCAAACATTAGCACTTGCTAGAGCTGATAAAGAAAAAGTAATAACTTATAGTTTAAGTGTTGATGCTAAACCAATAATAGAATATCTTGAAGGTGAAGTAATTGGAGGTAAATCTAGTCCTCTTGTTGCTGATATGAAATTATTTATTGAAGATGCTTGGAAGAGATTAATGGAACCTAGTTTAGAGAGAGATATTAAAGCTGAGTTATATGATAAAGCAAGTGAGTTTGGAGTTAAAGAATTTGGTAATAACTTAGAGAATCTACTTTTGACACCACCGATTAAAGAATGTGTGGTTATGGGCTTTGATCCAGCTTTTAGAACTGGTTGTAAATTGGCTGTTTTATCCCCAACTGGAGCTGTTTTAGAAATTGGAGTAATCTATCCTCATGAACCTAAAAAAGAAGTTGATATGGCAGAAAAAATAATGCTAGCCTTAATCCAAAAACATGGAGTTAAAGTAATAGCTATTGGTAATGGAACTGCATCAAGAGAATCTGAGACTTTTGTTGCTAATTTAATTAAGAAATATAAACTGGATGTTAAATACATCATTGTTAGTGAAGCTGGGGCTAGTGTATATTCTGCAAGTCTTCTAGCTAAAAAAGAATTCCCTGATTACTCTGTTGAACAAAGAAGTGCTGTATCTATTGGAAGAAGACTACAAGATGCCTTATCTGAACTTGTTAAAATTGATCCTAAAAGCATTGGAGTTGGTTTATATCAACATGATTTAAAACAAAAAGAACTAGATGAAGAACTAACCTTTGTAGTTGAGAAAGTAGTTAATGAAGTTGGTGTTAATTTAAATAATGCTTCAGAAAGTATTTTAAATTATATATCAGGATTAAATAAAACAATTATTAAAAAAATACTGGATTATCGTGCTAAACATGGTAAAATAAAATCTCGTGAGGAATTAAAAGGTATTAGTGGAGTAAGTGAGTTAGCTTTTGAACAATCAGCGGGCTTCTTACGAATTATTGATGGTGAAAATCCTTTAGATAAAACTAATATCCACCCTGAAGATTATAGTATAGTTACTAAGATACTCGGAGATAATAACATTAATCCTAATTTAGTAGGTACTAAGGAAATTGATAGCATATTAAATAAAATAAATACTAATAATATAACTACTAATTATAATATATCAGTTGATAAATGGGATATGTTAAAAAATTATTTAATTCATGGAGTATTAGATCCTCGGGATGAATTAAAACAAATGGTTTTACGTAATGATGTTTTATCAATTGATGATTTAGAATTAGGAATGGCTTTAGAAGGAACTGTTCGTAATGTAACTAGTTTTGGGGCTTTTGTAGATATTGGGTTACATGATGACGGATTAGTACATATATCTAAAATGAGTAAGGAATATGTTAAACATCCAAGTGAAGTATTAAAAGTTGGAGATATAATAACTGTATACATATGTGGGATAGATAAGGAAAAAAATAGAGTTAATTTATCATTAATGGAGGAAATATGAGAACATTATTTAATTTGATTAAATTTATTATCATTATTGCTATTTTAGCTGGGGTAGTATTACTTGGAACTAATAAAACATTTCTTTATACTAAATATAATACTAAAGATATGTATGGGGATGGGATTCCTATAAGTAGATTTATGTATTATTTGGAAGAAAAGAATAATACAGCTAAATTTGTTACTCCGATTGGTATATCAACTTTAAATAGTGAAAAAGATGAGTATTTAAGTAAACTTAAACATTGCTATGGTAAGTATTATTATGATGAAGATAATAATATTACAATTAGTGAATACTATATAACAGAGAAAAATCATTATAATAGCGTAAGTTTTAAATATGAGTACCTTAATAGATGTAGTGAAGACTATGTACTTAGTGATATGTGGGTATATGAATATAATGATTTAAGTACTTTTGTAGGTGGAGATATAACTGAAAAAGCTATGATTAAATTTATAAAGGATATTTATGAAGAAAAAAGAGTTGAAGATCCTAAAATAACTGAATATAAATCTAAAATAAAGATTAATATAGATTGTCACATGTCTAAATATGACTATAAATTGATTTTAGAAGATTTTAGTGAAAATGAAATAAAAATTACTAAAACATACGGTGATAGAACTATGTTTGCAGTATATACTATGGATAATGCTTTAGAATATTTAGATAGTTTAGAAAAAGCATGATATTTATTATATGTGAAAAATAAAATAAAGAATATGATATTTTAGAGGGAAGGTAATCTTATGAATAGAGAAGATTTTCCAATATTAAATGATAATATAATATATTTTGATAATGGAGCAACTAGTTTAAAACCTAGGATAGTTGTTGATAGTATTAAAGACTATTATGAAAAATATAGTGCTAATGTTCATCGTGGGGATTATGATATTTCATATAAAGCTGATTTAGAATATGAAAATGCTCGAGATGAAGTAGTTAAATTTATTAATGCAAGTAAAAAAGAAGAAATAATATTTACTAGTGGTACTACGGAATCTATTAATATGATTGCTAATGGATTTTTTGCTAATATTATTGAACCAGATGATGAAATACTTATTACAACTAGTGAACATGCTTCCAATGTTTTACCATGGTTTAATTTAGCAAAAAAATATGGTTGTATAGTCAAATATATTCCTTTAGATGAGAATTATCATGTGACGATAGATAATGTTTATAAGTGTATTACTCCTAAAACAAAGGTTATTGCGTTAGCCCAAATTACCAATGTCATTGGGGATGTTCGTCCAATAAAAGAAATAACTAAACTAGCCCATGAAAATAATATTTTTGTAGTTGTTGATGGTGCTCAAAGTGTTCCTCATTTGAAAGTTGATGTCCAAGATTTAGATGTTGATTTTTTGGCATTTTCTGGTCATAAAATGTTAGGTCCGACCGGTATTGGAGTATTATATGGTAAAGAGAAATTGCTTGAGGCAATGTTACCAATTAATATGGGGGGAGGAATGAATGAATCATTTGATAGCCCTGATAGTATTTATTTAAAAGGATTACCGACCAGATTGGAAGCAGGAACTCCTAATATTGCTGGAGCAATTGGTTTAGGGGCTGCTATTAAATATTTAAATAAGATTGGTATGGATAATATTCATGCTAGGGAATTACATTTAAGAGAGTATTTAATTGAAAGATTAGAGAAAATACCATTTATAGATCTAATTAATTTGGAAGCTGATAGTGGTATAGTTGCCTTTAATATCGATGGTATATTTAGTCAAGATGTGGCAATATATTTAAATAAATATAATATATGTGTTCGAGCTGGAGAACATTGTGCTAAAAATTTAAAAAATGCTACTGGAGTTATAAATACAGTTAGAATTAGTTTATATTTTTATAATAACGAATCAGAAATAGATACATTAGTAGAGTTATTAAGTGATAAAGTAAAAATTGAAAAAGAAATGTTATAGTTTAAAAATACGTTATAATTTGTTACAATAGTGTTGGTGGTATAAATGGAATACAAAAAACAAAGAAAAGATTATTTAACTTGGGATGAATATTTTATGGGAATTGCTAAATTATCTGCTTTAAGAAGTAAAGATCCTAATACTCAAGTTGGGGCTTGCATTGTAAGTGATGATAATCGAATATTATCCATTGGTTATAATGGGGCTCCGAATGGCTTTCATGATGATGAATTTCCTTGGGATAGAGAAGGAGAGCCATTAAATACTAAATATTTATATGTATGTCATGCTGAATTAAATGCAATATTAAACTATCGGGGACATCGTAAAGACTTAGAGGGTTCTAGAATATATGTGGCACTATTTCCATGTAATGAATGCGCTAAAGCAATTATTCAATCTGGTATCAAAGAAGTGGTTTATATAAGTGATAAATATAAAGATACTGATGGTGTTATTGCTTCTAAAAAAATGTTTGATGTTTGTGGTGTAGAATATCGAAAGTTAGAATTAACGAGTGATAAACCAATTACTTTAGAGTTAACAAAATAGATATTAATTATCTATTTTTTTTGGTATAATTATAGAGATGAGTTATGAATAAAAATATAAAAAAAATATTAGAAAAATTAGAAAGTTCAGGTTTTAAAGCTTACCTAGTTGGTGGTTTTGTAAGAGATACTTTAATTGGTAGAGAAACTTTTGATGTTGATATATGTACTAATGCTTTACCAAAAGATTTATTTTCTATCTTTAATGCCGATAGTAATAATTATGGTGGAGTACATTTACAAGTAAATCAATATAATGTTGATATAACTACCTTTAGGGAAGATAGAAATTATATTAATCGTCGTCCTAGTGAAGTAATATATATTAATTCTTTAGAACAAGATTTACAAAGAAGAGACTTTACTATTAATGCTATTTGTATGGATAAGAATAGTAAAGTAATAGATTTATTAAATGGAGTAGATGATTTAAATAATAGAACAATTAAAATGATAGGGGATATTGAAACAAAATTGTTAGATGATCCTTTAAGAATACTAAGAGCTATAAGGTTTGCTACGGTTCTAGATTTTAGTATTGATGAAAAGTTATACCAAGGATTAAAAAAGAATTATCAACTAGTATTAACTTTATCTAAAACAAGAATAAAAGAAGAATTAAATAAAATTCTTCTTAGTAGTAATTTTATGAAGGGATTAAATATATTAAAAGAATTAGGTATCTTAGATTTATTGAATATAAGCTATGGGGACATTACCTATGTTCAAGATGTACTTGGCATGTGGAGTCAAATTAATACTAATGATATGCCATTTACAAACAATGAAAAAAAGAGTATTATAAATATTGCTGAAGTGGTACGGATTGGTAAAATAAATAATGAAACATTATTTAAATATGGTTTATATATTAATACTATTGCAGGTTTAATACTTAATATTAATTTAAATGATATTAATAAAATATATAAGAAAATACCTATTAAAGAAAGAAAAGATATTAATATAACTAGTGAAGAAATAATAAAGACATTAGATTTAAAAGATGGTAGAGAAATAAGTAATATATATGATGATTTAATTAAAAAGATTCTTAATAATGAATTAAAGAATAATAATAAGGAAATTAAAAAATATTTACAAGGGAAGTGATAAAATGTTTAAAGATAATAAAAGAATGGTTGTAGATGCCATGTTTATTAAAGAAACTTTAAAGCATAAATTATCTTTAGAAGAGTTTTTATTACTTCTTTATTTTGATAATTCTTATGATTCTATTTTTGATATTAAAACAATTAGTAAAGTCCTTAGAATGGATGAAAATAGTATTTTAAAAGCTTATAGTGATCTAATTAAGAAAAAAATAATTAAGGTTAAAGCTGAAAAAGATGGTTATGGTAAAGTAATAGAAAAAGTTGATATAGATGATTTTTATCGAGATATTAAAATGGATAATAGTGAAAAGATAAAAGAAGAGAATAAGGAAGATATATTTAGTAAATTTGAAAGTAGTTTTGGAAGAACATTATCTCCGATGGATTCTGAAATAATTAATGCCTGGATAGATAAAGGATTTAGTGAAGAATTAATTGAAGCAGCATTAAAAGAAGCAGTATATAATGGAGTAACTAGTTTAAGATATATTGATAAAATACTATATGAATGGAATCGTAAAGGAATTAAAACAAAAGAGGATATTTCTTCTAAATTATATGAAGATGAAGATAAAGAAGAACAATTATATCAAACAAGTATTTTGAATTTTGATTGGTTAGAAAATGACAAGTAATTATATTATAGAGGAGTTAGACAAATTATTTCCTAATCCTAAATGTGAACTAAATTATAATAAAGATTATGAATTATTAATAGCAACTATATTATCAGCTCAATGTACTGATAAAAGAGTAAACGAAGTAACATCAATCTTATTTAAGGATTATGATATATTTAGATTAGCTAATGCTAATTTAGGAGATATAGAAAGAATTATTTATCCGGTTGGTACTCATAAGAAAAAGGCAAGTTTTATTATTAATGTTGCTAAAAGTTTAGTTATTAACTATAACGGAAAAGTACCAAATAATAGAGAGTATTTAGAAAGTTTGCCAGGAGTAGGGAGAAAGACTTGTAATGTGGTATTATCTAATTTATTTGATGAACCAGCTATAGCAGTAGATACTCATGTTGCAAGAGTCTCTAATAGATTAGGCATTACAAAAAGTACTGATGTAAATAAAATAGAACATGATTTAATGCATAAATTTTCTAAAGATAAATGGAGTAGATTACATCATCAATTAGTTTTATTTGGTAGATATATTTGTAAAGCAAAAAATCCTGATTGTAATAATTGCCCATTTAATTGTAAGTATAAGAAAACCTTGTAGGTATTAATCTACAAGGTTATTTTTATTCAGTACAAGTAGATGATCCATCTATATTAATCCAACAAGCAGATCCAAAAAAATCATATTGACCTTCACATTCAACATAGCCATTCGCGTCAGATTCACAATAGAAACCGTCAAAAATACAAACAACAGATTCTGAATCATATTCACAGTTATCAGCTTGAGTTTCTAATGCTGCTTCCATTGCTGTTTGCAACTTATTCTTTGTTGTAGTTCCATCTACTTGATCTTGGGAATCTCCTACCCAATAATTTAGTCCTAAACAAAATTCATGATTGTTATACCATAAACATGCTTCTGTACTAATTATTATATCATTTTCAACTTCGTGCTTTAAATAATATGGTTTTGTAATTGTACCAGCTGCACAGGTATATGTATTTGGATTTATGTGCTCCAAACACTCTTGTTCTGTTGTGAAATATTGATTATCGTATCCACACGTTAGATTACTACCTCCAATTGGACAATATACATTGTATGTTTTTGTTCTTATGGTATTCACATTTGTTTCATAATCGCCTACTCCTACTGTTACATTATTCTCGCTACATGTATCTCCCCAATATTCACATGCCATTTGGGTTGCATTTGGAGTTGTACAATCAGGTACACCATTATTTTCCCAGCACCATCCAGAAGTTAATTCATCCTCTATTGAATGATTATTGAATGCTGTCCTTGTATTATTCCTATATATTGTTCCTGTAAATCCTAAATCTAATTCATTTTCTTGAATGATTAGTTCTGCTTCAAATGTCTTACCGGTATTATCATTTTGATTAACATCTAAATTTACTAATGTTACTACAACTCGCCATTCTTGAGTAGTAGTTGCGTTATTTGATGCTGTTATTGTGTGGTTATCAAGTAGTGTTTTTAATCCTCTTGCTGTTGTTATATCATATCCTGTTAAGCTGTCTATTGTTACTTGATTACCTAATCCTGTAAGTGTTACTAAATTATCACTTGAGTCAAATACTTGAAGAAGTAATTCTGGATCATGATTGGTATTTGCTGCACTATATACAAATGGATTACTTTCGATATTTAGATATAAATAATAATTTCTAGTAGCAGTTCCGGTCTTACTATTTGGAGTTAATATAGCTGTTGCTGTTGCTTCGCCATCTTGATTATCTCCACCATTAGTAAAATTAAGTTGAGTTGCTTCTACTGATATATCTTCATCAATACTAAATGTTAACATATCTACGGTATGAGTTAAAACATGAACATCCCTAGTTACTGGTGCACTACTTTGAGCTTGAAGGAATGCATATGTTAATCCTCCAGATGTAAGTAGTAATAATATTATTCCTAATACTGGTAATATTTTTTTATTTTTCATTAGTATCACCTAGGATAATTATACATGACGATTGAGATATTTACAATGTATATCTATATTAGAAAGAAAAAATAGCATCAGTTGATGCTATTCTAATTCATTTTCATCTGGATTAGGTGTAGGTTCTGGCTCTGGGGTAATAATATCGATTATTTGTGATGAACCTTGAGTATTTGTTTTAATATCTAATCCATTACTTGCATTGGCTTTAAATATTGAAAATTCTGATTTAATAACATAAGTATAATTGCCAGGTAAAGGATTAACAATAGTATAACTAGTGTTTTCTGTTCTACCAAGGTATGTTAATGTTCCATTATCATTACGATATATACTATATCCCAAAGAACCTATTGTTGAATTATTATATTTTATTCTATCTTCATAATATTTAGTTGCAGATTTATCAAAGTAGGTATTGAAGTATTCTTGTAAGTATGAAGATGTATAATCTTTTGGTGTGCTAATTCCAGACCACGATAGTTTTAAATTATTGCCATCATATGAGTAGGTACCACTGGTTGGAGCACTAAGTTTTGCATATCTTGTTGATACTTCAGTTGGTTCTGTTCCTTCTTTAAATAGTTCAGTAACACGCATATCTTCAGGTGTATATTCACTTGACAATTGTAGTGGAATAGTGTCTTTTTCTATCTCTACAGAAATTATATTACTTGGTTTACTAAATGTTTTACCTTTAGAATATACTCTTGAACCAACAGCATTCATAATTCCTTTACGGTTGGTATTACCAATGGCAGATGTTAAATAATTTTCTGCGGTTGTTCTATCATATCCAAGCCATAACGCAATGGCATATTCTGGGTCATAAGTAATATTCCATGAGTCTCTGGTAGCTCCACCTTTAATTCCTAATTCACTAGTTGTTTTACTATCTAGGTTGGTAGTACCACCTTTAGCAGCTATTTCAGTGCCTTTAACCTTAACACCACCAACACCGGCTTCATTACCACTTACTAACATACTAGTGATTAAATAAGCTGTTTCAGCACTCATTACTTTTATTCTTTCTGGTTTGTATTCAATAACTTCACCAGTTTCAATATTAGTTACTTTAGTATAAGCATAAGGTTTAATGTAATAGCCATTACGTCCAAATGCTGCATAGGCTGCACTCATTTGTAATGGACTAACTCCTTCAAAACCACCAATTGATGCTGATTCATATAAATCTCCACCATAATTAATTCCTAAACTATGTACAAAGTTAGATATTAAACTTTTATCTTCTTCTGCTACGGCTTTAAATGTTCTTAATGCTGGAATATTTCTTGAATTAACTAAAGCTTTTCGCATTGATATTAGCCCCATATATTTACGATCGGAGTTTCTTATTGTTGTTCCATTACTATAAGTTGTTTCTTCATCAAGTAAGTAGGTTGCTGGTGACCAATTTAAGTATTCAATAGCAGGACCATAATCAAACAATATTTTAGCTGTTGAACCTGGTTGACGGCGAATATCCGTAGCATGGTTTGTACCTTTGGCCATATAACCACGTCCTCCAGATAGGGCAACAACTGAGCCATCTGCCATACTAGTTATAGCAACACCTTCTTGTAATTCCTTAACATTATCTTTAAATTCATATATTTCCCCAGTTTCAAGTTGATTTAATACTTCTTGAACTTTAGGATCAATTGTTGTTACTATTTTTACTGGAGTAGTGTATGGATCAATATCTAAGTTAGCTTGAACTTGTTTTAATACAAAGTCAATAGATGCTTGATTAGCAGTACTTTTTTCCTCATCTTTAGCTGGTAATAATGATTCAATTGGAATTGCTAATACAGCATTTTTTTCTTCTTCAGATATATATCCGTGATTAACCATTAATGTTAATACTGTCTTTTGACGAGTACGAACACGTTCCGGATAACGATACGGATTTAAACGAGCTGGATTTTGAAACATACCAGCAATTATTGATGCTTCAGCAAGAGAAATATCTCGAACAGATTTACCAAAATAATACTGACATGCTTGTTCAACACCAGCAATGCTTGTATAGTTTAAATTTCCATCGTTAGCAAACCACATACTATTAACGTAGAATTCTAATATTTCTTCTTTAGTATAATTTCTTTCTATTTTGAATACAGACATATAAATATCAGTAAACTTACGAATGATACCAGCTAGTCCTTCATCTTCAGAATTAGTAAATGTCTTTTTAACAAGTTGCATGGTAATTGTTGAGGCACCACCAGCCCAGCTTTTACCAGCAAGTTGACCTGTTGTTGCCTTAACAAAACGTGCTAAGTCTAAACCAGTATGTTGGAAAAATCTTGAATCTTCTGTTGCAACTATAGCATCAATTAGTACTTCTGGTAAATCATCATAGGTAACTAAAACACGATTATCTCTACCAAAACGTGCTAGTTCTGTTATACCATCTTTATAGTAAAGAACTGTTGCTTCTTTAGAATATAATTTTTCTTTGTTAAAATCAGGTGAAGTGAGAATTATATATAATGAGAAAACTAGAATTAAAGAAACTATACCAATTGCTCCGAAAAGAATAATAGATATTATGATATTCTTTAATCTTCCTTTTTTCTTGTTAGTTTTTTCTTTTTTAGGTTCTTGTTTAATTTTCTTTTTCATAACTAACCTCCAATTAAATTATCTAATATTTTCAAATAATCTAATCCCCTTAATGTAAGAGGTATTGTAAAAGCATTTTCACATAAATATTCATATGGAATACTTTTTCTAGTATTTGAATCTATAAATTCAAGAAATAATTGACCTGGTAATAGGAAGTATTTTTCATTCATTTTAATAATTAGAAAAACTATTCCGCCATGTTTATTAATATTTCTTATGTGTTTTATTTGATGTTCATGAACATTACTGATAGGAAATGAAGTTTTATTGGTTGTTTCTTTAGCATCAAATTCAATATATTTACCTTTATATAAACCATTAAAATCTAATGTGGATGGCATTTTATAATAACCATCATTGATTCTTTTACCACCGTTTTGATAAATAACTTTAGTTACACCAATTGGGGTAGGCTTCTTATAAATATATGCTAAATCATTAGCAATATAATATTCATTTGCCTCTTCAATTAAATATTCTAAATCCATACCTCTATTTTTATAGGATATTTCTTTAGTGTATGTTCTTTTGCTGTTTCCTGGATATAACAAATAAATCACCTTCATTATTATATCATATAAAAAGGTATTTGTAGTAGTATATTATTATTTTACAGTTGATATAATGTAAACCTTAGCGAATAGGATCATATTATGTCGAATATCATGAATTATTTAAAATAATTGTATATAATTAAAATGGTGATTATATGACAGTAGATGTTTTTCTTAATTTGATGATTGAAAAGATTGATTTTGCATCCTTAAATATTTTTTCATTACCCAAAACAAATAAAAAGAAGTAAAGTGGGGTTATATTGACTAAATAGGGAAAATAGAGTATAATTTCATTGTTGGAAGGTGATTATTTTGTATAACGATAAATTATATTTAACACCAAAGGAAATATTAGAAAAAGAATTTAAAATTGATGCTAGAGGTTATCGTCCTCAAGAGGTAGATAAATACCTTGATATGATAATAAGGGACTATACAGAATATGAAAATATTATCAAGAAATTTGAACAAGATATAAAAGATTTAACAGAAGATAATATTACCTTAAAACAAGAATTAAGAAGATTGCAAAATGAATTAGAAATTGCAAAGAAAGGTGAAACACCATCAAGAAGCAATAATGTTGATCTATTGAAAAGAATTAGTCAACTTGAAAAGGCTGTTTTTGGTAATGAAGAATAATTTTTGGCAAATGCTGCATAAGAAAGTTATGTAGAGGAAAGTCCATGCTCGCACTGCCTGTGACGACAGTAGTTTTTGTGCCAAGGGAAAAAATAACCTTGGGTAGTGTATACTAACGGCTTCGAGGAAACCTTAAATGGTTTTAGTAGATATAAAAGTGCCAAAGAGACGAGTCATTTGGGAAACTGAATGAGTGGAACGTGGTAAACCCCACAAGCGAGAAACCCAAATTTTGGTAGGGGAGCTTAAAGTTTAGAATTAGAATAAACTTTGGGTCTAGTAATAGAAGATAAATATTTGCCCATTTCTTAGGAAATGACAGAACATGGCTTATAAGAATTATTTTTTTATTTTCACGAAAGAGGAGTGAATAGTATTGAACGAGATTGGTGAGGCATTGCAGTACGCTCGTGAGTCATCAGGGGTCAGTATAAGTGAAGCAAGTAAAGATTTAGATATTAAAGAAGAAATATTGGAGAATATTGAAGATGGTCGTACGGGTGCATTTAAGGATATTTTTGAATTAAAAGATTATATTATAAATTATGCTAAATATCTTGGATTAGATGAAAAAGATATAATTGATGAATTTAATGAATATATGTTTGAATATACTTCTAAAATACCTGTTAAAGAAATAGAAAAAACAATTACTAAAATGGCTAAAGAAGATAAAAATGAGGAAATAATATCTCCTTATACAAAAATAAATAAAAAATATAGTAATTGGGTTTATATAATCATATATGCTTTTATAGCTATATTAGTTATGCTCGCGATATTATGGTCAGTTAAACAAGTAACAATAAATAGAAATAATACTAATACAATTAGTTATGGAGGATAGATAATATGAATTTACCAAATAAGATTACTATTACAAGAATAATATTATCAATAATATTATTAATTATGCTATGTATTCCATGGTATTCTTTAGGTGTTAAATTTCCAGATTTACAAATCGCATCTACAGCTATAACAATTAATGTTCTTTATATTATTGCTGGTGTTGTATTTGTTATCGCAGCATTTTCTGATTTTTTAGATGGATACCTAGCTCGTAAAAATAATCAAGTAACTGATTTTGGTAAAGTGATGGATGCTATTGCTGATAAATTACTTGTTAATGGTGTATTAGTAATATTAGCGTATTATCATAAAATAGATTTAATAATACCAGTTATAATTATTTCTAGGGATATTATAGTTGATTCTTGTAAAATGATATCTGGCAACAAAGGAAAAGTTGTAGCTGCATCAATACTTGGCAAAATTAAAACAATTTGTATGCTAGTAGGTTTAACTTTAACATTCTTTAGTAATATGCCATTTGCAATCATTAATTTCCCATTAGCAAAGATTTTATTATATGCTGCGACAGTATTATCTGTAGCATCTGGTTGTCAATATTATTTCAATTCAAAACAATATTTTAACGATAGGTAACACTATCTTTTTTTGTACTTTATCCTAAACAGATATTTTTATTATTCATAAGATACTATAGAAAGGATGTATTTTATGAATTTTTTTAATGAAACTAGTGTTCAAGAAATGCAAATAAATGGAACAAATCAAGAAACTATGAATGGGGGATGTAATATGCCAATGATGGGGTGTCAAACAACTCCGATATATGAATGTCCTCAAGAAAGGGTATGTCATAGATATATTAATTATGAAGTTCCTCATATTATGCCAATGAATACCAAAATTATTACCCATCATGTTTATAAACATACTTTTAGACCACAATATACCTGCTGTGAAGAAAATGTATGTGAAAATGTATTTGAACCAAGGTGTTTTTAAAAAAGAATAAAAAATTATTCTTTTTTCCTAAATTGAAAATTGAACCGCACCACAAGGGTGTGGCTTTTTTTGATATAATAAAGGAGCCAGTTCCCGGCAAGGAGGCTCCTATATGAATTATAAACAATTAACAGCAAAAAAGAAAGTAGAAATTGATATTTTATTGGAACAAGGATTTTCAATGAGAGAAGTTGGAAGACGATTGGGAATAAGTCATTCAACAATATCACGATATAAAGCAGGAATATATAAAAAGAGAAAAATAGATATAAATAAGAAATATGAAATATTTATAAAGTATTTATTTGATCATTATGATAGAAGACATCATTCAATAGAAGTATGTGTGCACAGATTTAAAAAAGGATACTGGGGAGCAAAAAGTGTAAGTGTAAAACAGGTATATAATTGGATAAATGAAGGAAAAATATTTTTAACAAGAAATAAACTATGTTATAAAAAACACAAAAAGAAAAAAACAAGTGGAATGATGGAACATTTCCTATGGAATATGGAAAATAAGACAATATTACCAATTAGTTTAAGACCCAAATATATAGAAGAAAGAAATGAACCAGGACATTTAGAAATAGATTCAATACTAGGTAAAAAGGATGAACAACAAGCAATAATATCAATGGTAGATAGATGTACAAGAAGAGTATGGCTAATTAAAGCAGAATATAGATATGACTATTACACAGCAAATCTAATATATAAATATATAGTAAAAAATGAAATACAAGTAAAGTCTATAACAGTTGATAATGGTCTAGAATTCAAAGCGTTAGGAATAGCTGCAAAAAGATTAGGAATAAAACTATATAAATGTGATCCATATTGTTCATTTCAAAGAGGTAGTAACGAAAGAACAAATGCAATAGTAAGAAGATATTTACCAAAAGGAACATCATTCAAAATAACTCCACAAATCTATTTAGATGACATAGCTTTTAATATAAATTCAATGCCAAGAAAAATATTTGGATTTAAGAGTTCATACGAAAAAGAATTTGAATATTAGTTTTTGTTTGCTTCAAAATTATAATACATTCTGTTTTTTAGTCAATGATAAAATAAACACATAGTGTCATTGACAAAAAAACAGAATACATTTATAAAAAATTAACAAACAAAAAGAAAAAATTGACTATTATTAATTATTTGTTAAAATTATATTAAATGGTGCGGTTGAGATTACAATTAAAAAAAAAGAATAAAAAATTATTCTTTTTTTGTTATAATATATTTGGGTGACTAAATATGAATTATGAAAAATATTTACCAATAGGAACCGTAGTAATGCTAAAAGGTGGAAAAAAAAGAGCAATGATAATAGGTTTTTGTGCCTATCAAGATGAAAAAAAAGAAAAATTATATGATTATTCTGCTTGCTTATATCCAGAGGGGATGTTTATGCCAGATCAATTATTATTATTTGATCATGAACAAATTGGAGAAGTATTTCATTTAGGATTAATTGATGATGAAGAAAAGAATTTTAAGAAAAAACTAAAAGAAATGATTGATAGTATACAATAAAGTAATAAAAAAATGGTGGATTAGAATTTTTATTTCAATCCATCATTTTTTATTCAATTACAAATTTTCCTAATAAATGTTGTCTAATTTTTAATAAATCAGCAGAATTTATAGTATTATCATGATTAACATCTGCAGCCAAATAATAGGCTTTGGTTAAGATACTTTTATTAAGTAAATGTAATTTAATTTTTAATAAATCAGCAGAATTAATTAGAGCATCACCATTTATATCTCCACTAACTACATTAGTGAATTCTTTATAGATTGTATTTCCATTATATATTTTTGTTTTTCCACCGGTAAATAATATATTTTTGTTATTTACTAACATATTATTAACAATTAACGAATATTTAGAATTGATAGTTATATTCTTTTTAAATTCTTCTAAAGTAGTATTTATTTTTATCTTATTTATATACTCATTATCAACAGGATATTTTTTTATTTCATAATCAAAATCCTTTTCCCAAATAGCATATAAAGTTTTAGTAGTAGATTGATTATTAACGCTCGGATTAAATGAGGTATATTCATAACCTTCAGGTAAAGTAGAAGATGAATTATTATTTTCTCCCCATCCTTTGAATATACATCCTTTTTTAGTAAAAGTGTTTTCAGGTAAAACAAATGATACATTGGTTATATTAGCACCATTATTTTGATTATTTTTTCCAAACCCAGAATTATAATATTGTACTTTGGTAATACTATCCATACTACCAGTACCCCCATTACTATTAAAATTAACAGTTACGTCTCTTTTATAAATAGCTCTAAATTCAAAAGAGGTTAAAGAATTAGAAGGAGGTTGATAAGAACCTGGGTTTTTAATAGTAATAGTAGAGGAAGCACTATTATTAGCTCTATAACCAATAAAGGTCCAACTTTCAATTGGTGTAGCTACTGGTACATTAATTGTTGTAACATAATCAGTTCCAATTTTATAAGGATTCCAATATTGAGGAATATTTCCAGAATTAGAAGTAGGGGATATACCACTAGAAAATTTAAAGTTTCTTACTCCAACAACATATAAATCTAAATCATTCGTTCCATTATAAGTTATTGATTCTCCACCAGTATAATCTATATTAGTTCCATCAATAGATGTGCTATAACCAGCAAAAGACCAACCATTATCACTATGAGGAAAAGAATTACTTGTTAGATTTTTATAACTTGCTAATTGACAAATATCACCGGATGCACATTCTGTTATTTTACTGAATCTAGTAGTGCCAGCATTTCCTGTTCCATTTCCTTGATAATAATTTACTTGAGGAGAACGAACCTCCAAAATTGTAATATAATACTCATCATCGATAGTATCACCAAAAGATTGCTTAATGGCATTAAGCTCTGGTCCAGACTTAACACTGACTTTTATTTTGACAGTTTTAGAAAAATCAGTATTCTTTACGACATTACTTATTTCATTCTCTAAATTATCATAAAGAGAAAACACTCTTCTTTGAGTCGGATAAATATAGTATTTTTCATCGTTTATTTCAATTTTAATACCATCAATTAAATAATTTGATATGATAGTTCCTTTAAGTTTTTTATTAGTTTTTATCCAGTCAAACATTTCCTCATTAGAATATTCTTTATCTAAGAACAATTCTATATTTTGAGTTTCTATTTTATTATTACTCAACTGAGACATTTTTTTAAATCTAAAAGGTAAATACATAGGTGTTTGTTTCTCTATTATTTTATCTTCTAAATATCTTGGGCAAGAATCTTGATTAATAATGATATTACAACTATCACCTTCACATTCATTAGTTGGTTCCTCATCGACATTACTTGAATTTTCAGGTGAATTATTTAGATCTTCTAATGGTTCATCTAATGGTTCATCTGGATCTTCTGCTCCCATATATAGTTCTGAAAAAGTAAATGCCATGGTTGGACCTAGACTTATATATGCATAATCAACTACATTTTCCAAATCATTAATGCTAGTTAAATCAGTATATTTACTATTTAATGTGTATTCCCATCCAGTATCTTCTTCCAGTATCCTTCTTTCAGTTTTACTATAATTGCCAGTACCAATCATATAACTTTTGGTAGGATTTATACCTCCGTGGTTTTGACATGCAAAGTTAGTATATGTGCCTTTATTATATACAGTTCCATCATTACATACAACATTTGAATAACCAGTTGCTGTTCTTACATGTCCAGAATGAACTACTAAATCGCCTGGAATTATAAGTCCATAAGCATTATATATAGTTTGTGACGAATACTTTAGTTTCATTACACTTGAATAATAATGATTGAAATTTTTTTCTGTTACAAATTTTTCTTTATTGAATATTTGGGTTGTTTTATCATTATATTTGGCTGTTTCCTTGCATCTTAAGGCATTTTCCACCTCTTTAGCATCCAATTTAAGATTACCAATCATTTCTACTTCATTACTATAAAAATAATTGTAAGAACTTATGTAGGATAGTGTTGGAATTTCTCTCGCCAGCGGTTCAAGTGCACCAGTACTACAACTATTTCCTTGAAGATAAATATTACTATTGGTAATAAACTCTTTACTTGAATCATCTAATTCATCATTATAATGGTTTGCATTATGTTTTGAATTTCTAAAATCTTGCATTAATTTTTCTATTGATCCACTTGTATTTATGAGATAGATATTATCTGGTGTTAATTCATCAGCTAAATGTGTAGTCACAGCAGGTGGTGTTTCATTAATAGGATAACCACGCATGGATTCAGTGTCTTTTTTGTATGTTTCTGAAATGTGATATGCATATGTATTAGTTTGTTCATTATAAGTTAATTGATCAAGAAAAGAATACAAGGTAGTGGAAACAACTTTAACGGTAACATATGGTAGGCCGTAAAATACTTTGTCATATTTTAAATCTTTAAAAGGCCTTGAAGAACTATAATACACTCTCATAGATTTATTTGGATTATCAGAACCATACCATTTTATTAAACCTGTTTCTAATCTATTATTAATTATTTTATGCCTTATAACTGACTCTGCATCTAATAATTCTGTGTATTCAATGTTATTTACAAAATGATTTTGATATTTATCAATAGATAAACTATAGATTCTAAATTCTCCAGATTTTTCTATAGGATAATATTCAGAAGGAATAATTTTTATTTTGCTAATTTCAGTATTTTCAGGAATACTATCAAATAGATTTTCTGAAATAACGTTATAAACTAAAATTTTATTCAATTTATTATTCGTTTTTGATGATAGTTGTTCAGCAATACTAACATACTCTGGTTCGTATGGTCCATATTCAGTGTTGTCACTTGTATATATATAATAAGCTAATGATTTAAATAAACTGATATTTGATCCATCAGCACCTAATTTCATTGTTAGTCTTAAATCATTAGAGCTATTCATTTTTTTTATGACTGTAGCGCTTGCGTTATCACTATTATCAAATTTAGTTACATCTAAAAGAAAATATGTTTTTTCTCCAGGTTTTAATGTTTGAGTCCAAAGTAGTTTATTATTTTCTTCGCTATAAGCTCTGCTTGTGTTGCTTACTCTAAAAAAAGAATACTTACCTTCATTTGTACTAGATGATTTTACAAGAACATCATCAATATAAACTTCTGTACTTTTATCCATTCTTCCAAAAAAAGACCAAGGTGGATAATCTTCACCTTTTTCTATACCTTTTACAACATCAGAAGGTTTTAACCATTTATCTCTATATGTACCATTTGAGCAAGCACCACTCGGAGATTTAAGTCGATAATTATGATCATCTATTCTAATGATACCAATTTTCTCAAGACTAGTAATTTCAGGATTATCTAAAGTATTTAAAAAGCCATTTATTTCATCAGAAGTAAAACCATAACTACTATAGATATTTATAGTGAAAGCATCATTATTCCTTATTTCCCTACAAATAGCATCACTGTCTTTTAATTTATATATATTTTCTACACTGTTAGTTTCTAGCGTATATGAAAAAGAATTATTCTGATTAAAAAGGAATAATGATAAAAGAATAGTTAATAAAATAAAAAATAATAATCCAAATCTCTTATTCATATACTCTCCTTATTATAATAATAATATCATTTATTAGATATTTCTACAATAAAAAGGATAAAAACATATAATTTTTTACTAACTTATTTTAAAATGTTTATTAGTAAAAGAGTTAAATGGGTTTAAAACTCATTTTCTTTTGATTAAAAATATTATATAATATGTAGTAGGTGATTATATGGCTAAGGATAGTAAAACATTTAATGATTATTTGACAAGTCTAAAAAAGGATGAATTAAATGCAATAGTAGATAATTATAATAGATTTGCTACAATATATAATGAAAACAATATTGTAACTAAAGGATTAAAAAAAGAAGATATTATAGGTTTGCTAGTTAAGAATAAGAGTACCTATGTTAAATATGTAGTATCTATTATTAATGATTGTGATCGTACGGAATTAGAAAAAGGAAGTTATTCTAAGAAAATTCAAAGATATTTATCTAAATATAAATTACTTGATGAAGATAATATTTTATTTAGTGATATTAAAAAAACTATTGATAAGTTGTTAAAGAATAGTGAATTTATAAAACAAATGAAAAATTGGGATTATATAAACAATATTATTAATGGATTAATTATTGCTTATGGTGTTGTTGATACTGAGTATGTAAAAGATATATTATCTAAATACTGTGATTATGAACAAACTATGGCCTTATTAAAATTAGGAACTCAAGATTACAGTATCGAAAAGAAAAAAATAGTTAGTAAATTGTTAACTAGTAGAAAAAGAATAGATAGATATTATAGTGATAATAATTATAAAGAATTTAGTATAAAAGAATTAAAAGATTTAGGTACTAATAAATATCATTATGATATTGAAGAATATAAAAAACTTATGTCTATTTTAAACAATTATTATGTATTTAAAAGAAAAGATATAAAATTTATTGATGAAAATATAGTAATACCTTATTTATATACTTCTATTAATGAGGAAGATATTGCTAAAAATGCTTTGATGACTAAATTGGAAGAATATTTTGAATTTAGAGAAGATAGATTAAAAGAAAGATTATATAAACAAGTTGATGGAATTAGAGATAATTTTCCGTTATGGGAATACAGGGGATTTAGCAAAAATGAGGTGAAAAAATGAAAAAGAATGGATATACAATTGTAGAGCTTGCCATTGTTTTGGGAGTTTTTGGGATAGCATTTCTTGTGACAGCTGGATCTATTTCTAATGTGTTTAATTTTGATTATAAAGAAGATTTATATAACATGACTGTTGCAGCAATAGAGGATCAAGCAGTATTATATGGCAAGCTAAATCCAGAATTATTTACTGAAGATAATGTAATTTATGTAACTATTGATGATTTAGCTAAGGCTAATGCAATTGTAAGTTATGAAGATGGAAAAGTAATTGATCCAAGGGATAGTTCTAGAGATTTAAATAGTTTAAAGGTAAAGATTTCTAAAGAGAGTGAAGATGCTATAGCTGCTAAATTATTGGTGTAGTATGGCTATAACTAAAACAGATTTTATTAATTATACTAGATGTCCTAGATATGCAGCATTAGAAGAAATACATAAAGAAAAGTTGGATGCTGATATAACTTATAAAGAGTATAAAGATAATGAAGAACAAGATATATTAAAAGAATTATTGGCTGATATGTTTGAAGATGAAGATTTTACTGAAGATAGTACCATAAAAGTAAATAAACAACTTGAATCAATGATGCCATATTATAAATTGGTTGAAATGGAAGCCGGTAGACTTACGAATAAATATTTTAAAGGTAAGTCTGTTTATGCTGGAAGCACATTTAATCAAGAGAGTTTTGAATTTAATAAGAATGGTATTAAATATCTTTGTTATGTTGATATATATAATGAAGTTGACAAAAATATTAATATTATTGAAGTTAAAGCAACAACTAGTAGTAAATATGTTGGTTTGGAAGATCATCATAAAAAAGGGGATAAATACTCAATTTTTTATTTTGATTTTAAAACTAATTGCTATTATTTAAAAGATGAAGTTGATGGTTATGATTTAGAAGCCGAAATGCCTTTGGAAAACTATCAAAAACAAAGAGAAAAACTATTTGATAGATATAGTGCTGTGGGTGGTTATGTGTTTGATTTAGCTATTCAAAGATATTTTTTAGAAGGAGAATATAAATCTAGTAATAATGCAGATGCTTTAAAAAATATTCATTATTATTTGGCAGTATTAAATCATAAATATGTTTTTGATGGCACTTACGAAAATAAGAAACCAGTTTATAATCCGGATAGTGATGGTAATGAATTAATAGTATTTATTGATTTAACTAAAGTTACTGAAGAATATCAAAAAATAATAGAAGCTTTAGAAGTAAAATTAGAGGATTATATATTTAATGCTGATGCTAAGCCATGCCCTATGGGAAGATTTTGTGAAAGAAAACATGTTAAAGAATGTAAGTATTTTGGACCTGTTTGTGGCAAAGATATCCCCCATAAGAATTCTAGTTTAAATTATTTAAATAATCCTGCCGGTTTTAAAAAGCTAAATGGAGATAAAATTAAGGGATTAGAATTAATAAATGAAGGATATTTAGGAATGCTTGATGTTCCTGAAGAATGGATAACTAATCCTAAACACCATATTCAAAGAGATGCTTTAAGATTTAATAAAGAGTATATTGATAAAGAAAAAATCCAGGCGGGTTTAAATTGCTTAGAGTATCCGATATATCATTTGGATTTTGAAACTATGCCATGTCCTGTTCCAAGATTTAAAGGGGAATGGCCTTATATTCAATCACCATTTGAATTTAGTTTGCATATAGAACATGAACCAGGAGTATGTGATAAAGAAAAAGATAATTATATTTTTTTAGCCAAAACATTTGATAACGATGAAAGGGAAGATTTAGTTAAAGCTTTAGTTAAATATATTGATCCATCTAAAGGGACGTTATTTGCACAAAATGTATCATTTGAAAAAAGTAGAATAAAGGAACTAGCAGGAATTTTTCCAGAATACAAAAAACCTCTTTTAGAAATGTATAGTAGGGGATTCGATTTAATGTGGCTAGTTAATACTAAACCTGATTTATATAAAGATTTAGGTTTTGATGAAGAAAGAGCTAAATTACCAAATTATTATAATAAAGATCTAAGTGGATCATATTCAATAAAAAAAACTTTACCAGTTTTTAGTGATTTGTCATATAGTGATTTAACAGTTAAAAACGGAACTGAAGCCATAGTTGCTTACGCAAACTATAATAATATGACTAGAGAAGAGTTTAATTTATACTATGAAGCACTAAGAATTTATTGTCAACAGGATACTTGGGCAATGGTGGTAATATTGGAAGCCCTTAGAAAAATATGTAAATAATACGTAAAATTTATGTAATATCCTTGCATATATAATGCCAATAATTGTATGATATTAATGTAAGGAGAGTGGGGATATGTTATATCCATCAATTGATAAGTTATTAAATATAGTAGATTCTAAGTATACATTAGTACATGTATCTTCAATTAGGAGTAAGCAAATGCTTGATAATAATCATTTTCAAATGAAAGAAGAAGAATATACTAATAAGAAAACTTTAGGAAGAGCTTTAGAGGAAATTGAAGCTGGATTAGTTAAGATAACTGAAGAATCTACTAAAAATGCTTGATTATTTTATCGAATTATGATAAGATAATCGTGTTCCTGGGGGATTAGCTCAGCTGGCTAGAGCACCTGCCCTGCACGCAGGGGGTCGCGGGTTCGAATCCCACATCCTCCACCATTGGAATATTAACCAACGTTTTAGTTGGTTTTTTTATATTTTGTGATAAAATACTTTGAAGGAGGTTACCCAAAAATGATGGAAATAGATTTTGAAACATTGAGAAATTATTTAATTGATTATTTAGGGACTGCTAGTATGTATAATCATGTTGCAATAGTTGAATTATCTGAAGTAGAGAGTGCAAGTCCCAAAGAGTTAATTGAAATAGCTATTAGAAATGATATTGACTTAGATGATTTTACTTATGGTGTAAGTCGTTAAAATGGATCTAATGATTCATTTTTTTTTTGTTGTCAAACCATTATAATTATTTTATAATTATAATAGAATGGAAAGTGATTAAAATGAAGCAAAATATAAGTAAAAAATATAGCTTAGTTTTAATCATTTTTTTAGTACTTGTAACAGTTGGATTAACATATTCATTTTTTGCTAATCAAGGAAATGTACTATTTAATAATGATGTAAATGTAACTAGTAATACAACAGATCTACTTACATTTCAAATAGATAATGATATAGATTTTGAAGTTTCTCAACAAGATTTTGTAAGTGGGGGAAATAACAAATCAGGATATACTAATGCCAGAGCGATATTAGTACCAAATAATAAGACTGGTAATGCCACCATGAATTATTATATGTATTTAAATATCGAAAATAATCCAATCGATTATAGTAGTACTAATACTAATGAATTACCAGAATTGATGTTGCAATTATATGATGGAAATAATGAACTTGTTACAATCGATTATTTAGATGAAATGGTAACAGTAAAAGGAGTAACCGGCTACGATATAACAGGATATGAAGGATTAATACCTCTTTTAGATAATCAAGAAATAGTAGCAAGTAATAATACCCAAACTACTCAAGAATGGAAAGTAGTAGTAACATTAATAAACTTAGATATTAACCAAAATGATAATACAGGTAAAGAATTAATTGCCGAAGTAATAATGCAAAAAGATGAGTATACATCAGGTGGTAGCCTATCTGGTAATTTAGCTTCAGTGGTAAAAAATGAGATAATTCCCACTAGTTTAATGAAGGAATATCGTGGAGAAGGATATTATCATGATGAGAATGATAAAGATACCGAACATCCATTCTTTACAAGACCAATTTATTATTTTGATGGTGACACTGATGCCAATGCCAATTTAATAAAGAATAAATGGAATGTAGTTTTTGGTGGGTTTTGTTGGCAAATGTATAGAACTACTGAAAATGGCGGAATAAAACTTATATATAATGGAGAACCAAATGTAAGAATAGACCAAGGAACAGGAAAAACAATATACGATTGTAGTATTAATCGAAATAACCATGTTGGTTTTGGTGAGAGAACAACTCAATCCGGTTTTTCAAATAGTACAGCTTTTTATTATGGAACTAGCTATGAATATAATGCGGATAATAATAATTATAAACTTGCTGGAACAAAAGTATCTAAAGTATGGAATGAGAATAATGCTAATCAAGTATTAGGAATGTATACTTGTAAAAGTACCAATATTAATGGAACTTGTAGTGTCATTTATATGATAGAGTCATATAGTAATTCTACTACTGCTAATGTATATCCTTTAGGTACAGAAACAACTCCAATAGAATATATTTCCAAAAAGGTTAATTATACTACTAAAACTAATTCAATAGCTTATGTTGGTTATATGTATAATGATGTATATCCAACACTTTCTACATCACTAGCAAGTTCAACTCAAACATTAATAACATCTGGTAGTCAAAATTTATTTAGTTTAAATAGTGTAATGATCGGAGAAGGTTTAGGCAGTAATTGGTTTGGCCCTAGATATTTTTCAAGTACTTATAGTTATGAGCCATCAACAGGTTTATATTCTTTGAGTGGAACTCCAGAAAAAGCCAATGACATAAAAAACAATAGTGTAAATAATGATTATAGTGATTTAGTTGGTAAATATACTATTCATAATTCGAATAGTGCTACAGCTACTAATAATACAATTTATTATGTATTTAAAGCCGAAGGTAATGTTATTTATTATACAAATGCATCTAATGGAATTGATCCTAAAAGAAATTTAAAAGTTGGTAGTTCCTTAGTAGATAATAATGATGGAACATATACAATTGATAATGTTACTGATGTTACTCCTTTAAATTTTTATAATAATTATGCTAGTTTAGGTAGAAAATATATTTGCGGTGATGGAGTTAGTACAACCTGTAATTATGCTGATCTACGACAAATATACTCTGCCAGTAATTGTGTTAGTGATCCATCATGGACTTGTCAATACTATTATTACTATCAAACCTATAATGGTAATAATACCACTGTAAATTATAAAATAGGAAGTAGTATAACTGATAATAATGATGGAACATATACAATCAATAATCCAATTACATTACCAAAGAATATTGATTGGGCTTCTGATCATGAAAATTATAATAATTATTATATATGCAATGATAATACAAGTACAACCTGTAATTATGCTAATATGAGATTTATTTATAATGCTAAAATAACTGGTTATGATTATTATTCATCAAATTATAATAATATTAAATTGGCAAGTAGTGTAACTAGAAGTGGAAGTAACTACATTTTTAATAATCCAGTTACAGTTAATAGCATTAGTAATTCAGGAATAAATTGGATAGATGATTATGCAGACTATACTAATTATTATATATGTAATGATAATACAAGTACAACTTGTCTAGCTGACAATATTAGAAATATTGATACAGCAAATTTAAGTAATTATGTTTATTACCCAATATATATCTATAGTAATAAATATACCTATAATAATGGAACATATACTTTAGATATGAGCGATAGTAATGCAATAGATTTACCTGGACCAGGAAGTAATTATGATTTGATAGGTAAAGCTCATTATACTTGCTTTAATCAAAGTGGGGAATGTACAACAATTAATTATGTTAATAATGTTACAAATAGTACTATATATTACATTCAACTTACAGGTGGAAAATATGTAAGTACTGATGAAAGTAATGAGAATGTATTTAAAAATAGTAATAATGCTTTATATACAATGTTATATGCTGATAATGTTAATAGTAAAAACTCAACAGCTAAAATGGCAATAGAGGGTTGGTATGAATCTAATCTACTGAACTTTACACCGTATATAGATGATGAAGAAATATATTGTAATGACAGAAGAACATCAAATAATTATGGAAGTTGGAATAGTAATGCAACATCAATGGGATCAGTAGTTGGGTTTACCCAATCAACAATAAATGGAAATATTAATTGTCGGGTTAAAACGGATTCATTTAGTGCCACTGAAACAACATTAGGGAATGGCGATTTAACATATCCAGTTGGATTAGTTAGTGCTCCAGAATTGAATATAATGGAAAGAGCTGCTCTTATGCCAGATAAAATAACAGCTCAAGGTGGATGTGCTGGTATTTATTATTGGACTTCATCACCAGAAATATATCAAGGGGATTATATTAGAATGTATCATGATGGACCAAGATTAGAGGGAATGAGTGTTCTAGATAATTCTCATTATAAACCAGCAGGTTGTAGCAGTTATCGTTCTTATACTTATTTAAGACCATCGATTGCCTTACCAGAAACATCACTAGAATTTATTCAAGGTGATGGTAGTATTACAGATCCATACATTATAAATGTAGGTAATAATATTACTCTAAATGATATTAATTATTGGTTAAATAAAACAAAAGCAGTTGAAGGAGAAAAAATATCAATTGCTAATAGTAAATTTATAGTAGGTTCATTTAAAGTAAATGGAAACTTAGTTACAGGAAACACATTTATTATGCCAAATGAAGATGTAGTAATAACAGATATAAAGGTATATAAGATAAGAAATAATAGTAACAATAATAATGTAGTAATGCCAAATAGTGCTATACCAGGAAATGTTGTAATTATTACATTAAATAATAATCAAGGGTATACAATAACATCATTTAAAATGAATGGAGTACTCGTTAATGGAAATTCATTTACAATGCCACAAGGTAATGTATCAATAACTGATGTAGTTATTGAAGATGCTTTAATGGCTTTAAGAAATAATTCAAACTATAGGATAGTTGATTATCTACAATTTAGTGGTGGTCAATATATTAATACAGGAATAATTCCAAGCAATCATGAATTAGATATTACATTTGATTGGGATAGTTATGAAGATGAAGAATATTTATTTGGGGTAACTCAAGATTATTATCATTACCACTTTTCATCAGTTAGAAGATACTATATATGGGGTAGAAATGGCAATGAAGGTAATGGTGGAGAATTTACAACAGGTATTCATACATTAGTATTTAATGGTGATAATAATATAATAAAACTAGATGATACAACATTAGGTTCAGGAGTAGATATTTCTGCTACAACAAATCTTTATATAGGAAGAAGAGTTAATTCCTCATCATTAAAAGGTAAAGTATATAATGCAATTATAAAAGATAAATCAAATGGTACAATTGTAAGATATTTTGTACCAGTTGTAAGAATAGCTGATAGTGTAGCTGGTATGTATGATGTTGTAAATGATATATTTTATACCAACCAAGGAAGTGGTACATTTACAGTACCAAGTTAAGGAAACAATTTGTTTCCTTTTTTGTTTATCTATGTTAGAATATACAACCAAAAGGTGATAGTCTATGGATAAAGTCGTTTATAGTGGAGATTTATATATAAAATATGCTCCTACAATTATTACTAAACATACTCCAAAAAATGGTGAAAAGCTATTTGAAGTATCTGCAAAAGACTTAGATAAAGATAGTATAACTGATGCTCTTTTACTATTTGCGGATAAAGTTGATGAAATGTTGGCAAGTGAAGATTATAAAACTAAAGTAATTGAGGATTATAAAAATAATGAAGGGTTTTATAGTTTAAGTTTTGATGATGATATGATTATATTTACCAGTGAGGATAAAACAATGGATGCAATGCTTTATGATGATGAAGAAGGTATGCATATGAGAAAAATAAATATGTTTTATGATTATGAAAGTTTTGATGTTGCTAATAAATATTTTATTTCTTTAAAAGAATTTTTAGTTAAAGCAAGTTATGTAGGTTTTTATTTAGAATCTGGTATAGATGTAATCCAAGTATTATATGAGTATTTAGATACATATTTTATCATTAATAGTGATGGTGAATTTAGTGTTATATCTAAGCATCATCCTTCATTAAAAAATTATACTAAAGGTGCTAGTATACAAGATGATTTTGACAAAAAGAGTATATATTTAGCAATTGTTAAAGAAAGATTAATTAATGGAAATGGCTATACAAGATAAAGTGACTAGTTTATGTATACTAGATATTAGTTTTACCTTGATTATTTAATAATTAACAATTATAATAATGGTATAGGTATATATTAATATCTAAATATATAAATAGGAACTGGAGGAAAAATGGACAAATACGGATATGCCATTTTAGCCCTCGTAATTGGAATTTTTGTAGGTGGATTAATTGCTTGGATTATAGCAGCAAGAAAGACATCTAAAGCCGAGAAAAAAGCTAATAAAATAATTGAAGATGCTAAGAAAGAAGCAGAAAAGAATAAAAGGGATGCATTACTTGAACTTAAACAAGAAAGTTTTAAATTAAAACAAGAAACTGAGGCTGAAATAAAAGCGAGAAAAGCTGAAGTATTACAAAGTGAAGATCGTCTTCTAAATAGAGAAGCAAATCTTGATAAAAGAGAAGAAATGCTGCAAAAAAGAGATAATAATCTTCAAGATAAAGAAAATGAATTATTAGCTAAACAAAAAAAATTACAAGAAAAAGAGGATAAAATGGATGGGCTAATTAAAGAAGAAATGGCCCAATTGGAACAAATTGCTAAATTTAGCAAGGAAAAAGCTCGGGAATTAATAATGGAACGAGTTGAAAATGATATGGAGTTAGAAATAACTAATTATATCAAAGAAAGAGAAGCTCAAGCTAAACTTGAAGCTGGAGATATTGCTAAACAATTAATTGTTAATAGCATGGAAAGATATGCTGATGATGTTGTAGGTTTACAAACAGTCAGTACAATTGATTTACCAAACGATGATATGAAAGGACGTCTTATCGGACGTGAAGGAAGAAATATTAGAACAATTGAATCAGTTACTGGGGTAGATTTAATTATTGATGATACACCAGAAGCTATTTCTTTATCTTCATTTGATCCTTTAAGAAGAGAAATTGCTAAAATAACTATTGAATCTTTAATTAAGGATGGTAGAATTCATCCTGGAAGAATTGAAGAAATATATGATAAAACAGTTAAAGATGTTAATGCTAGAATCGTTCAAATTGGTAATCAAACATTAAATGATTTAGGAATTACTAAAATGGAACCAGAATTAGTTAATTTAATTGGTAAATTAAATTTTAGAACTAGTTATGGTCAAAATGCTTTAAAGCATTCAATTGAAGTTGCTAATCTTTGTGGATTAATGGCTGGAGAACTTGGAGAAAATGTAACGTTAGCTAAAAGAGCTGGTTTATTGCATGATATTGGTAAAGCTATCGATTTTGAAATTGAAGGAAGTCATGTTGAAATAGGACTTGAATTTGCGAAAAGACATCATGAATCAGAAGTAGTACTTGATGCTATAGCATCTCACCATGGTGATGCTGAACCAAAATCAGTCATTGCAGTTTTAGTTGCGATAGCTGATACATTATCTGCAGCAAGACCTGGTGCTAGAAATGATTCTTTAGAGAATTACATTAAGAGATTAGAACAACTTGAAGAAATTGGTAACTCTTATGAAGGTGTTGATAAGACATTTGCTATGCAAGCTGGTAGAGAATTAAGAGTTATTGTTAAACCAGATGAAATTGATGATAGTAAGAGTTATAAATTAGCTAGAGATATTAAAGATCGGATTGAAAATGAAATGCAATATCCTGGTACTATAAAAGTTACTGTTATTAGAGAAACGAGAGTTCAAGAAGAAGCTAAATAGTTTCTTCTTTTTTTACTTTAAAAAAAATAGTAATTATGATATATTATTAATTGTTGAAAGTAGTTGATGTAGTATATGAAAATTCTTAAATTATTTGGTAAATTAATGGCTTTTATTGGAGTTACTATTGGTAGTGTTTTATTACTACTTGTTTTAACAATTCTATTAATATGCCATGGACCATCTGAAAGTGCTAAAGAATTATTTGCAACTACTATCTTAGAAACAGGTCAGGTTAAATTTTTAGCTAATTGGTTTTTAAGTGAAAAGGAAATAAATGAAATACTTGCTAAAAATTCTTTGGCAGAAATGAATGCTGAAGTAGATACTAAGTTAATTGATACTAAAAATGATGGTAATAAAAATAAGGAATTAATTGAAATAAAGAAAGTAACTGGTAATAACTTTGAAGGAACAATGATGATAGTTAATGATCCATCTAAGATTAGTTTAGCTACCACTTATCCATGGAGTGAGTATGGTAAAGAACTAGGTAAAATTGTTGAAGAAGCTGATGCTTTAGCGGGTATTAATGGTGGATTATATGTATCTACTGCTAATAAAGGTGGTAAACCAATTGGCTTAGCTATTAGTAATGGGGAGATTTTAGAATTAAATCCTAATGTAACTGGTTTATATTTAGTTGGTTTTGATGAAGATAATGTATTAAGAATTATTAGTTTAAGTGGTATGAGTAAGGATAAAGCTAAGGAACTAATTAAAAAAGAAAAGATTCGTGATGCAGTTGGTTTTCAAGAAGAAACTAGTGATAAAAATAATCACTTTGTAAAATTAATTATTAATGGTGAGAAAAGAGAATTAAATGGCTTAGGCAGTGGTGCTAATCCAAGAACAGCTATTGGTCAAAGGGCTGATGGTAGTGTTTTATTCCTGGTTACTGATGGACGTGGTAAGAATGGTCATTTAGGTGCTACTGCTGGTGATTTAATTAACATTATGGCGGAATATGGAGCTGTTAATGCCGCTAATATTGATGGTGGTTCATCATCAACTATGTATTATAATCATGAATACTTAATGACTAGTGTAACATTTTATTATTCAAATTCCTCATGGCGTTTACCAACGGCATTTGTTGTAAAGGACGGTGAATAAAATGAAGAAAAAGAAAAAAATTTTTAAAAAGAGTTTATTAATATATAGTTTAATCCTTTTAGCGTTTGTTCTAGCATTTATTGTACATGTATATTTTATATTAGTAGAATATGAAAATAATCAAACTGGTAACTTCTTAAAAAGCACTATAAATAATCTTAGTGATGATACATTAACTGGATATTTAAGTGAAAGTAAGCTTGATAATAATTTACTTGATAGTTATAAGAAAATGATTAAATCAAATGAATTAGTATTTAAAAAAGGTGATAATGATAATACTTTTCTTGTTTCTTTAAATGAAAGAATATTATTTACTATTAAAACTAAAGTAATTAAAGAGGTAACTAAATTAGGATTATTTAATTATCAAGAAAGAGAAGTTGAAGAAATAATTCCGGAATTAAGTAGAGGATTAATTTACTATGATGTAGTTATACCAAGTAATTTTAAAATATACATTGATGATAACGAAGTAGGTACTATAGTAAAAAATGAAGAATATCCTGATATGGAATATATGTATTATAATGAGTCTATGCCAAAATTAGCTACATTTGAAGTTAATAATTTAGATAGTGAAAAAGATTTTATTGTTAAAGATGAATTTGGCAATAATATTGAATTAACTAAAGATAAATATACTTATACTACTGATATTAGAAATATTAAAGTTAATACTTTAGATGAAGCCAAAGAATACTTAAATGATATACCAGATATTACAACCATTGCTCATAATTGGAGTTTATACTTAACAAGAGATTTAAAGGGTGGATATCATGGTTTTAATAATATTATTAGTAACTACTTGATATCAGGTACAGATATTTATAAAATGGCTTATAACTGGGGACATAATGTAGATATATTATTTACTAGTAAACATACATTAGGTAATCCTCCTTTTCAAAATGAAAAGATAAGTAATTTTGAAATATATGGTAAATCAGCATTTTCTTGTGAAATATATACTGAAAAAGTAATGATTGTATCTAGAAAAGAACAAAGAGATGTAATGCATGATTATTTATATTTTATAAAGAATAAAGGCGAATGGAAATTAGTAAATATTAAAGCTGTAGGGGATGATAATAATGAATAAAGATGTTGTTGTTTTAATACCAATATATAATCCTGATATTGATATAACTGATACTTTTTTAAAAAAATTAGCTGATAGTTTTAAAAATATCGTTTTTGTTAATGATGGTTGTGATAGTTCTTTTGATGAATTTTTTAAAAAATTAGAAAAGAAATATCCTGTTATTAAGCATAATGTTAATTTAGGAAAAGGTAGAGGATTAAAAAATGGGATTAATTATATCCTAAATAATTATCCTAAATCTAAAGTAATAGTGGCTGCGGATTGTGATGGACAACACAGTATAAATGATATTAAAAGATGTAGTATAGCGGCATTAAATAATCTGGATTCATTGGTACTAGGATGTCGTAATTTTGATGAAGATATAGTACCTATGAAATCTAAACTAGGTAATAAATTAACAAGAAATATTTTGGATTTATTTGTTGGTAAAGAAATAAGTGATACTCAAACAGGATTAAGAGCAATGAGTTTTGATTTAGCTAGAAAATTAATAGCTATTCCTGGTGAAAGATATGAATATGAAACTAATGTATTAATTGAAACAAAAAAACAAAACATTCCTGTAAAAGAGGTTGAAATTGATACAATTTATATTAATGATAATAAAACAAGCCATTTTAATCCAATAAAAGATTCAATGCGAATATATAGTTTCTTTTCTAAATATTTTGTAGGAGCATTTTTAGCATATTTAATAGAATTATTTGTTATTTCTAAGTTATTTGAAGCTCCAAAATTCTTTTTAAGCATAGTTTTATATTTATTAGTAGCTAAAATAATATCTAGTATAATAACTTATATATTTAATAGACATATTGATATTTTATTAGTATTTTCATCTTTTGTTTTTAATGCTATTTTATTCTTATTCTTGAGTAGATTTGATTTGAATTTTATATTAATAAAGATAATAGTAGATTTTATTATTTTAGTATTGGTTATAATACTTAATAATTTTGCAACACAAAAGGAAGTCATTTGACTTCCTTTTAATGTGCTTGATTAACTTCCATTATAACTGGTAATATAATTGGTTTTCTACCAGTTAAACCATTAATAAATGGTAATAATTCTAATATAATTTGATTTTTTAAATCAGTATATGTGTATGGAGATTTACTTAAGAAGTTAGTTACTATTTCAGCAATTTTATTTTCTATTTTTTGCATTAGTTCTTGATTTTCATTTACAAGAACAAATCCTCTAGCAGTTACATTTGGCTTTAATAGTAATTTTCTTGTTAGGGTATTGATATTTAAAATAGTTACTAATATGCCATCTTGACTCATTAATTTACGATCTTTTATAACGATACTTCCGATATCTCCAATTCTGGAACCATCAACATAAATATCTCCAGCTGGAACAGTTCCTGCTCGTTTGACTTCACCATTTAATAATTCAATTACATCACCATTAGCACAAATGAATGTATTTTCTTCAGGTATATCACATAGCATACCAATTTCCGTATGTCTTTTAAGCATTCTGTATTCACCATGCATTGGCATAAAATACTTAGGTTTAATAATTCTTAACATCCATTTTAATTCTTCTTCTTTAGCATGTCCAGATGTATGTATATCACTAAATTCAGAATTAGTAAATACTCGAACACCTTTTAAATATAGCATGTTAATGATTTTATTGATACTTTCGCCATTACCTGGAATAGGGCTTGATGAAAATATTACCAAATCATCAGGCATTAAAGATATTTGTTTGTGTTGACCATTGGCAATCCTTGATAGGGCAGCAAGTGGTTCACCTTGAGATCCTGTACATAAAATACATAATTCTTCCTTTTTTAAACTTTTAGCATCATTAGCATCAATAAATATGGATCTATCATCAATTAAGCCATTATTTAAAGCAAGCTCAACACTATTTTCCATACTACGTCCAAACATAATAATTCGACGATTATATTTCTTACATGTTTCAGCGATATGCTTAATACGATATATATTTGATGCAAATGTAGCAATAATAACTCGTCCATGATGTTTACTTATAATATCACTTAATGTACCATCAACTGCTGATTCACTTTTAGAATAACCAGAAGATAAAGCATTAGTAGAATCACTAAGTAATAGTGTTACGCCATCTAATCCAGCTTTTGCCATTTTATGAATATCAGCCATAGGTCCTATTGGTGTTAAATCAAACTTAAAATCACCAGTTTCAAATATCGAACCATTCGGTGTCTTGATATATATAGCAAAACTATCTGGAATAGAGTGAGTAGTATTTATAAAAGATATATCAAAATGCTTTGTCTTAACATTAAAATCATTGGTAATAATTTCAAAGTTATCAAATTTAATATTTCTTTCTACTAATTTTTTCTCAATTAAATCCTTAGCAATTTTAGGTGTATATATAACAGGTATATGAATAGCTGGTAGTAAAAATGGTATACCACCGATATGATCTTCATGACCATGGGTTATAAATAATCCTTTAATTTTCTTTTCATTTCGTTTTAAATAAGTAATATCTTGAATAACGTAGTCAACACCTAGAAGATTATCTTCCGGAAACATAACACCAGCATCAATAATGATTATTTCATCATCATGTTCAACTATGTACATGTTTTTACCAACTTCACCTAAACCACCTAAAGCTATTACTTTCGTTGCAATCTTGTTTTCCATAAAAAAAATCCTTCTTTCTTGTTTCTAAATAAAGCTTTTAAAACTGGATTAATTATAGCAAAAAAAACTATATTTGTCTACATATCGTTGTTTTATTGACATAATTAGTGTATAATTTTATTGATTGAAAGGAATGATATAAATGGGACTTTTTAATAAATTAAAGAGTGTATTTAGTAATAAAAAGAAAGATGAACAAGAAAATGTTCAAGTAGAAAAGTATGAAAAGGGATTAGAAAAAACAAGGGATGAATTTGTTTCTAAGTTAAGTTTACTTGGTATTAAATATACCAAAATTAATGAAGAATATTTTGAAGAATTAGAGCAATTATTAATTATGGCAGATATTGGGGTAAATACTGTTATGGATTTTATGGAACGTCTTAGAAAAAGGGTAAAGAGTGAAAGCATAACTGACACTAAATATTTAAATGAAGTTATTGTTGATGAATTATTTATTATCTATGTTAATAATGAATCTATTACTGATAAAATCAATATGGCTAGTGATGGTCCAACAGTTATTTTAATGGTTGGAGTTAATGGGGTTGGTAAAACAACTACTATTGCTAAACTAGCTTATAAGTATAAACAAGAAGGTAAAAAAGTAATGATGATTGCTGGGGATACATTTAGAGCTGGTGCTGTTGAACAATTGCGTATTTGGGCAGATCGTACAGAGTCACTTTTTTATGGTAAAGATGGAGTTGATCCAGCTGGTGTTATTTATGATGGACTTGTAAAAGCTAAAGAAGAAAATGTTGATATTGTCTTAATTGATACAGCGGGAAGATTACATAATAAAGTTAACTTGATGAAAGAACTTGAGAAAATAAATAAAGTAATAGGTACCCATATTCCTGGAGCTCCTCACGAAACTATGCTTGTTATTGATGCTACGACTGGTCAAAATGGTATTATGCAAGCACAAGCATTTAAGGAAATTACTAATATTACAGGAATAGTGTTAACAAAACTTGATGGAACAGCTAAAGGAGGAATTGTTTTAGCTATTAAAGAAAGTGTAAATATACCTGTAAAGTTTGTAGGACTTGGAGAGAAAATGACTGACTTAATTCCATTTGATATTGAGGCCTATATTTATGGATTATTTAAGGATTTGATGTAATGGAAAAATTCGTTTATTACGGGGAAATTTTCAATATTTACAAAGGACTACTATCTAAAAATATTCAAGAAATTTTTTCCTATTATTTTGAAGATAATTTGACTTTACAAGAAATAGCGGAAAATCTTGGAGTTTCTAAAAGTTATGTGGGTAATGTAATTAAAATGTCAGAAAAAAAATTGGATGATTTAGAAAGTACCCTTCATATATATGAAAATAATCAAAAATTGAATGCTGCTTTAGAAAAAGATAGTATTGATGAAATAAAAAAGATAATTAGAGATATTTTAGAAAAATAGTATTACAAAGGTAATATTATTTTTTTTATAACATAATTATTAACTAGGTGTTATTATGAAAAAAATACTATTAATAATTATATTATTATTTTCATTTATTTTAAAAGTTCAAGCTGAAGAGGATTTAGCCCCAAATGCGAAGAGTGCAATACTTATGGATGCATTATCGGGGAATGTTTTATATGCCAAAAATGAAAATGAAAAATTACCTCCAGCATCAATGACTAAGATTGCTAGTATGCTAATTATTATGGAAGCCATAGATTCCGGAAAAATAAAATTGGATGATAAAGTAGTAGTTAGTGAAGAGGCCTCTAAGATGGGTGGATCACAAGTATTTATTGAAGCAGGAGAAGAGTATACCGTTCATGAGTTATTAAAGGGAGTTGCGATAGCTAGTGGTAATGATGCAGTTGTAGCTTTGTCCGAAAAAGTGTCAGGTACTGTTGCATCTTTCGTAGAATTAATGAATAAACGGGCTCAAGAATTGGGGGCTATAAATACTCACTTTGTTAATCCGCATGGACTAGATGCTAGTGATCATTATTCAACTTCTAAAGATATGGCTATACTTGCTCGAGAATTACTTAAACATGAAAAGATACTTGAATATACGAGTATTTATGAAGAGTACTTAGAAAAAAATGATGGAACTAGGACATGGTTAGTTAATACCAATAAATTAGTAAGATTTTATGATGGTATAGATGGATTAAAAACCGGATATACATCAAATGCAGGTTATTGTCTAACTGCAACGGCCAAAAAGAATAATTTTCGTTTAATATCGGTTGTAATGGGTGAAGATAATACAGAAAATAGAAGTAGTGATACCGTTAAAATGCTTAATTATGGATTTAATACTTATCGCATTAATGTAATTAAGACTAAAGATGAAGTATTAGGTAAAGCAAGGGTACGCGGTGGTAAAAAAGATGTGGTATCAATTGTCCTTTTAGAAGATGCATCTGAGTTAATAAAAAATACTTTAGAAGATATTAAGTATGATTTTAGATTGAAAGTTGATGATATTAAAGCTCCAGTTAAAAATGGTGATATAGTTGGAAAAGCAGAAATAGTTGATAATAATGGGAATATCATTGATGAAGTAAATGTAACAGTAAATGAAGTAATTGCTAAAGCAAATTGGTTTGATTATTTAATAAAGAATATAAAAATATTATGTGGAGGAAAAAAAATTATTAAACAAAATAATAATATGTAGATAAATAGATAATTGTGTGATAAAATAGTAATGATAATAAGGAGTTACTAGTATGCAAATAAAAGAAAAAATGTATCATATTAATCTTTCTAAAAAAGATATTAAGGGTGCAAAATATGCTATATTACCTGGTGATCCTGGTAGGGTTGGAACTATTGCTAAATATTTAGATAATCCGCAAAAAATTACTCAAAATAGAGAATATACATCATATTTAGGTAAAATAAAAGGTGAGTATGTATTAGTAATATCAACTGGTATTGGTGGTCCTTCAACTGCTATATGTGTTGAAGAATTAAAAATGATTGGAATAACTCATTTGATTAGGATTGGTACTAGTGGGGGAATGCAAATTGATGTATCTGCTGGTGATTTAGTTATTGCTCAAGCAGCTATTAGACAAGAAGGAACAAGTAAAGAATATTTACCAATAGAATTTCCAGCAGTAGCTGATGTCGATATAATGAATGCTTTAAGAGAATCAGCTAAAGAATTAAATCTTACATATCACACTGGGGTAGTTCATTGTAAAGATAGTTTTTATGGTCAACACTCTCCAGAGAGAATGCCAGTATCTTATGAATTATTAAATAAATGGGATGCTTGGCTAAAAAGTGGTGTCTTGTGTAGTGAGATGGAAACAGCAGCTTTATTTACAGTAGCATCAACTTTAGGATTACATGCTGGAGCTGTTTTACTAGTTATTTGGAATCAAGAAAGGGAGAAAAAAGGACTTTCTCAGGATGAGTGCTTTGATACTGAAAGAGCTATAAAAGTAGCTGTTAAAGCAACCACTAAACTTATTGAACAAAATAAAATCTAATATCAAATTAGATTTTTTTATTGCAATTATATTGATAGTGATATATAATCTAATTTGAAAATCATTTTCATTTTGGAGGCATTATGCGTAATAATTATAAAACTAATCAAAAAGAATTAATAATGGATAAGATATGTTCTTTTAATAAAGATTGGACAATTAAAGAATTGTATGACGAGTTAGAAGGAAATGTTGGTTTAACTACTATATATCGTTTTGTTGATAAAATGGTTATAGATGGGAATATAAAAAAAGTAGTAGGTAAAAATAATATTACATACTATTGTTATTTAGCTTCTTGTAATAAAGAAAACCATTTTTATTTAAAATGTGATCAATGTGGTAAAACTGTACATATTGATTGTGATTGTATTAAAGATTTAACAAAACATATTTTAAAAGAACATGAGTTTACAACCAATAAAGATCATATTATTTTAAATGGTATATGTAAGAAGTGTCGGAGGGTATAATGAAAAAGATTATTATATTATTAATTATATGTTTGGGTATTACAGGTTGTGGTACCAATAAAGATGATAAATTAAGTGTTGTAACCACTAACTTTCCAAGTTATGATTTTGCTAGAGCTATTATAAAGGATAGTGATAGTATTAATTTGGAAATGATTATTAAACCTGGTGAAGAATTACACGATTATGAACCTACACCTCAAGATATTATTAAGATTAAGAAAAGTGATATTTTTATTTATATTGGTGGGGATTCTGATAGTTGGATAGATGAGGTATTAAAATCTATTGATATTAAACATACTAAAGTTATTAAATTAATGGATTTAGTTAATAATGTTTATGAAGGTTCTACTTTAGAGGGAGATAGTGATGAATTAGATGAACATGTTTGGACTAGTCCTAATAACGCTAAATTGATTGTTAAAAAGATAAGTGATGTAATAATTGACGTTGATATTGATAATAAAGAATTATATGAAAATAATACTATTAATTATATAGATGAGATAGAAGGTATAATAACCAGTATTAAGGATGTAATAAATAATAGTAAGAGAAATGAACTTATTTTTGGGGATCGTTTTCCATTAATATATTTTACTAATGAATTTAATTTAGATTATTATGCAGCTTTTCCAGGTTGTTCTCATCAAACAGAAGCTAGTTCTAAAACTATTGCTAAATTAATTGATAAAGTAAAAAAAGATAAGATACCAGTAGTATTAAAATTAGAATTGTCAAATAATAATATTGCTCAAACTATTGCTGATGCTACTAATACAAAAGTATTAGAATTTCATAGTATTCATAATGTAACTAAAAAAGATTTTGAAGCTGGAGTTACATATATTGATTTAATGCAAAGAAATATTAAAGTATTGAAAGAAGCGTTGATGTAATGAGTTTAATTGATGTAAAAAATGTAACTTTGGGTTATGAAAAACATGTTGTTTTAAGTAATATTTCTTTTAGTATTGATGAAGGGGATATTTTATGTATTGTAGGACCTAATGGAAGTGGTAAATCAACATTAATAAAAGGAATATTAGGTTTAATTAAACCAATGAAAGGTAAAATTAAATTTAATGATTTAAAACAAGAATTTATTGGTTATATGCCTCAAGAAACAAAAGTTGATGCAAATTTTCCAGCATCAGTATTAGAAATTGTTTTATCTGGTACTTTAAATACCAAAGGATTACTATCTTTTTATAATAAAACTGATAAAGAAAGAGCTTTAAATAGTTTAAAAATATTAAATATTAGTAATTTAAAAAATAAATGTTTTTGTGATTTGTCCGGAGGACAAAGACAAAAAGTATTACTTGCTAGAAGTTTATGTGCTACTAAAAGATTATTAATACTTGATGAGCCATCAAATAATTTGGATAGTAAATCTAAAAGTGATTTATATGAAACTATTAAGGATTTAAATAAAAATCATCATATAACTATTATTATGATTACTCATGACTTGGATCATAATAATTTAATTGGTAATAAAATATTATCATTAAGGGAAGATGAAATATTTTATGGTAATACAAAGGATTTTGTAAAGGTGATTCATCATGATAAATAATATTTTAGAAATGTTTTCTTATGATTTTATAATAAGAGCTTTGATTGTTGGTATTCTTATTGCTTTATGTTCATCTTTAATTGGAGTATCTTTAGTATTACGTCGTAATTCTATGATTGGAGATGGCTTATCACATGTCGGTTTTGGAGCTTTTGCTATAGCAACTGTTCTAGGTTTTGCTCCCCTTGAATTTGCTATTCCAATTGTTATAATAGTATCATTTTTCATCCTTAAATTAAATGATTCTAGTAAGATTCATGGTGATGCAGCGATAGCTTTAATATCAGCATCTAGTTTAGCTATAGGTACTATTGTTATATCAATATCTAAAGGAGTAAGTACTGATATTAATAATTATTTATTTGGTAGTATCTTATCTTTGACAACTAAGGATGTTATTATAAGTATTATATTATCTATATTAGTTATAATACTATATACTTTATCTTATAATAAAATATTTGCTATTACATTTGATGAAAGATTTTCAAAATCAATTGGTATTAAAACCAACATCTATAATATAATATTTGCATCATTATGTTCTATTGTTGTTGTACTTGGAATGCGTCTTATGGGATCACTTTTAATATCAAGTTTAATAATATTTCCAACATTATCATCAATGCAACTATTTAAAAAGTTTAAAAATGTGGTTATATCTAGTGTAATTATATCAGTAATAGCTTTTATAATAGGTTTAATATTATCGTTTGTTATAGAATTACCAACCGGTGCTACTATTGTAGTTATTAACTTAATAATCTTTATCATATTTAAAATTATAGCTCTAATAAGATATTGATATGTATCAAGATTATTGTTAAACTATTAATAGGGAGTAGTTATGAAAAAGAAAATAACAATTGGTTTATTCGTTGATAATTTTTTTCCAATGGTTGATGGAGTAGTTAGTGTTGTAGATAATTATGCTCGAAGATTATGTAAGATAGCTAATGTTTATGTTTTTGCACCAAAGATTAATGGAGAAGAATTTGATGATAATACTTTACCATATAAAGTAATTCGTTCTAAGTCAATTAAAATGCCTTTTATAGATTATAGTTTACCTAAAATAAATAAAAGTTTTAAAAAAGAACTTGATAATTATAATTTGGATATAGTTCATATCCATTCACCATTTACTATGGGAAAATTAGGGATAGATTATGCTAAAAAACATAATATTCCAGTAATTGGTACTATGCATAGTCAATTTAAAATGGATATTAAAAGAGCTGTACATAGTGACTTTTTAGCTAGTAAAATTAATAAGATATTAATTAATACTTTTAATAAATGTGATGAATGTTGGGCAGTTAATAAAGAAGTAGCTCGGATTTTTTATGAGGATTATGGATATAAAGAGTTACCTAGGGTAATGAATAATGCAACAGAAATGGAACCAGTTAAAGATTATAATAAAGCAATAGATAATGTTAATAAAAAACATGGATTAAAGAAAGATGATAAAGTATTTTTATTTGTTGGTAGAATTAATAAATTAAAGAATGTATTCTTTATTGTTGATGTATTAGAAATATTGAAAAAGAAAAAAAGAGATTATAATTTTAAAATGATTTTTGTAGGTACAGGACAAGATGAAGCAGAATTAAAGGAATATATTAAGAATAAAGAATTAGATGAATATGTTATATTTACTGGTAAAATAATGGATAGAGAAGTAATAAAGGAATATTTTGCTAGGGCTGATTTATTCTTATTCCCATCACTATATGATGCTTCAAGTATTGTTCAAATTGAGGCGGCATCACAACATACACCAACTATATTTATTGAAGGTTCTGCCACTAGTGCTACGATTACTGATGGAGTAGATGGAATAATTGCTAAAAATGATATAAAGGAATATGCTAAAGAAGTTGATGAATTAATGCATAATGATGGAAAATTAAAAAAATTGAAAGATAATGCATTTAAGAATTTATATGTTAGTTGGGATAACCAAATAAACGAAGTATATAAATTATATTTAGAGTTTATAAAAGAAAAATAATGTGTATTATAAATAATTTTTATATGTTTTTTTACATTGAAAAAATACTAAAAATGTGGTATTTTTAACATAGAAGGTGTTATAAAATGACTAATAAAAATAATAAGGTGTTAACTCTAGTAGCAATAATAACATTGTTACTTATTGTAGTTGGAGCTACATATGCTTATTTTGCAGCTCAAGCAGGAGGTACAACAAGTACTGATGCAACAGTAACCAGTAATACAACAGACTTACTAACGTTTAGTATTAATAGGGATATATCCTTTACTGTAACTCAAGCATTATTTGCTCAGAATGGACAAAATCAAAGTGGAGATGCAACCGCAACTGCAACATTAACTCCAAATAATAAGACTGGGGCTGCAACAATGAATTACTATATGTATTTGAATTTACAAACTAACCCAACGGTATATAGTGAAGCCAATACCAACGAAGATCCAGAGTTAATGCTTCAAGTTTTTGATGGAAATAACCAACTTGTTACATTAACAGGACTTGGTACTCAAAAGACAATAAAGGGAGTAACTGGGTATGATATAACAGGAGTAAGTGGAATTAAGACATTGCTTGATAATCATGCTATAAGTGCCACAAATAATACAGCAACAATAGAAAATTGGAGAATAGTAATAACATTAATAAACTTAGATGTCAATCAAAATGATAATACTGGTAAGACAATAGAAGCAGAAATAATAATCCAAAAAGAAGAAATGGATTTAGGATTTACGGGAACTATATATGTTAATCCAAAACTTCAGAATCCACCATATAGTCCATATACAAAAGTAGGACTTCATTATCTTGATGGGGGAAATATTGATAATGAGCATTACTCAGGAGTTGAATCATATACTACCAATGTTGATGAGGCTCGATCTGCAGATCAAAATTATATAAAGGTACATGTAGTTAATAATATAATCGAGAGTGCCGAGGCATGCTTGCATTATAATAACCGAGAAATTTGTATAGAACCTGGTTATTGGGAAGTAGTTGAGACGGAACAAAAATGGTGCATTATAAATAGTTCAGATCCTGAATATAATTATATATGTGTTAATGATGAGACATCATGCTTACAATTAAAGAATTCACAATATACCGATAGTAAATATACATGTCGTGAAATGATTCCTAAGGTTTCTAAGGCTAATTCAATTGCAACCAAGAATAAATTACAAGCAGATGTTGAATCAGCATTTGGTATTTCTGTAGATTGTTATGACGATGAAAATTATGCCTTCTGTTATTTACCTGAAGGTATCTATATAGAAGCTTTTTATGATGAATCTGTGTACTCATCAGATGACTACTGGTGCTCAGTAAGCATTGAAGGAATAATTGATTGCAATTTTGTTACATAGTTTATTATGAATATTTATATAATGAAGAACTTTTATAGTTCTTTTTTTAATCCTATATGTTATAATAATGGCAAATGAAGGTGATGTAAATGACTAATGATGTAATAACTTTATTACCAGCTGATCGCTATATTGTTATAAATAAAAGTATTATTAGTGATTTTGATAAAAAGATATTAATATCTTTTTATGAACCAATAATTGGTCATTTAGCAACAACCCTTTATTTAACGTTTTTAAATGATTTAGAAGGGTGTAGTCAAATATCAAGAGATTTAACTCATCATCATTTAATGAGTTTACTTAAATGTCCTTTAAAAAGCATTAAAGAAGCAAGGGAAGGATTGGAAGCTGTTGGTTTAATTAAAACCTATGTTAAAAATGATAATATTAATAATTATATATATGAGGTTTATTCACCACTTACTCCAAATGAATTTTTTTCTCATCCTATATTAAATGTTGTTTTATATAATAATTTAGGTATAAATGAATATGAATATTTAAAAAAACAATATCAAAAGATTAAAATAGATACTAAAGAATATCGGGATATTACTAAAAAAATGGATGAAGTATATGAACCAATTTCTGATATCCCTAATATAGATACTATGGAGAGAGTTGCCAATGATATTACTTGCAGTGATCAAGTAGATTTTGATTTAATTATTTCATCAATACCTAAGGGGGTTATTAATGAAAGAACATTTACTAAGAAGACTAAAGATTTAATAAATGAACTGGCTTATATTTATAAAATAGATTCCTTAAAAATGGTGGAATTAATTAGAAGTACTTTAAATGAATATGGAATGATTGATAAAAATAATTTAAGAGTGTCAGCTAGAAAAATGTATCAATATCATAATGCTGCTTTACCAACTCTTATATATCGTAGTCAACCAGAATATTTAAAATCTCCTTCTGGGGATACATCAATGCGGGGTAAGATTATTCATGTTTTTGAAAATTTAAATCCTGTTGATTTCTTAAGAAATAAATATCATGGAACAAAACCAACTAATAGAGATATAAAAATAGTAGAAATGCTTATGATAGACTTGGAGATGCCTCCAGCTGTTGTAAATGTTTTACTAGATTATGTATTAAGGAAAAATAATAATCGTTTGTCTACTTCTTATATTGAAGCAATTGCAGGTCAATGGAAAAGAGCAGGTTTAAAAACAGCAGTAGATGCTATGGAATTTGCTGAAAAAGAAAATAAAAGATTATCGAAGAAAATGGATCCAGTTAAGACTAATACGGATGAACCAGTATGGTTTAATAAAACGCAAGAAAAAGAAGATATGACAGAAGAAGAACAAAAGGAATTAGAGAATTTATTTAAGGAGTTTAAATGATGGAAAAGCTAAATATGACATTAAGTGAAAAAATTGAAAAAGAATTAGATAAAGAATTAGAAAACTCTTTAAAAAGTGAAGATTTTTGTTCATTAATTAAAAGAGCTAAGATACCTAAGAATGTAGCTAAAAAAAATAATTCAAGGTTGTTAGATACTTGTGAAGAATTAGATAGATGTAAGAAATGTAAAGGATTAATAATGTGTCAAAATAAAGTAATAGGACATGTTTTATATCCAGAATATAGTGATTCTAGTTTAAAGTTTATCTATATGCCTTGTAAATATCAAAAAGAAGAAGATAAAAAAAGAGCCTTAAAGGCCAATGAATTAGATGAAATTAAAAATGCTCGAATGAAAGATGTTGATATAACAGATAAAAAAAGAATGGCTGTTATAAAATGGATTAAAGATTTTTATGATAATTATGAACATGTTAATACATTAAAAGGATTATATTTACATGGATCATTTGGTAGTGGTAAAACCTATTTAATTGCAGCATTATTTAATGAACTTGCTATAAAAAAGGATGCTTATACAGAAGTAGTTTATTTACCAGAATTACTTCGGAATATGAAAGAAGATTTTTCTTTAGTAGAAGATAAAGTTAATTATTTACAAAATGTCGATTTATTATTAATTGATGATATTGGGGCAGAAAATGTAACTAAATGGGGTAGAGATGAAATACTTGGAACTATTTTACAATATCGGATGAATAATAAATTAACAACATTTTTTACTTCTAATCTAACTATTGATGAATTAGAACATCATTTATCTATAACTAAAGATAGTGAAGATAAGGTAAAAGCTAGAAGAATAATTGAAAGAATTAAGCAATTAACTGATGATATTGAACTAACAAGTGTAAACCGGCGTAAATAGTCGAATGAAAATACTAGCATAATAATAATTAGTATGTTAATATAAAATTAATAAGAGGGTGTGATACTATGGAAAATAAACCATTCTTTATTGATGAAAAGGAGTTAGCAGCTTTAAAAAATGATAGTGTAGAACCTAAGGAAGAGCCTAAAACTATTAGTATAGAAGAAATGCAAACTGAAGAAGAAATAAAGGAACCGGTAATGGAAGTTGTTGAAGAAACAAAAGAAGTACAAGATGAAATAGAAAAAACAAGTACTAATTTAGTTGTTACTAAACCAACTGACATTACTAAAAAAGATGAGGATAGTCCAAAATTAAAAATTAATTTACAACTATTTTCTACTATTATGGCTTGTATTATTGTTGCTTATCTCTTTTTAGGTGTTGCTCGTAGTTTCTATTATGGTTTTAAGTATTATGATTGTGCTCATGTAAATTATAATTGTGATGAGGATACTAATACTCAAAAATAATTAATTTTAATTATTTGTTTAAATAATAAACGTTTGTTATCTAAATAGATCATCTTATATATATGATCTATTTTTTTTATTTTACTAATTATATTTAATAAATAACCATTTTCATAATAAGTAATATCAACATTAGATTTAGTATAAAATGCATTAATAATATCATTTTCTATTTTTTCTTCATCTTCATTAGATAATTCAGGCATTCTAACTTTTTGTTTTTCTATATTTAATTCATTAATAATTCTTTTACTATTAACAACAGAATTGAATGGTGCCCATTTAATCATTCCCCGATCATTCATGATGACCACCAATCTTTTTATTTCTTTCAATAGCTGTTGAATCACTAAGTAAACTAGAAGCACTTATTAAACTATTTTTTCCAAATCTATTTTTTATTTCATCAACTGCTTGATTTACTTTTTCATTATTTTTGATAGTATTTAAATCTTCAAATAAATTTAGTTGTACTCCTGATTTATTTCTTAAGCCACCACATGCAATACTTACTTTTCTAATCGGACTACCATCATAATAACGATCAAAAATAATATTACATATTTTATTAATAGTATTTTTATCATCAGTAGCATTATCAAGTTTTAATGAGTGATAAAAACCTCCATGAATATCTTTAGAATAACCAATACCAAAACCAATAACAGTAGATTCTTTATTATTTTTCCGGAGTCTTGCCGTTAAAACATCAACCATTTCTAGGATTATAAGACGAATATTATCACCATTATAATCTTTAAAAAGTATTTGGGAATGACTATATGATTTATCTTTAGGTTGGGTATTGTATTCTCCAATTCTACTTAAATCAATACCATTAGCATGATTCCATAATTCAAGCCCCATAATTCCAAATTTATCTTTTAGTTTATTTTTATCGTAATTTGCTAGGTCACCGACAGAAAATATTTGTAAGGAATTTAAATTTTTTTGCATCCTAGGTCCAATTCCCCACATTTTAGATAATGGGGTAATACTCCATAATTTAGTTTTTACATCATCATAAGTCCATTTAGCAATTCCATTTTTATATTTTTTAGCCTCAATATCCATAGCAACTTTAGCCAGTAACATATTAGGTCCAATTCCACATGTAGCAGTAAGACCTGTTCTTTTATAAACCGTATTAAGTATTTCTTCAGCTAGTTCATAATCAGTCTTTTTATATAGTTTTAAATAATCAGTAACATCTAAGAAACATTCATCAACCGAGTAGATGTGTAAATCACTTGCAGCCACAAAATCAAGGTATATACCAACAACTTCTTTACTTTTTTCAATATATAATCTCATTCTTGGAGATACTATTTCATATTTAATATTTTTAGGTATTTCAAAAATACGTCCTCTTGATGGAACCCCTTGAGCTTTTAGGTAGGGAGTAACTGCTAGAGTAATAGCACCACTACCTTGTGCTTTATTGGCAACTACTAAAGGATAAGTAAAAGGGTCAAGTCCTCGATCAACACACTCACATGAGGCAAAAAAACTCTTTAAATCAATACACATAATATGCCTAATAGGGTATAAATCTTCCATAGTTAACCTCCGAACATTTGTTTCTAATTGTATTATAAAACTAAAGTGATATTATTGCAATTCCTTTTTTTGGATAATTGAGTTTTGTGTAAAGTTATATAGTTTTATTATGTAATATAAATGTTTTACAAATAGTAAGAATAATGGTAGAATAAATATAGAATATGGAGGTATTGCTATGAGTAGTAAAATTTCTAAATTAGTAGTAGCAATTATATTAATATTTAGTTTAATTATAGGCATATATTTTTATAATAACAATAATAAAACAGTTATTATGAATGATAAGCATAGTATTAATAATAAATCAATATCAATAATGTTAGAGACAGATGTTGGAACTGGTGTATATGAAGTATCAGAAGATGATGAATGGCCAGGGGAAGGGTATGAGCTAAATACTACAAGAAGTGGATGTGAAAATGGTAGTACAATATCATATGATACAAACACCGACAAAGTAGTTATTAGGGGTAATATTTCCGATAAGTGTTATATTTATTTTGATGTCTTACCTCATAGCATAAATTTAGCTATTCCAGATTGCCCAAATGCAGTTGTTAGTTGGGATAGAGGGCTACAACAATTAGCAGTAACCTCATTTACAACTAGTACTTTAAATTGTACATTGGAAGAAGAAACTGTAAATAATGTTAGTAAATTTAGTGATTATATAATAGGTCTTTCTGGAACAACCCAAGGTGATGGAAAGTTGATTCATGAAACTTTTATACATGGCGATTATGTAAATAGAAATGTTGTTACAACGTATGGTACGAACCCAGCATATTTTAGAAATACAGGATTGGGTATTGAACAAACAGAAGTTGATAGTTATTGGACATTTGATAATACAACAGGAACCTTTACATCAGATCAAAGCAAAATGACGACATCTGGTTCATCTGCATACTATCATGTATATGTCAAAGTACCAGAAGCAGGAAGTTATCAAATATGTTATACAATAAATAAATCAACTTCATCTAATAATTCATTGTATATAGTTAAGAATACAACGCTATTAACCAGAAAAGAATCATCAACAAGTACTCAAGTTGGTGAAGCCTGTTATGATATGGGATATTTTGAAGTAACAGATTATATAAATATTGTAGAATTGGGTTATAGCGGAACATCGTCACCAGTGATGTCTTTTAGAATCAAAAAGGGTATTAGTAATACAATTGACACGGGGTACAGATATGAAGGCGAAAATCCAAATAATTATATAATGTTTAACAATGAGTTATGGCGAATAATAGGCGTGTTCTCTACAGAATATGACATTAATAATGATCGAATAGTAGATACAACTAACAATTTAGTAAAAATAATAAGGGAAGAATCCATTGGTGCGTTTTCAATGAATAATATAAATACTAATGATTGGCCAAATTCATCATTATATAATCTACTTAATAAACAGTATTATGATTGGGATACTTATAAGTCAAGCGTAAATACATATTGTTATGCTGATTATTATTTACAAATAAAATGTGATTATAGTGTTAAAGGAATTCAAGATGAATATAGAAATATGATAGTAAAGGCAAAATGGTATTTAGGTGGTGGTGGTTCAGAGAATTTTACATCTGATAATGAATATATTTATGAAAGAGATGCTAATGCTGTATATAGTGGTAGAAGTGCTAGTACACTTGGAAATATAGGATTAATGTATTTAAGTGATTATTTATATGGCGTGTTAGCCAGTAATTGTGGAAGAATAAAAACTAAAACAGGATATAACACAGCCGATTGTTCAGGAAAAGATTGGTTATATGGTGAGGGATATGAATGGACTATTTCTCAGTATTCGGATGATCAATATCACTTTTGGGTTTTGAATTTTTTTAATAGTGTTAGTTATGGAAGCGCGAGTGATGGATATAGTATTCGTCCGACATTGTATCTTTCGGATTCTGTCTATCGAATTTCAGGAACTGGAACTATTACTGATCCATATATCATAGGAATGTAGGTGAATTTTGATGGAAAAAAGAATAACTATTACATTCATAGCAATAATAATAGTAACTAGTATAATAGTAGTTATAAGTACGAGAAATAAAAAAGTCTATACGGAAATAGGTGGAATCAAATATGCAATATTAGTCAATGGAGTTACCGCATCAACATTTCCAAGTGGAAATTATAAAGTAAATATAACATGTACGAACGCTGATGCCTATTGGGATTCAGTACAAGAAAAAATAATTGTTAAAAATATTAAAGGTGATATTTCATGTGATGTAGCTTTTAATAGTATAACAAGTTCTGATTATTTAAATACTTATATAACAAGTTTATCTGGAACAACCCAAGGCGAAGGACAAATAGTATCAGAAAATGGTTATAGATATGAAGGAGAAAATCCTAATAACTATGTAATGTTTAATAATGAATTGTGGCGTATAATTGGTGTGTTTTCTACTGAATATGATTCAAATAATGATGGAACAACAGACACTACGGCCAATCTAGTAAAAATAATAAGAGATAGTACAATTAAAGCCTTTGCATGGAATAAATCAAGTACCAATGATTGGCCAAATTCATCATTATACCATTTGCTTAATGAACAATATTATGATTGGGAAACTAATAAAGCAAATGTAAATACATATTGTTATGGGTATTCGACAAGAGTTCCTTCAAAGTGTGATTTCAGTATTAAAGGAATTTAAGATGGATATCGTGGTATGATAGTTAAAGCAAAATGGTATTTAGGTGGTGGAGGAAAAAGTGGTTATACCACATATACTCCAGATAGTATATATAGTTATGAAAGAGACGCTAATGCTGTATATAGTGGTAGAAGCGCTAGTACACCTGGATATATTGGATTAATGTACGAAAGTGATTATTTATATGGAGTATTAGCTAGCAATTGTGTGAGGACAACTACTCATGATTCATATTATGATAATATTAATTGTTCAAAAAATTGGATTTTTAGTAAAGGGCAAGAATGGACGATATCGCCTCGTTCAAATTCTACCTCTGTTGTATGGTATTTAAAAAGCCGTAGTAATGTGGAGACTCAAAGCACGACCTACGGCTATGCTGTTCGTCCAACATTGTATCTTTCATCTTCTGTCTATAAAGTATCAGGTACTGGTACCATAACAGATCCATATATAATTGGAAAGGCTAGTTAGTTATTGAAAAATAATATAAATAGTGGTAATATACTTATGAAATCGATGCGAAAAGACATGATTTTTAATTAATAGTTTTATAGAGAACTAGTGGGTGGTGGAAACTAGGAAACAGATTAAAGATTACTACTTTTCAAGAGAATTAATAAATTCCGGAGAGTTCCGTTATCAAAAATATGAGTTAAATAAAGGATGGTACCGTGCATATGCACTCCTTAAGTATCATTCTTTTTTATTTTAGGGAGGATATTGTATGGAAGAAAAAGATGCAATGATTAGACAACAATTTAGAGAAGAAGAGAAAAAAATCCTTATAGAATTAGTAGCTAATAAAGACTTAGAAGTTACAAATCCTGAGAGATTTAATGAATTAAATGCCAAATTAGCTGAAATCCGTAAAAGAACCAGAAGATATATGCTAAATTTAAATAATAATGAAGAAGAAACTACTAGAGGAGGAAGGTAATATGATAAATATTAAAGAAAATGAAAAATTAAATGTAATGAATCATTCTTGTGCTCATTTACTTGCTCAAGCAGTAAAACATATTTATCCAGAGGCTAAGTTTTGGGTAGGACCTGTTATTGAGGAAGGTTTTTACTATGATATTGATTTGAATGGTTTAACATTAACTAATGATGATTTGCCAGCAATTGAAAAAGAAATGAAGAAGATTGCTAAAGATGGTAAAAGAATAGTAAGAAAAGAAATTAGTAAAGATGAAGCATTAGAAATGTTTAAAGATGATTTCTATAAAATTGATTTAATTAATAATATGGATAAAGATAGTATAATATCTTGTTATACGCAAGGAGATTTTACAGATCTATGTCGGGGACCACATTTGGAATCAGTTAAGGAACTTAAAAATTTTAAATTATTGAAGGTAAGTGGTTCTTATTGGAAAAATGATGCCAATAATCATATGTTACAAAGAATATATGGTATTTGTTTTGAAACTCCGGAAGATTTAGAGAACCACTTAAGGGAACTTGAAGAAGCTAAAGAAAGAGATCATCGGAAGTTAGGTAAAGATTTAGGTATATTTATGATGAGTGATTTAATTGGTAAAGGAATGCCTTTATATTTACCTAATGGTTATACTTTATGGCGTAATTTACAAAATTATATTACTGATAAAGAAATAAGTTATGGTTATAAACATGTACATACACCAGATGTTGGAACAAAAGATTTATATGTAACATCAGGACACTGGGATCATTATAAAGATAATATGTTTCCAGCCATGGATGTTGATGGTGAAACATACGTGTTAAGACCAATGAACTGTCCACATCATATGGTAATTTATGGTAATGATATTCATTCTTATCGTGATTTACCACTTCGTATTGCAGAAGTTGCTAATGATTTTAGATATGAAGCAGCTGGTGCTTGTAAGGGTCTTGAAAGAGTTAGAGCTATGACTCAAAATGATTCTCATATTTTCTGTAGACCAGATCAAGTAGAAGAAGAATTCCAAAGTGTTGTTAAATTAATAATGGAAGTTTATAGTGACTTTAATGTTGATGTAAGTAAATTCCAATTTAGATTATCACTTAGGGATAAATATTCTAAAACTAATAAATACTATGATGATGATGAAATGTGGGATAAGGCTGAAAATGCTTTAAGAACTGTTTTAAAGGATATGAAACTTGATTTCTTTGAAGCAAAAGATGAAGCAGCATTCTATGGACCAAAACTTGATGTATTAGTAAAACCAGCCGTAGGACCTGCAGTAACTATTCCAACAGTTCAATTAGATTTCTTATTACCAAAGAATTTTGAATTATATTATATTGATGAAAATGGAGAAAAACAAACACCAGTTGTAATCCATAGAGCTATTCTTGGTTCAATAGATCGTTTTATGGCTTTCTTACTTGAAGAAACTAAAGGAGTGTTACCACTATGGGTAGCTCCAGTTCAAGTTAATGTTTTACCTGTAAGTAATGAATATCATTTAGATTATGCTAAAAGTATTGTAGATAGTTTAAAAAGTGCTGGAATAAGGGTAGAACTTGATGATAGAGAGGAAAAACTAGGTTATAAATTAAGAGAAAGTGTTATTAAAAAAATACCTGTAACAGTTATTATTGGTCAAAAAGAAGTAGATGCTAAAACTGTTAGTTATCGTTTGTATGGTAGCGAAGATACTACTACAGTTACATTGGATGAATTTAAAAAGTTCTTAGAAGATAGGAAAAAAAGTCGTAAGTAAAAGTGATATTGAAAAGATATCGCTTTTTTTATAATTTATTAATAAAACACCTGTTTGTATTTTTGAAATATGTTATGATGACGCAAAGGAGAATAACAAAATGGAAAAAGATAGTATTAAAACTGAAATCATGGTAAAAGAAACACATGTTGGAGTAATTAGAATTGGCAATGTAAATTATATTTCTCTAACTGATTTAGCAAAATATCAAAATTCAAGTGATCCAACATTTACAGTAAAAAATTGGCTTAGAAGGATTACAACAATTGACTATATTGGATTATGGGAACAAATAAATAATGATAATTTTAATTTGGTCGAATTCGACCAAATTAAACATGAATATGGTAAAAACTCTTTTGCAATGTCACCTCAAAAATGGATTAGAGAAACAAATGCCATTGGAATTATATCAAAGTCAGGTAGATACGATGGTGGAACATTTGCTGATCCAGATATTGCATTTTAACTATTATTATGCTATTATATAGCGCAAATTGAGGGGTGATTAGATGGAATTTAAAAATCTAAATCAACAAAAAGCCTGGATGAAAAAAGAAGCTAGTAGGTTAGGTATTACTACGAATGTTGCTTATACGACATATTATTCAAGAGTTTTACTGGAAAGATTAGCTCTAATTTATCGCGGCTTAGTGGTTGTTAAGGGAAGTTTTAGTCAATATGTACATTTAAAGTCATTAAGTAGACCGGTACTTGATATTGATTTATCTAGTAGAGGTGATCATAATGTACCACTTAATCTATTATATGAATCAATGTATCAAATTGGAGATGATGCTGTAACATTTGATTTAGGATCTTTACCTCATCAAACTAAAAATGGGGTATATAAAATACCAGTCATTGCTAAAGTAAAGTATGAAGGTTCTAAAGAATTGGTTATACCAGTACCTGTTGACTACAAAGAAAATAATAAAGTTATATTTGATCCCCAATTTAAAAAGGTTGAACCTTTATTTGAAGGAGATAAAACGTTTTATATATCAACACCTTCTTTTGAAGAACATATAGCTGAAAAGTTATTTATAATATCTCATAATAATAGAACAGACGTTGAAAATACCAGAGTTAAAGATTTTTATGATATTTATATGTTACATGGTAAGGATTATGATGTTGATAAGTTTGGAGTATATTTTCAAGCAATGGTTATGATGTATGGCGATAAATTAGATAGTATAGATGCTGATTTTTTAGACCGGAAGTTCGTTAAAAGACATGAAGAAATATGGGAGAAAATGAAAGAAAAGTATCAATTTACGAATAGAGATATTGATTTTGATGAAGCAACTTATTATGTAAAAGCGGTATTAAAAGAACAAATTCAAAGAATTAGACAAGGTTTATATACTAAACAAGCAATGAAACTAGTACGTAAAAAGGGAAAATAAATATACATTATAAGTGTAAAATGTATATTTTTTTTTATAATAATGTTATAATACGTATGGTGAGTAAAAAGTGGAAAATAAAAAAAGATTAATTATTATTGTTGCAGTTGTAGTTGTGATTGCACTAGGGACAACATTGTTTATTGTTGGAAAGAATAATAAATGGTTTGATGGTGGGCACGAACAAGAGAATAATGGAAATATTAAAGATAATGATATAAATGAATACAATTCTTCTTATGTTGAACAAGCATTACCACAAGCACATTCATATACATATTCTGATTCTAAAGATAATTTTACAGATATGGATTTGAATTTATTAAAATTAGAAAATAAAGAAAAAAATGTTGTTTATAGTCCATTATCAATTAAATATGCGTTATTAATGCTTAAGGATGGTACTAATAATAATTCTAAAACCCAAATTGAAAACGTTTTAGGTGACTATAGTACTACAAATTATAAAAATGGTAATGGTATATATGTAGCTAATGGCTTATTTATTAAGGATAGTTTTAAAAATAGTATTAACAGTTCATATATAAATTCAATAAAGAGTAATTATAATGCTGAAGTTTCTTATGATACGTCTGCTAAAAATCTTAATAAATGGATAAAAAATAAAACAAATAATATTTTAGATAATATATTTAAAGAAGATTTATGGTATGATTTTGCTTTGTTTAATTCAATAGCAATTGATTTAAAGTGGAATAATACTATTAAACCAATTGAATACGAAGATGCACTTAATATAGAGTTTTTAAATGAAAATGTAGGATATAGCATTGCCCCATTTAGTATATATGGTTATAAAGTAGGTAATTTTAATAATAAAGAGGTTGTATCTTTAGATTTTGGAGCAGTTGCTAATAGATATGATATTGTAAATACATTTGGTATAGATAAGATTAAACAAGAATTGATTGAGCAATATAAAGCATGGCTTATCGAAAATCCTGCTGATAGTTGTGTTGGATATATTTTGGAAGACACTACTATTGAAAAGGAAGTTGATAGATTTGCAAATGATTCAGAATATTTTGATAAATATATAAAAGATATAAATAAGAATTATGGTTATTTTGATAGTTCAACAGATTTATATTATTATACTGATGATCAAGTAAATGTTTTTGCTAAAGATTTAACTAAAGTTGGAGATATAGAATTACAATATGTAGGTATAATGCCAAAAGAACAAAATTTAACAGATTTTATTAGTAATTTAACTATTGAAAGCATTAATAATTTAACTAAGAGTATAAAGAAAATAGCATTAGATACTTTTGAAGATGGTTATGTTACTATTTTTGATGGTTGGATTCCAGAATTTATTTTTGATTATAAAATGAATTTGCAAGATGATTTAATAAATTTAGGTATAACAGATATATTTAGTAGTAATACAGCAGATATTTCAGGTATAACATCAGAAGTTGGTGAATATATGGAAGCTGCGTTACATTTTGTTAAAATTGAATTTACTAATGAAGGTATTAAAGCTGCCGCTTTAACAGAATTTGGTGGACTTGGAGACGATGTAATTTGTTATCCGTTTGATTATAATTTTGAAGTTCCTGTTAAAAGAGTAGAATTAAACTTTGATAAACCATATATGTTCATTATTAGAAATAAGAAGAATGGAGAAACTTGGTTTACTGGTACTGTATATGAACCGTCTGATTATTATGATGGTTCTGTTCAATACGATGAATAAAAATGTTGACAAACATATAATTATAGTGTAAGATAGTGATGTTATTAAAAAAGGAAAGAGATTTGTATCCACCTGATCAGCTTAGATATAGCGATAGGTAAATGCCTTTTAGTATGATTTTTCATATGGGGTGGATACATAATGTGTATCCATTTTTTAATGTATGGAGGTGCTTAACATAGCAAATAATAATGATTTACAAATTAATGAAAATATCAAAGTTCCTGAGGTAATGGTTATTGGGCCAAATGGCGAAAAAATGGGACTTAAAAAGATTAATGATGCTTTAACTTTAGCGAATTATGCTGGCTTGGATTTAGTTTTGATGAGTGGAACATCTACTCCTGCTGTTGCTAAAATAATGGATTATAATAAATACCGTTATGAGAAACAAAAGAAGTTAAAAGAAACTCAAAAGAAACAAAGAGAAGCTAATAAAGAGTTAAAGGAATATCGTTTATCGGTAACAATTGATGTTGGTGACTTTGAAACAAGAAGAAGAAATGCTAAAGAATATCTTGAAAAAGGACATAAAATTAAGGCATTTATTCGTTTTAAAGGACGTCAAATGGCAAGACCAGAATTAGGAAAAGATGTTTTAATTAAATTTGCGGATGCATTAAGTGATGTTTCAGTTATTGAAACTGAACCAAAATTAGATGGTAGACAAATGGCTATGATTTTGGCTCCAAAAAATAAGGAAGGAAAATAGTATTATGGCAAAATGTAAACAAAAAACTCATAAATCAAGTGCAAAAGTATTTATGAAAAAGAAAAATGGCGAATTAACTTATATGAAGAGTGGTTCTAACCATAAGACTGGTAAAGATACTGCTAAAGAAGTACGTCAAAGAAGAAATAAAGGAACATTAAGTAAAGGAGATAGAAACAGATTAAAATCTGTTATCTAATATAGGGGGATATTATGGCAAGAGTTAAAGGTGGAAACGTTTCTAAAAATAGAAGACGTAAAGTATTAAAGGAAGCAAAAGGTTATTTTGGTTCTAAACATCGTTTATATAAGACTGCTCAAGAACAAGTTTTCCATAGTGGAACATATGCTTTTAGAGATAGAAGACAAAATAAGAGAAACTTTAGAAAATTATGGATTACCAGAATTAATGCAGCATGTAGAGAAAATGAAATAAGTTATTCTAAGTTTATTAATGGTTTAGCTAAGGCTGGTATTGAAATTAATCGTAAGATGTTATCAGAAATGGCTATCGATGATCCTAAAAGTTTTGCAGCATTAGTAGAAACTGCTAAAAAAGCTTTAAAAGGTGAAGTAAAAAAAGAAGTTGAAACTAAAGAAGTAAAAAAAGAAACAGTTAAGAAAGAAACTGTAAAGAAGGAAGAAAAAGTTGATTTAAGTAACTTGACATTATCTGAATTAAAAGCTATGGCTAAAGATAAGGGTGTTAAGGGTTATTCAACTATGAAAAAAGATGAATTACTTAAAAGTTTAAAGTAATTCTTGAAAAAATATAAGATATAAAATATAATAAATGAGGAAGTTTATTCATGGTTTAGATGTCTCCGACGCTAAACTGGGATTAAACCAATTATTTTAAAGGAGGAAAATATTATGGCTTTAACAAAAGATGAAAAAGCAAAGATTATTAAAGAATTTGCTAAAAGTAAAAATGATGTTGGATCAACTGAAGTACAAGTAGCAATTCTTACTCATGAAATTAATGATTTAACTGAACATCTAAAAGTACATATTCACGATTATCATTCTAAAAGAGGTCTTCTTATGAAGGTTGGTCGTCGTAAAAAATTACTTGATTACTTAAAGAAAAATGATGTTGTAAGTTATCGTGAGTTAATTAAAAAATTAAACTTAAGAAAGTAATCAAAAAGGCACTTATTTTTAGTGTCTTTTTATATAGAAAAGAGGTATTATATGAAGAAAGTATTTAGTATGGATTTCGATGGTAGAAGTCTTGTAATAGAAACTGGAGAACTTGCTAAACAAACTAATGGATCAGTATTAGTTAGATATGGTGATACTGCTGTATTATCTGTTTGTGTTATGGGTAAAACTATGGTTAGTCAAGATTTCTTTCCTTTACAAGTTTTATACCAAGAAAAACTATACTCTGTAGGAAAAATTCCAGGTGGTTTTATTAAAAGAGAAGGTCGTCCTAGTGATGCAGCAACTCTTGCAGCTCGTTTGATTGATCGTCCTTTAAGACCAATGTTTGATGAAAATTTAAGAAATGAAATTCAAGTAGTTAATACAGTATTATCTGTAGATCAAGATAATTCTCCAGAAATGGCAGCATTATTTGGCTCATCACTTGCTTTAGGAATATCTGATATTCCGTTTGATGGCCCAGTTGCTGGTGTTATTGTTGGTTTAATTGATGGTAAATTTGTTATTAATCCAACTGCTGAACAAAGTGAGGTATCTAGTTTACATTTAACTGTTGCTGGTACTAAAGATGCCATTTGTATGGTTGAAGCTGGGGCTCAAGAATTAAGTGAAAAAGTAATGCTTGAAGCTTTAATGTTTGCTCATGAAAAGATTAAAGAATTATGTCGTTTCGAACAAGAAATTATTGATGAAATAGGTAAAGAAAAAGTTGAACTTGAAAAAGCTCATATCGATGATATTATTGCTTCATCTGTTAGAGCTTATGCTACTAAAGATATGTTAGCTGCTATTCAAATTAAAGATAAATTAGAAAAGTATGCTAAGATTGATGAAGTAAAAGCCAATACAGTTGCTCACTTTGAAGAAGAATATGCTGATTATGAAGATAAAGATAATAAGATTAATCAAGTTAAGAAAGTTCTTGTAGAAATTGAAGCTGGTGAAGTAAGAAGATTAATAACTGAAAAACATATTCGTCCTGATGGCAGAAAGATGGATCAAATAAGAGACTTATATGCTGGTGTTGATATCTTAGCTCGTACTCATGGTTCTGCTTTGTTTAGTCGTGGTGAAACACAAGTTCTTGCTACAACTACTTTAGGTGCAATTGGAGAACATCAAATTCTTGATGGTTTAGGAATTGAAGATTCTAAAAGATTTATGCTTCATTATAACTTCCCATCATTCTCTGTTGGTGAAGTAGGTCGTTATGGTTCTCCTGGAAGAAGAGAAATTGGTCATGGTGCTTTAGGTGAAAGAGCCTTAGCTCAAGTAATTCCTTCTGAAGAAGAATTCCCATACACAATTAGAGTTGTATCAGAAGTATTAGAAAGTAATGGTTCATCTAGTCAAGCAACAATTTGTTCAGGATGTTTAAGTTTGATGGCTGCGGGTGTACCAATTAAGGCTCCAGTTGCTGGTATTGCTATGGGTCTTATAACTAGTGAAGATGGTAAAAAATATACTATTCTTACTGATATTCAAGGCCTTGAAGACCATATGGGAGATATGGATTTCAAAGTTGCTGGTACTAAAGATGGTATTACTGCTTTACAAATGGATATTAAGATTAAAGGTGTAACAAAAGATATTTTAAAAGAAGCTTTAGCTCAAGCTAAAAAAGCTCGTTTAGAAATTCTTGATGTAATGCATGATGCAATTAGTGAACCTCGTAAAGAAGTTAGTAAGTATGCACCAAAGATTGAAACATTTAATGTTGATCCTGAAAAGATTCGTGATATCATTGGTCGTGGTGGAGAAATGATTACCAAGATTATCTTAGAAGCTTCAAATGTTAAGACAGTTAATGATAAAGATGCTGTTAAAGTTGATTTAGAAGATGATGGAAGAGTTATTATTTACCATACTGATAAAGAAATTATTGCTAAGACTAGACAAATGATTGAAAATGTTATAAGAGAAGTTGAAACTGGTAAAGTTTATACTGGAAAAGTAAAAAAAGTTGAAGACTTTGGATGTTTTGTTGAACTATGGGAAGGCTGTGAAGGATTAGTACATGTTTCGCAACTTGCTCATGAAAGAGTTGATAAAGCTAGCGATATAGTCTCTGTTGGTGATGAAATAATGGTAAAATCTTTAGGATATGATAATCGTGGAAGATTAAACTTATCTCGTAAAGAATGTTTACCAAAGCCAGTTAAAAAAGAGAAAAAAGAAGAGGAAAAACAAGAAGAAAAAAATTAAGCGTCAGAATGACGCTTTTTTTGTCGGATTTTGACATACTCTTTTCCTTGAATAGATGAGTACTAATAATTATAATAATAAATCGTTACCTGTTAGGTAGTGTCTGCCTTTTTTCTTTATTTGAGTAATTATTACTCCTAAGGGGGTTTTGGTGAAAGAAGAGAGGGGGAAGGTTATGAGAAAAGACTTGTTGTTCTTCATCATAATAATTATGTTAATTGTAGTTATATTACGTTTAATATAAAAATAGACGCTAGCCTAATGAATTAAAAACTCAGGAAGCATAGCGTCTTGTACAATAAAGTGCAGGCGTTATCCTAATGGGTAACACTTACATTTTTATTATATGCGAGCATTAATAAAAATACAACTGTTAAATAAATGTAAAATATACATTATTTTATTTGAATATTAAAATATATTACCTTATACTTATAATAGGTGATACTATATGAAAAATAAAAAAGTATATTATAGTGTATTAGTATTTCTATTACTAATATTTGTTGTTAGTACAACATTTGCATTCTTTGCACCACAAGCAGGAGGTACAACAAGTACGAATGCAACAGTAACTAGTAATACAACAGATTTACTAACATTTAGTATAAATAGAGATATAAGTTTCACAGTAACCCAAGCCTTGTTTGCTCAAAATGGAGAAAACCAAAGTGGAGATGCAACAGCAACTGCGACATTGACTCCAAATAATAAAACTGGGGCTGCAACCATGAATTATTATTTGTATTTAAACTTACAAAGTAATCCAACGGTCTATAGTGAGGCAAATACTAATGAAGATCCAGAGTTAATGTTACAAGTATTTGATGGAAATAACCAATTAGTTGCACTAACAGGATTAGGTACAGAGAAGACAATAAAAGGAGTAACAGGATATGATATAACAGGAGTAAGTGGACTAAAGACATTACTAGATAGTCATGCTATAAGTGCATCAAATAACACAGCAACAATAGAGAATTGGAGAATAGTAATAACATTAATAAACTTAGATGTAAATCAAAATGATAATACTGGCAAGACAATAAGTGCTGAAATAATAATAAGTAAAGAAGAAGTAGATTTAGGATTTACAGGAACAATATATAGAAATAATACAAGAGTTGCATTTAATCATCATTCAATAGAAGATGAACTAACTTCAGCATGGTGTATAGACGATGATGGAACACCAGATTGTACATACCCATATGTAACCCAAGCAATATGTGAATATGGTGGCGATACATGTAGCGAAAATAATGTAACAGTAGGAGTAGGGACATATGAATCAAATGTCAATATCATAAGAACAAATTATAGTTATTATTTAAAACATGAAGTAGAGTATGGTATCATAGAGAGTACAGAAGTATGCTTTTGGTATAACAATCATGAGTTCTGTTTAGGACCAAACTATTGGGTAGGAGATTCCCAAGATCAAGTAGATGGAACAACAACAAAGTCTAAACTTCAAACAGCAATGGAGGCGGCATTAGGAACCCAAGCCGATAGTTGCAGCTCGGACTCGGAAAAAGCTAACTGCCATTTCGGTGACTTCCGCTGTTATATTAATTCTAATGGCAGTGTTGGTGCTTTAGATTGCGGCGATTCTAATGGCGGTGCGGTTTGCGTTATTATTGGACATTGCGGGGTTAGTTCGGATGGCTCATCCGAATGTGGTTTGTAGTATTATTATTTTGATTTTTCCTTGCTCATCTTTCTCTCTTGAATCCAAAAATGCGTAAGTATTTGATACTATAAAAAATATTCGATGTGTCGAACGAGGGATGCACGTAGACGCATGGTAGTCTTCCAGGTTATTATGTAAACTATATAAAAATTTAGAGTATTTCGACAGAATATGTCAAATACTCTTTTTATTTGACAAGGTAAGATATAGACAATAGGTAATAGTAGTTTTTATAATATCCATTTAAAGGAGATTCTACTATGAATTACTATAATGAAATTAAAGAAAAAATATTAAAAAGTGAAGTATATGATAGAATAAAAGATTATGAAAAAGATAGAAATAAAGTAAAGTCATATTTTGAAATAGGAAAGTTATTAAGTAAAGCTGGTAAAGAATATGGAAAAAATATAATTAAACAATACTCTGAAAAATTAATCGTTGAAGTTGGTAAAATATATAATGAAAGAAATCTAAGATACATGAGAAAATTTTATGATATTTTTTCTCATATAAAATGGAACCCGCTGGGTTCCAAATTGAGGTGGAGCAATTATAGAGAACTATTAGTAGTTAAAGATATAAATGCTGTTATATATTATATTATGTAATGCTTTATTTCTTTTACAAATATTGATTTATTAAATAATGGTACAAGTAAATATACATAATTTTTTGTTCTTGTTAGTGCTACATAGAATAATCTTCTTTCTTCAGCATATAACATTTCTTTAGTAGTTGGATGTAATTGTTCAATTAATTGATTGTTTTTTATTTGGTTTGGTAAACCATACTTATTATTTGTTAAATTAATAAGTATTACATTATTTGCTTCTAATCCTTTTGATGAATGAATAGTCATATAATTAACATGGTCGTTTGTGAATTTTCTTATATCAAAGTTATTTCTGCCTAATACTAAACAATCGTTATTTAATTTATTATAAAGTTTTTTAAAGGCTTTTTTAGGATTAATATAATAGATTATTCTTATAGGTTTATTAATATGTTTATTACTTATTAATTCTTTTTTTATTTGTTTATTATTTTTCATTATAAAATTAGTACATGTATTAATTAATTCTTGACTATTACGATATATATGTTTTAAGTGAATAACTTGAGAGTTAGGAACATATTTTTGGAAGTTTAAAAATAAATCTAAGTCACAACCGGAAAAATGATAGATAGATTGATAATCATCCCCAACACAAAATAGAGTTGCATTATTAAGAATTCTTAACTTATTTATTAAATTAAATCTTATTTTGGATGTATCTTGAAATTCATCTACTATAATATATTTGTATTTATAGTATTTATTTAAAACATTAGTAGCATTAATTATTAAATCATCAAAATCCATACTATTAGTACTTAATAATTCTGATTCATATATATTTTTGATAATATATGCCCATTTACTTAGAAATGAATTTTTTTTAAATAGTTTAATAAAATCTTCTTTAGTATTAGCATTGGTTTTATAGATATTTATTATAGTTATTATTAGTTTAATAAATTCTTGATATTTATAACTTTTTAAAAATATTTGATAATTATATTCATGAAAGTAATGTAATAATTCTATTTGTTCTTTAGCATTTAGGGAATGAAAGTATTCATTAGTTATATAATTTAAGTAATTGGGATTTACTAAGTTATAGGTAATATGATAATCATTTAATATATTAATTGCTAATTTATGGAATGTTAAAATATCACAATTAGCTGTGATTTTTTCTTTTAAGTCATCAACACTTTTATTAGTAAATGAAAGTATTAATATGTCTTCTTCTTTACATATTTTATTATCGATTAGATAAGCAATTTTATTAATAATGGTATAGGTTTTACCAGCACCAGCTCCAGCGATTAAAAGAGTATTGCTGGTTGCTTCTACAGCGTATCTTTGGTATTCATCTAAATTGTTCATATTCTCCTTGGTGTTTTATCCTTTTTCATATTAACATATTTAAATAAAATATGGAATATGCTATAATATTTTTCGAGGTAAATTATGAAATTTGAAACAATAATGGAAATTGATTTAAATAAATTAAAGAAGAATACTAAAAAACTTTGTAAAAGTTATAGCGATTATAAATATAAAATAGCTAGTTTAAAGGATAATGCTCATGCTATGGGATTTAAGATAGTTCCAACTTTAGTTAGTGGGGGAATTAATTATATTCAAGCGGGTTCTCTAAAAGATGCATTAGAAATAAGAAAATACGATAGTAAGATACCCATATTTGTTAGTTATTATGTAACTAGTGAAGAAATATATGATTGTATTAATAATAATATAGCTATTACGATACCGGATTTAGATTATTTAAATAGTTTATTAGATTTAAAGATTAAAGATGAATTAAAGATGCATATTTTAATTGATAATGGTTCTAATAAATTGGGTATAAAGAGTAGTGAAGAATTAAATACTGCTATTAAAATAATAGATGATAATAAGTATTTTACTTTAGAAGGATTATGGAGTGAGATAACTACTTTTGGTATTGAAGATGAATATTATTATGATCAAATGACAGGGTTCTATGATGTTATTAAGGATTATATTGATAGTGATTTAATAATTCATTTAAATGAACCTATAATGTATCATACTAAAAAGGATTATATAAATGGTATTCATTTTGATTTATCACTTCTTGGTATTGAAGAAAATATTCCGGATTCATTCTTTAGAAATATGCATATAAAAAGTATTGGTAAAAAGTATGGTGATTTAGAATTTCCTAATATTAATTTAGAATTAATATTTAATATAACTAGTGAAGTTATGGCAATAAGGGAAGCTAAAAAAGGAACATTAATAGGGAGAAATTTTGTTGCTAAAAATGATATGATGGTGGCATTAATGCCAATAGGTCATAAAGATGGTATTACCAAAGCTATTAATTTTGTAGGTATTAATGGTATTAAGAGACAAGTACTAGCTGATGAAATAGATTATTTAATTGTTGAAGTAGATGAGAATGTAAAAATTAAAGATAAAGTATATTTAATTAATGAAGAAAGAGAGATATATGATTTTCTAAATATGTTACATACTAATAGATATTATTTAATGAGTATCTTAAATAAAGGATTGTTTAGATCATATATAAATGGTGATTTAGATACAACCGAAGATTATTTATAAAAAAGTATTGCATTTACTCCGATGTTTTGCTATAATTTTAATTGTCAACCGGAGTATTTCGGGCGCTTAGCTCAGTTGGTTAGAGCACCTGCCTTACAAGCAGGGGGTCATAGGTTCGAGTCCTATAGCGCCCACCATTTTATGCCGACATAGCGTAACTGGCAGCGCAACTGACTTGTGGGATAGATGTTGTTATTCAACTCTTGAACTATCTTGCACCCTTAAGAGGAAACTTTTAAGGTGGACATCGCTAATTCGGGGAACTCTTCATTGACTATATTGGGGGGAAGATGAATTGTTTAAATTGTGATAAGTCATTGAATGGTAATCAAATTTATTGTAATACTTTTTGTCAAAAAGAATATGAATATAAAGTTTATATTGATAAATGGCATAAAGGTATTGTGAATGGTATGAAAGGGAAATATCAAATCTCAAATCATATTAGAAGATATTTATTTGAAAAGTATGATAGTAAATGTTTCAAATGTGGTTGGGGAGAAAGAAATATTTATAGTGAAGTTATACCATTGGAAATTGATCATATCGATGGAAATTACAAAAACAATTCGGAGTCTAACTTAGTTCTTTTGTGCCCAAATTGTCATGCGTTAACTGCAACTTATAAAGGTGCAAATCGTGGCAAAGGTAGAAAAGAAAGAAAAAAGTATAGTTTTTATGACAATCCCGAGCTAGGTGCAAACCGAGTGTAGAGACTTTATACGATGAGCCTAAATTCAATTGTGAATATGGCTAAGAGAAAGTCCAGACTACAAACACACATGTGGTAGTGAAAACTATAGTAGTATGAATCAGTAGGTTGGGAGTTCGACTCTCTCTGTCGGCACCATTTGAAAATGAACGAACTAGTATATAGTTCGTTTTTTGGTTGCAAAAAACTATAATTAGTATATAATAATGCGTATTAAGAAAGGGGATTATATATGTCTCATATTGTTAAAAGTGAAGATACATATTATATGCTTAGTGATGCTATTTATGACGTTGAAAAATATGGTATATCGACTTCATTAATAATGTATTTAATGGATGAATTAATGCCCAAGCAATATATGATTGACTATCATGTTGTTGCTAGTAAATATGGTGAAGGAGAAACATCATTTAATCTTAGTAAAAAAAAGGTTGAAATATATTCAGGAAAAACAAAAGGGTGGGTAAATTGTTGTACAAATGTATTGATTGATGAGTTTAATATAAAAGATAAAAAGGTATTACAGGGATATCATTTGATTCAAGTTTTGGCCCACGAAATTGAACATGCTTATCAATATTTATTTGGATTAGAAATATTTGAGCCACCATATAGTGCCATTGGAATGGCTTATAGTGATATATATAATATGCTAGATATTGGATATGATAAAAGTAAAGTAGACTATTATTTTAAACATTTTCGATGGTTATTATTAGAAAGAAATGCACAAATTGAAAGTACTGATTTAATACTAAATTTGGCCTATTTCAATAGTCGACAAGACATATATGATGCTTATAGTGATTTAGTTGCTGATTGGATTATACTTGGATACAGAGAAAATACTGAAGGAAATATATTAGAAACATATAGAGAATTAGGATTAAATGCTAGTAAGTTAGATATAAATATTAAAGCAAGTGAAGATGAAAAAGTAAGATATGGATTTCCAATTTTGGAAGAAACCAGGGAAGAAGTATTAAGAAGAGTAAAAAAATAGACATTTATTATATGCGAAAAAAATCAATTTGAATACTATATAATGAAAGGTGATGATTTTATTAATAGTGTTGAATTGATTTTTTTAGGTTTAGGGATAAAAACTTTCTATCAAGCAAATGTTAAAATTTATGATGGAGATTGTTTGATTATAAATAAACAAACATATAATGGAAGATTACAAGTTTGTTTAAATCCAAATAAAAAATATTTACTAGAAGCAGTAAGTCCATTTGGAAGAATGATTAGGTGCATATCTATTTTACCAAATTATGATAGATATTATTTTGGTTTTGGTAACGCTTATATTAGTGAAAATAGAACAAGTAATGTCATTACCTTATTATTAAGTGATGCTAATTATAATAATTTGCCAATTACAAAAGGGGAGATGATATTGTGGCAAAAGTAATTAATATTGTTGATGGAGTAGGTACTAGTGAAATAATTAATGGTGATTATACTGTAACTGCCGAAGTAAATGGATATGATAATACTACTATTAATCCTGCTAGTGTAAGCATTGTTGATGGAACAAATACGTATGCATTTACGATTGCAGCTGATGGTACTTTAACAATTCATGTAACAGAGGATGGTACTACCACTGGAGTTCCTGTTGTTGGAGCAACATTTATCCGTACTGATGCAACTGGTACAGAATATGGTAGTGTAGTTACTAGTGATACAAATGGTGATGCTGTATTTGATAATGTTCCATATGATGCAACTAATGCACCTGTAATATATTATAAGCAAACAGCATCAGATGGTGAACATGAGTTTTCAACAGATGTTCAAAATACAAGTATGACGGCATCAACTAGCACTGTAGAAATAATCAATGCTAGAGGAGCTAATAGAACTATTAATCTAACTGATGCAAATTATAGTGGTTTACCAGTTGATAGTGGTACTATAACGCTAAATTAGAGGGCAAAAACTCTCTTTTTTTGTTATTTACTAGAAAAAATGTAAAAAAGTGTTCACAAAACTTGATTATTGTGATACAATTATACACGACCGGATGAATTGGGGAGATAGCGAAGTGGTCAAACGCGGCAGACTGTAAATCTGTTCTTTCGGGTTCCATGGTTCAAATCCATGTCTCCCCACCATTATTATTGCCTCGTAGCCAAGTGGTAAGGCATCAGACTTTGACTCTGACATTCCGCTGGTTCGAACCCAGCCGAGGCAGCCATTTATTTCGGTTCGTTAGCTCAGTAGGTAGAGCATTTGACTTTTAATCAAAGGGTCTTGGGTTCGAATCCCAAACGAGCCACCATTTAAAAAATTACCCATAGTATTATGGGTTTTTTTATTGATATTTTTGTTATAAATTGTTATACTAATAATAGTAAAGTAGGCGTGTTAAAATGAAGAGAAAATGGTTATATATTTCATTATCTTTCTTAATATTGATTACAATAAGTGTTTTATATATTAAAAAAAATAATATTAGAATAAATAATACTGATATAGAATCTCAAACAGGTGGTACTTATACCTATAGTATTGAACCAGTAGTAGAAAGTTGGACTAAAAAGAATTGTAATGGGGTTAATGCTTATGAAGCTGAATTGGTGTTTCGTTCTAATATTTTGAATGTTAATCACATTGAATTTGATTTAAATTTTGATGGAACGGTGTATTCAGTTACACCAATGAATGGTTGGGTTAATACTTATAATCCTAATAATAAGGAATATAGTTTTACATCGAATACAGTTTATGGTACTATCGGCGATTCTCCTATTGAAGTTTCTATAGGAAAAATGTGTTTTGATGTTAATAGTGATGAAACCGATTTTTTATTAACAAATTCCTCAATTTTAGTTGTTAATACTAATAGTTTGGATGTTACTAATATAGCAGTTGCTAATTCTGGAAGCAATAGTTCATTAAGTGTTGTTGAATATAATACAAAATATTATTATAAAATTATTTTAACGAGTGATAGTGTATTACCTACTGATAATGTAACATTAACTGCTAATATTCCAGAAGGTCTTATAATTAAAGACGCTGATAATGGAACTATAAGTGGTAGAAATATAACTTGGAATGTTGGTTCAGTTGGAGTTAATGCTACTAAAGAATATGTAGTTGAGGTTCAAGTTGATTCAAGTAATATGCATAATTATACTGCTACTACCTTAAGTGAAGCAATTACTGTTCATATTGGTAGTGTAGATCCTATTAATAAGAATGTATTTGTTAATATTGAATATCCTAAACTAACCGCTAATATTACTGCAAGTAGTACTTATTTGAAAAGGGGTTCAACATATAATTATGAAGTAACTATTAATAATACTGGAGGAGCGAAAGCATATAATGTTAATATTACTGATGTTTTGCCAAGTGGTATTAAATTAGTTGATTCAACACAAACTACATATACTAAAAATTATGCTACTATAAATAGTAATGAATCTAAAACATTTAATATAAATGTTGAAGTAAAAGATAATGCAACTTTAGGATCTTTAGAGAATTCAATATCAGTTACTTCTGATAACTATAAAAATGTAACAGCTAGTAATACTGTAAATATTGTTGACTCAAGTGTTAATTTGGCAGTTAGTCAAGATAAAACTACAGCTAGAATTGGTGAAAATGTTACATTTACAATAAGTGTTAATAATACTGGAGAAGCCCAAAGCGAAGCAATACAAATAGTAAGTACAATTCCTAGTAATTTGGAATTAGTATCAGCAACCGGAGCTACAGTAAATGGTAGTACAGTAACATGGAGTAATTCAGCATTAAATGGTGGATCTACAGTAACTAAGACATTAATTGCAAAAGTTAAAAACACTGCAAATATTAATAGTACAGTTACTATTCCTTTTACATTAAAAGAAACTGGTAGTGAAGATAAAACAACATCAAAAACTGTAACAATTAATGATTCAATAATGGCATTAACTAACATAACAGCTAAAAAAGTGTATAAACCTGGAGAAACATTTGATTATACTTTAACAATAAGTAATACTGGAGATGTTGAATCAAGAAGTATAGTTGTGGAAGATACAATAGATTCAAGGTTACAAATAGTATCAGCAACTGGAGCTACAATTAGTGGAAATAAAGTAACATGGAATGCTGGAGTTGTAGCTAAGAATGGAAGTAAAAACTTAACAATTAGAGTAAAGGTTGGTGATGTTGCAAATAATACGTCATTAACAAGTACAGCAGTTTTAAAAGAACCTAACAGGAATGATATTACTTCAACAGATAGTGTTACTATAAAAAAAACAATCGGGGTATTAAGTTATAAGTTCTATAATACAGGTATGAATAAAGAATTAAATTTAGTATCTGCTGGAGAGGAATTTATTTATCAAATAATTCTAAAAAATACTGGAGAAGTAACAGGAAATAATATAACATTAGCAACAACAATAGATAATAATTTAACAATAGTAGATAGTAATAGTGGAATAAATAATGGAAATACAATAACGTGGACAATAGATTCAATAAATGCAAGTGGACAAATAATAAAAAATGTTAGAGTAAAGGTAAAAGAGAGTGTAAGGAATGGATATAATCTATTAAACACAATAACAGCCTCTGGAGATGGTATAAGTTTAACAAGTAATAGTAATATAACAGTGGCAGAAGGTGATGTATATGTAATACAAACACCTAGTAAAGAGAAAGTAAAAGCGGGAGAGAGTATAACATATACAATAAAAGTTGGTAATAGAGGAACTAGTCCTATAAACAATATAGTAGTGGTAGATACATTACCAAATGAATTTGAATTAATCTCAACATATTATCCAGAAGAATTAGTAACATTAACAAGTTCGGTTAAGCAAATAACTATTCCAACATTAGAACCTAATAGTGATGTAACTATTCAGTTTGTAGGTAGAATAAATAGTAATGTTAATGTAAATCAAAATATAATTAATAAAATACAATTAAATTATGGGGATATTACAGTAGATAACAGTAATACAACATCTGTAGTTGAGTCTAATATTAGTATAAGTATGTTACCTAGTTTAATAAAAGTATTAAATGGTGAGGTATTTAATTGGACAATTACTTTAAAAAATACTGGTAGTGGAGATGCTACTAACTTAGTTGTTAATGATAATTATCCAGAAGGTATTGAAATAATTAGTTGCGAAGATTGTGAAAGAAATGGTAATACATTATCATGGCAAATAGATAGTCTTACAGCCAATGAAACTAAGACAATTGTTATAAGTGCTAAAACCAATAATCAAGAAGTAGGGAAGAAACTAACAAATACTGTTGTAGTTAAAGAAGATGGAAAAGAAGATAAAACTGCAAGTAGTGTAGTTGAAGTAACAAAATATAAAGTTAGTCTTAGTCAAAAAGCTTCAGTTAGTAAAGCCAAAAATAATGATGAATTTAAATATACAATTACAATAAAGAATAATGGTACTCAATTAGTTAATGGATCAATAATAGATTATATAGATCCAAGTATAGAAGTTATTAATTTAGATGGAGCTCAATTAATTAATGATTCTGTAGTATATGACTTTCAACTTGCTCCAAATGAAGAAAAAGTTCTTGTTCTTGATGTAAAAGTAAAAAAAGATGCTGGAAGAGTTGAAGCTATAAATAGAGTATTATTGTTGATAGATGAAGAAGAATATGATACATCTGAAAGTACAATTACTTTGGAAGTAGATACTGTTAATCCTCATACTGGTAGTAGTATTAATTATATAATTATGATAATAGGCTTTGTTATAGCGAGTGCTTTAATATTAATAACGAACCAAAAGAAAAGATTCTTTAAAATATAAGAATCTTTTTTATTCTTCGTAATCTTCAATTTCTGTTTTAGTTTTATGTGGTTCATCAAATAATAAACCTTCATAATTTTGTTGCCTTAAAGCCTCATATAACATAATTGCCACAGTATTTGATAAATTTAATGATCTAACATTATCGGTCATTGGCATACGCATACAATGGTCAATATTAGGTTTTAATATTTTTTTAGGTATACCTGTTGATTCTTTACCAAAAACAAAGTAGATATTTTCTCTTGGATTACTATAATTAAATGTAGTATGAGGTTTATGACCATATCTTGTTAAATAATAAAATGTTCCATCTTTATTTTTTTCTAAAAAATCTTCATAATTATTATATACATACCATTCTAATTTATCTATATAATTAACTCCAGATCTTTTTAAATCCTTATCTTCTACACTAAAACCTAAAGGTTTTATTAAATGTAATCTAGCGTTAGTTGCTACACAACTACGCATTATATTACCGGTATTTTGAGGTATTTCTGGTTCATATAAAACAATATTTAACATTTAAATCACCGTACAAGATTATACCATAAAAAAAGACCAATTGGTCTTTAAAAATCATATATATCTAATAATCTTTGAAAATCAGCTGCTTTAATAGGGTTATTATCCAATCTTTTTACAGTATCTACTATTTCTCCATCTTTGTAATAAAGTATAACTGGTACTGCTTTAATCTTATCTGTATTAAAAGCCGTATTTAATCTTGTTAAATAATTATCTTCTTTCATTAAGTTTTCAACATTTAAATAATAGAATTCATCATTTAATTGATATCTATCAATAATTGTTTTTAAACCATTTTCTAAATTATATGTATCTTCACTACCAGTGTAACTAATTAAGACAAAATAACTATTTGGTGCTTCAGTTTTATAATAACTAACTTCATCTAAATTTTTTATTTCTAGATTAACAGTTCCAGAAGATATTAAATAACTTTTCATTAATTTTTCTTTTTGTTTTACTTGATGCCATTTAAAGACATATAATCCCCCTAAAACAAATACTACTATTATTGCTAATACAATATATAGTCTTTTTTGAGAATTTACGACTTGTTTTTCCCCTTCAACAACTTCTAAATTTTTAGTTGTTACTTTTTTATTTTCCATAAGATTACCATACCTTTCATTATAATATTATCATATATTTTTATAAAATGGAATTTATTTTTTATTCATTATTATTTTGATTGTCAACTTTATAAATAACTTCTCTTGGTTTAGAACCATTTTGAGGTCCAACAATACCTCTAGATTCAAGTAAGTCCATCATTCTAGCAGCTCTATTATAACCCCATCTAAATTTTCTTTGAATTAATGAAGCACTAATTTTTCCTGTTTGAATGGCAAATTCTACAACTTCATTATATGATTCATCATCATTGGTATCTGCAAAACTATTTTCAGAGCCACTTGATGAATTACTAGAACTTACATTAACAAATTCATCATTATAATTAGCATCTCCTTGTTTTTTACAATAACTAATTAATCTTTCAATTTCTTCATCGTTTATAAATGAACCTTGAATTCTAGTAGGTTTAGAATCACCCATAGGGAAGAATAACATATCACCACGACCTAGTAGTTTTTCAGCTCCAGGTTGATCAAGTATTGTTCTTGAATCTATTTGACTAGCTACTGCAAAAGCAATACGAGATGGAATATTATTTTTAATTAAACCAGTAATTACATCAGTTGATGGTCTTTGTGTTGCGACAATCAAATGAATACCAGCAGCACGAGCAAGTTGAGTAATTCTAGTTATTGAATCTTCAACTTCTTTTGAGGCAACAAGCATTAAATCAGCAAGTTCATCAATTATAACAACAATGTATGGCATCCTATTTTTAGGACTATCAGGATGTTTTTTATTTTCTTTATCAATCATTTCGTTATATCCAGTAATATTTTTAACTTGACAATCAGCAAATATTTGGAATCTTTGATCCATTTCAGTAACTACTCTTTGAAGAGTTAAACTGGCTTTTTTAGGATCACTTACTACTGGACACAATAGGTGTGGTATACCATTATAATTGGTTAATTCAACTTTTTTAGGATCTACTAATACTAATTTTACTTCATTAGGTTTATAACGCATTAAGATTGAGGCAATTATTCCATTAATACAAACAGATTTACCAGAACCAGTAGAACCAGCTACTAAAAGGTGAGGAGACTTAGTTAAATCAAATACTTTAGCATTACCCATAATATCTTTACCTAAAGCAGCACATATTTTGGCATCACTCTTTAAATTAGCTGGAGACTCTAGTACTTCTCTTAATGTAACTGCGGAAATTGTTGGGTTAGGTATTTCAATACCAACGGTATTTTTACCAGGTATCGGAGCTTCAATACGTACATCTTTAGCAGCCATTGATAAGGCTATTTCTTTATTTAAGTTAAGTAATTTACTTACTTTTGTACCTGTTGGTACTGTAAGTTCATATTGCGTAACTGCAGGTCCAATATGTATTTCTACAACCTTAGCAGCAATACCAAAGTCATATAATACTTTTTCTAATGCATCTTTATTTTGTTTAGTTTGTTCCATAGTTATAGTTTGTTTTTGAGGTTTTGGTTTATCAAATATATCATTGAATTTTGGTAACATATAATTGGTTGTATCTTCAACGACATTTTTATTAGAAATACCTAAATCAATATTTTCTTCTTGAATCGGTTTTTGTTTTAATTCATCAATACTAGTTATTATAATCTTATCAGGTTTTTTATTTTCAATTACTTCATGGTTATCAGGTTCTTTTATATCATCAATTGAACTAATTGGAATATTATCGTTTTCAATATGCTCTTTAGTATGCTTTTTATCTCTTTTAAATAAACTAAATATTTTACTAAATATATTAGATAAGTTAACATCAAATGTTAAAATAGATGCAAATATCAGTAATAATACTAAAACCACAATAGTACCAACTTTACCAAATAAGGCATTCAAACCAGCTGAACCTAAGGCACCGATCATACCACCACCAACAACAATTGAGGTAGTACCATTACTAGCTATAGCATTATCTTTTGGTATTGTATCAATTCTTTCAGTTATATATTCATAAGTTTTAGGTATTATTTCTTTAGAACTATAATCTAAAAACTTATAGTGTGATGCAATTAATAGTACTATTAATATAATATATATTCCAATTAATCTTTTATTAGTAAATTTAGGCATTTTTCTTTTATATAGCATATATATTCCTAGCCAAATTAAGAATATTAGAATAATAATCCACCAAGTACCAGCTAAAAATATTGCAAATTTTTTAAGTAGTGAACCAACAAAACCAAATCCTAAACCAATAATACCAATAAGTATTAGAATAAGTCCTGTTAATTCTACACTAAATCCATTACTATTTTCTTCTTTGCGTTTCTTTTTCTTTGCCATATTATTCACCTTATATAATTATACATTAATTGCCTAAATTTTTCAAATAAATAATGGCCATTAACCCAAACTATCATAGATGAATAACATAATATAATGTAGAAAGGAAGAAAATAATGTTATTTGATGATAATTTTGGATTTCCCAATATTGAACTATATCCTCAAAAAGAAGATTCTAAACTTGTAACTAAAGAGGTCGGATTTGTTCGAGGAAATATGTTTAAAGATGAATATATCCCATATAAGAATTATAATCCAGGAACTTTAAATGCTACATCAGAAAGAATGAAATTAGTATTAGATATCTTAGAATTATGTTTTAAAAAAGTTGATTTAAATCTTTATTTAGACTTAAATCCTGATGATAAAAAAATGGTTGAAGAATTTAAAAAATGTGTTGAAGATTTATGTACTAAGGAAGCTGAATATGTAAAAAAATATGGTCCAATTGAAGTAATTGATGGGGTTAAAGATAATGAGTTTACCTGGGTTAGTGATCCTTGGCCATGGCAAGTAGGAGGTAATAGAAATGTTTAAATATGTTAAGCACTTAGAATATCCAGTTAATATATCTAAAAAAGATTTAAAAATGGCTAAACTAATTATTACGCAAGCTGGAGGTCCATCCGGTGAACTTGGAGCAGTACTACGTTATTTTATGCAAAAGTATACCATGCCAGATGATTTAGGAAGAGCCTTACTAAATGATATAGCAACCGAAGAACTTGCCCATTTAGAAATTGTTGGTACTATAGTTCATCAACTAATGAAAGATGCTTCAATTGAAGAAATAAAAGAAGCAGGATTAGAATGTTATTATGCAGATCATGGGAAAGGAATTTATCCAGTTAATGCCTCAGGTGTCCCATTTGATGCATCATATATAAGTGTTACTGGTAATCCCCTTGTAGATTTATCGGAAGATTTAGCAGCTGAAGAAAAGGCTAGAGTTACTTATGAAAACTTAATAGATTTAGCAACAGATCCGGAAGTAATAAAACCACTATTATTCTTACGCCAAAGAGAAGTAGTACACTTTAATCGTTTTAAAGAGTTATATGATCATTATAAAAAATTAGGATATAAATAATCCTATTTTTTTTATACATACTAATAATGGTGATTATATGTTTTTTATGTGTCTTAAAATATTTTTAGCAAGAATTATTGATGTAAGTATTGGGACTGTTAGAACAGTATTAGTAGTTAAAGGTAATCGTTTACTTGGAGCCATACTAGCATTTTTTGAAGTATTTATTTGGTTTTTTGCAGCTCGTGAAGCCCTTAATACCATTGATTCAATTTTAATACCAATATTCTATGCTGGAGGATTTGCAACAGGTACATATATTGGAACTTTAATATCAAATAATTATCTTGATGGCTTAATAGGGATTCAAATAATTACTAAAAGTAATTTAGCACTAAAAATAATAAAAGAAATACGTAATTCTGGTTATGGTGTATCAGTAATAGATTTAAAAAATACCCAAGATAACATTAGTAAAAAAATGTTATTAATTCAATTAAATAAAAAAAGATTAAAAGATATTACTAAAATAGTTAGAAGACTAGACCCAAATGCCTTCGTTATTATTAATGAAACTAAGTATGTCCAAAAAGGAGTTATTAAATAAATATTATACTTTTTTATTGACAACATAATGCATATTTGCTATCATTTTTTCAGAGGTGATAGAAATGAAAGATATAAAACAAGAAATAATTAATGATGAGGAATTTGATTTAATATGTAAATATGTAAAAATAAGATATGAATCTAAATTAAGTCAAAGAGAATTAGCTAAACAAATAGGAATAGCTCAATCAACAATTGCCAGAATGGAGAAAAATATGCATTCCATGTCAATTGGTAATTTTATTAAATTATTGTCAGTATTGGGTTATAAATTAGAAATTATAAAAAAGGAGAAAATAAATGAATAATTACAAATTAGAAACATTAATAAATTTATTTGAAGGCAGTGAAATAAGAAGTGTTTGGGATAAGGATAAAGAAGATTATTCTTATAGTGTAGTCGATGTAATTAGTGCATTAACTGATAGTAAGGAACCAAGAAAATATTGGTCAGTACTTAAAACAAGATTAAAGAAGGAAGGAAGTCAAGTGACTACAAATTGTAGTCAGTTGAAGATGCTGGCACCAGATGGAAAAACACGTATGAGAGATGCTTTGGATACCGAAGGAATATTTAGACTTATTGAATCAGTTCCTAGTCCTAAAGCTGAACCATTTAAAGTTTGGTTAGCTAAACTTGGTAGAAAAAAGGTAGATGAAGCATTTGATCCATCTAAAGGAATTGATGAAATGATAGATTTTTATTTAAAAAAAGGATATACACTTGAGTGGATTGAAGCAAGAATTAAGGCTATTATTGATCGTAAAAAACTTACTAAAACATGGCATGACAATGGCATTGAAGACAATGCAGAATATGCAATTCTTACTAATGCTATTTATAAAGAATGGTCGGGGATGACAGCTCAAGATTACAAAGCTTATAAAGGTATTAGAAAAGAAAATTTAAGAGATAATATGACTGATATTGAGGTTGCTTTAACCAATATTGGAGAAATTGCAGCTCGTGATATAGCGAGTTCTGAACATCCTAATGGTTTAAGCGAGAATATAAAAGTTGCTAAAAGGGGTGGAAAAGTTGCAAAGGATGCAAGAAATTCATATGAGAAAGAAGTAAAGAAAGCCGCTATTTCGAGTGATAATACTTTAAATTACAGATATATTAATGATAACGAAAGAATTGAGAATAAACTTTAATAATTCTAAAAATAATATGGTATGTGTAAAGTAAATAAATATTTTTATTTACATTAAGAAGCAAATCATATTATAATCATAATAGAGGTTGATATATATGGAAAATAAGAAAAATAAAATAATGACTCTATTAGGAATAGTAGCAATACTAATTACAGTAATAGGATTAACATATGCGTTCTTTGCCCCACAACAAGGTGGTACAACAAGTATGAATGCAACTGTTACATCAAATACAACAGATTTACTAACATTTAGTATTAATAGAGATATAAGTTTCACAGTAACCCAAGCATTGTTTGCTCAAAATGGAACAAACCAAAGTGGAGATGCAACAGCAACAGCAACACTTACCCCAAATAATAAAACGGGGGCTGCAACAATGAATTACTATTTGTATTTAAACTTACAAAGTAATCCAACAGTATATAGTGAGGCTAATACCAATGAAGATCCCGAATTAATGTTACAAGTATTTGATGGTAACAACCAATTAGTAACTTTAACTGGACTTGGTACTCAAAAGACAATCAAAGGAGTAACAGGCTATGATATAACTGGAGTAAGTGGACTTAAAACACTTTTAGATAATCATGCCATAAGTGCAAGTAATAATATGGCAACAATCGAGAATTGGCGAATAGTAATAACATTAATTAACTTGGATGTTAATCAAAATGATAATACGGGCAAAGAAGTAAGTGCACAAATAATAATAAGCAAAGAAGAAGTGAATGTAGGCTTTACAGGAACAATATATAGAAATAATAGAGTAATGGCATCAGCAGGTTCATCAATAATCCCAGTAACAGGAACACAATGGGTAATGACAGATGGAACACAAGATTATTTCAATTATAGTGATCAAGCAACATGTAATGCAAAACTAATTGAATTAAATGCACCAAATACAATATATTGTGAAGAAAAAAGTGGGGCATTTGGAGGAGTAGGATCATATGAAACAAATGTTAATACGATAAGAACAAAAACCTATAATGTGTATTGTCCAATAGGTGAAGATTATCAAACTTGTACAAATAGTTGGTATTATTTAACAGAAGAAGATTGTTTGGATGATGTAGATACAGGAGTATATACATGTACAGCCGGAACTATAACAAGGCCATATTATTTAAAACATGAAGTAGAAGAAAATGAAATAGAAAGTACCGAAGCATGTTTATGGTATAATAATCATGAATTCTGTTTAGGACCTAATTATTGGGTAGAAACCGGAAATGGAAATGCCCAACATGAAAGTGCAGAAAATGGAGTAGCAACCAAAAATAAGTTGCAAACAGCAATGGAGACAGCATTAGGAACTCAAGCTGATAGTTGCAGCTCGGGCTCGGTCCACGCTGGCTGCTATTTCGGTGACTTTCGCTGCGGCGCCGATGCGGATGGCTATGTGGACTGCTACGATGGTGGCGGCTACTGTGAAGTCAATGGAGATGGTTCTTCTGGGTGTGGATGATAGTAGTGGTCCTCGCGTTTCGGGCTGCCCACGCTCATCTTTTTCTCTTGAATCCGAAAATGCGGAGCATTTGAGACGAGGAATTTTTACGTAGTAAAAATATCCGAGGTGCCGAACAAGTTTTGCGAGTGTAGGCACAGGGTAGACTTATGGGTTAGGTAACAAGATATAGATTTGTTAATAAATAAAAATAAATACATGGTTTCGCAATGTTGCGGAACCATGTGAAGTTTATTAAAAAAGGGATATTATGGAAGCAAAAACAATATTGGTATTATATAAAGACAATAGTAAATTTTATAAAGCGTCTGGTAAAGATGCAATCATTTTAAATTATTTATTTGATTATAAAATAATTAATAATAAAGTTGGTTTTCCTGATAATGTTATAGATAATGTTTTAAATAAGTTAAATGAAAATGAGATATCATATCAAATTGTGTATGTTGATAAAAATCCTTTAATAAAAGATTTTGCTAATAATAGATACTGCGAAATACTTGAATTTGCCATGAATAAGCAAAGAAAAAGTGAATTGATTAATGAAATAATTACTTACTTGAATGGTTATTCGGTATCGAAATTAGAAGAATTATTAAAAAAAATAAAATAGAAAGGAATTATTTTGGGCTAAAGTTTTTAGCTTGGGATATTTCGTACATAGTTGCAACTCGAACTCAGACAACGCTAACTGCAATTTCGGTGACTTTAACTGCAACGCCAATGCGAATGGCAATGTGAACTGCAACGATGGTAACGGCAACTGTGAAGTCAATGGAGATGGTTCTTCTGAATGTGAATGATAGTAGTGGTCCTCGCGTTTCGGGCTGCCCGATTTTCCAAATTCTATGTTTTAATTAACTATGGTTATTAATTGTAAGATTGGAAACAGAGATATTCCATGTGGAAACACAAAATAGATATAGCAAATGAATACCGGGGCTAGTAGGAATACCGAACGTGTTGGTATTCTATCCTTGCTATGGTTATCATAAATGCAGGAAGAAAAACTAAATAAATTATATAATAAATATAAAATAAAGGATAATTTAATTATTGGTAGAGTTGTTAGGAAAACTATTAGATATATTGAAAAAAATATTGATAATTTTCCTAACAACTTTATTGTTTTAAAAAATAGAATTATTGAATGCTGTTATAATATTTTAGAATATACTTATAGGGCGAATATATTTCAGGATATTAATGATAAAAAAGAAATAATTGTTAAGATAGGAATGCTTAATTTTTATTTGGATGAAGCATTAAATAAAAAATTAATTAGTAAGAAAAAGTTTGAAAGTTATATTAATCATATTATGGAAATTGATAAAATGGTTAGAAGTTGGTTATCCTATGAAAAGAAAGAATAATTTATACCACAATATAGTTGATTTAGATAATATCATTAATATGACTAATTTAGTTTGTAAAAATGTCAGAAACAAAAGAAAAGTAGATAAATTTGAAATGTTTAAATCGGAACATGTTATTAATATAAAAAATAGATTAGTTAATAAGGATTATAATTTTAATAAATATAATATTTTTATGATAACTGATCCTAAATGTCGAATAGTAATGGCTCAAGATATAGAAGATAAAATAATAAATCATTTAATTGCAGAATATTTTTTAGTAAAAATATTTGAACCTAAATATATTGATAGTATGGTTGCTACTAGATTAGGTAAGGGTAGTGGGTATGGAGTTAAATTATTAAAAAAGTACTTGAATGAGATAAAAAGAGAGTATAATAACTTTTATGTTTTAAAAATGGATATAAAGAAATATTTTTATACAATTGATCATAAAATATTAAAAAGGATTTTAAGGGGTAATATTAAGGATAAAGAAGCTATTTCAGTATTAGATAAGGTAATAGATTCTACTAATCAGGACTATATTAATAAAGAAATAAAACATTTAAAAGATAAAAGAATTAATTATATAATTAATAGTAATCATATAGGTAAATTAGAAAAAGAAAAATTATTAAAAGAAGTTAATAATATTCCTTTATATAATATTGGTAAAGGTTGTTCTATAGGTAATCAAACATCCCAAGCTTTTGGTTTAGTATACCTATATGAATTAAGTCATTATATTAAGGATGAATTAGGGGTAAAGTATTTAATAGTATATATGGATGATATTATAATTATTCATCATGATAAGAGATATTTAAAACGATTATTAGGGTTAATAAAAGATAAAATGAATAGGGAATATAAGTTAGAAATTAGTACTAATAAGACTAGGATTGATAGTATTAAAAATGGAATAGATTTTCTAGGTTATATGTTTTATTTAAAAAATAATAAGATAATATTGAAATTAAGAAAAAGAAATAAAATAAATTTTAAGAGGAAAGTAAAAAAAATTAATATTTTATTTGAAAATGGTATTATTACTAATAAAGAATATAGATGTATGTTAAGTAGTTATAAAGGATTGTTAATGGGTGGAAATTGTACAAATATTTATTATAATAATTGCATATTTAAATAAATTTATAATAGCTATAAACTGAAATTTACTATATATTTGTCAACCTTTATGATATAATAATTCTTAATTCGTAAAGGATGGTGAATATAATGAATAATAATTATCAAGAAATATATATAAATATGGATGACTCAGGTGTATTACACTATAATGAAAAATGTTGTATATATGGTGGGATTGTTTTCACAAACAAGTTAGAACAAGAAAATTTTGGGCGTAAGTATAAAAATATATTAAATAAAATTAAGTGTAAATACTGCCATTCTAATATTTTAAAATGTTCACATAGATGTCCAGAAATTAAAGATACAAATATAAAATCTCAACATAAAAGGTGGGTTTGGAATTTAATAAAGAAAGAAACTTGCTTTGCAGTTATTATAGATAATAAACGGGTTATTCCGTCAATTATGAATGATAAAACATCTCGCGGAAGATATAGAGATTATACTCAAAGAATTATTATTAAAAAAGTTGTTGAAGAATTAATAAAAAATGGAAAAATAAATCCCAACTTACCAGTTAAATTAATAATTAGAATAGATCAGCAAGCAACGGCTACGAATACTAATAGAGCATTTGTTAATGATATAAAAAAGGAGTTAACTATAGGAATGACAAATTTAGAGTATAATGTTGTTCATAAACCTATTCTTTTTTCAAAGTTAAGTATTGATTTGATGTATGTATTATCACATAAACATATACCAATTCAAGCATCAGATTTCATTGCTGGCGAAACTCGAAGAATTATTTTGTCTGGATCGGATAATTTAACAATCCTAAAAAAACTTGAATATTTGAATGTTAAATTATTTTTACCATAAAAATTGTTAATAAAAAAACTATCCATAAAGGATAGTTTCCATGTAAGGCGTCGTATTTTAATATACGATTAAACTCTCGTTCATCACTTACATGTAGACCAGACGAGATTACTCTCCGGTAATACAATAGTAACAAAAAAAGCCTTTTTTGTCAATTACTATTGTTACAATAGTATATTCTAATAATATTATTTATATGCATTATTGTATTATGATTATTTTTGTCAAATACTCTTTTTCTTGATTTTGCTAATCCTAGTAATCCTAAGATTAGTATAAAAAAAGAGCACTAACCAATAAAAGGTATAGTGCTGAAAAACACAAGTAGGCATTATCCACTAATGGGTAACACTTACATTTTTATTATATGTTAAAAATGATTAATATACAACTATTTTTTCTTACCATCGACCATTTTACTTACTAACATTGATGATGCTGTATCACCAACAACATTTAAAACAGTAGCTGGGGCATCAATAATTGTGGCAATAATTGTAAGGATTGGTAAGGCTGCTGGAGTAAATCCCATAAGTGAAAGAATGAACATTTCAGATATAGTTCCTCCTCCAACTGGAACAGCTGTAATAAGTACTGTTGCAAGTAGTGATACACCAATAATTGTCCAGATACTTGGATTAGTTCCAAATAGATAAACTAGAAACATTATTTTAAATACACTACCTAAAACAGAACCATCCTTATGAAAACTTGTTCCCATTGGAATTGTTGCTTCTGCTATATCTGATGAAACACCAATATTTTTGGCAGCTTTAATATTAATTGGAATACAAGCTGCTGATGAACAGGTGGCTAAAGCTGTCGCAGTTGGGGGAATAATATTCTTCCAATAACTTTTTAATCCTTTTTTACCACCAGCAAGTAGGGCATAGAATGAATAAATAAATACATATATAAATAATGCTGCAATGGTATAAATAATAAATGTTTTTAAAAATCCCACAGCAATGGTATCTCCATAGGTTCCAATTAAAGCTGCAAAGTAACAACCTAAACCTATTGGGGCATAATACATAATAATATTTATTACTTCTAAGATTACATTATTTAAACTTTCTAGTAAATCAATAACTGGTTTACTTTTTTCTTTTGTTTTTCTAATTGCCAAAGCAAATATTATAGAAAATAGAAGTAAGGCAATAATATTATTTTTACTTAATAATCCTGTAAAATCATTAACTGTTAATAAATTAGCTGTCCTTTCTAGGATCGATAGATTCGTATCTAACTGTTGAGTATTATCTAAATTAGTTAATACATTTACATTATTTGTATTAATTAATCTAATACTTTTAGTAGCAATAATACCAATTAAAGATGCAACTAAGGACATAATTATAAATACTATAATTATTCTACTCATTATTTTACCTAATCTTTTAGGACTATCCATTTTAATAATTGCTGTTGTAATAGTTAAAAATATAAGGGGTACTATGACAACAAACATTAAATTAATGAAGATATCTCCGAAGGGACTAAGTACTGTTGCTTTTTCTTTAAAAATAATTCCTATAATAGCACCAAGTATAATTGATCCTAATAAGATAATGGTACTTTTATAGTTTTTTAAAACCTTTTTCATTTAAAATATCCTTTCTATAAAAAATATACAAAATATTACAAAATATGTTAAATAACAAAATCCACAATAATATTTAATATATTTTATAAAATCCACAATATATGTTATTATTATAGTGGTGATAGAATGACTAAAGAATATATTAGATTAAATAACAATGATAATCATTTAAGCTTAGGAAATCTTTTTAGAATTATTAAAGATATGGCTAAAAATAAAAGAGCAGCATTGCAAACAGAAATATTTTGTACCATGTTTGATATCGATAATATAAATGATACTACAGTTAATAACTATTGTTTAGGAGCTCGTTCTATCGGTAGTGATTATAAACAAATATATCTTAATAAGAAAAAGAAATATGAAATTGATAATGAAGAATTCTGTGATATAGTTTTAAATATTCTTAGTATAATTGATGGTTTTATATATGATATTAAGGATAATAAAAAAGATTTTATTAAAAAAAATAATAGCATAAAGGAATTATGTAAGAAACTATATAATATAGCTAAAAATGATAATGATGTTAGTAATGAATTAGTTGATAACATAAAAAAATATATTGATATTAATAATTATTATGATTGTTTAGTAATTATTATGTTATTTATTGTTCTTGATAAAAAACAACCGATATATGAAGATAGTTTGAAAAAAGAGGTATTAGAAAATATCTTAAATGATACTTCTATTAGTGCTAAATCTTTAGAAGAGTATTTATCGTTAAAATTAAAAGAAGGCATTAATTATGATTTAAGTATGAAGTTACTTGCTATAAATGGTAATGCCTATGCTTGTTATGAACTTGGTTGTAATGAATATTATGGCTATTATAAAGGATATCCTAGATATGATGAGGCATATAAATATTTTATTAAGGCTGCAGAATATAATCATGCTAGTGCTATTTATATGCTAGGTTGTTTATATAGTAAAGGATTAATTAGTAATAAAAGTAATAAAGATTTAGAAAAAAGTTATAACTATTTTGTTAAAGCTAGTGAATTAGGAAATATAGCTGCATTAAATTCTTTAGGTATTATGTATTATGAAGGTATATATCCAGTAAAAAAGGATATTAATAAGGCTAAAGAATTATTTATTAAAGCCAGTAAAGTAAATTATGCCTATGCGTTTAATAATTTGGCTAGATTAGATAAAGAAAAAGAATATGAATATTTGAGTATTAGTGCTAATTTAGGTGAATCTTGGGCTTGTAATAAAATAGGGTTGTATTATTGGAATAATGGTGATGAAAAAGAAGCATATAGATATTGGAATAAAGCAATTGAAGCAAGCAAACATACTCTATGTTATTATGCGTATTATAATTTAGCTAAATATTTTTATTTATATGGTTATGATGAAGTAAAAAAGGATTATTATAAAGCAATAGAGTATTTAAATATAGCTAAAGATAATGGTATTTTAGAAGCAATTGTTTTATTACTTATAATAAGAATAGAGGAAAAAAATAAAAATGTAATAAATGAGTTAGTAAATGAAATTGAAAGACATCCTAAATATAATGATATTGTTAGAATTAATGTTGAAAAAATATTGAAAAGTATTAAAAATAATCGAAAAATAAATAGTCAATTAATTGAAGATTTGTTATAATTATTTTAGGAGGTAATAATGAATGAGAGCATAGTATATTATATTAAAGAAATAAATAGTACTAATTTGATTAAAATCTTTGAAGCTTTAAATGTTCAAATGAAAACAAAGGTGAGTAATAATGAATAAAGAGGATATTGAGTTAGCTAAAAAAGCAAGGTTAAATGCATATACACCATATACTCATTTTCAAGTTGGAGCGTGTGTTAGATGTAAAGACGGATCAACTTATAGTGGGTGTAATATAGAAAATCACGGGATTTTAACAATTTGTGGGGAAAGAACAGCTTTTGTTAAAGCTTTAAGTGAAGGAAAAAAAGAATTTGAATCAATAACAATAGTTGGTGATTATGAGGGTGATGAACCATTACATCCATGTGTACCATGCGGTTATTGTAGACAATTTATGAGAGAATTTGTAGATTTAGATTTTAAAATATATGTTGCTTATGGCAATAAAGTTGATGAATATACACTTAAGGACTTATTACCTTATAGTTATGATTTTAAAGAAAGGAATTAAAAAATGTTTGATTTAAGTAAAAGAGTAGTTGTAGTTAGTGGAGCATCTAGTGGACTTGGTATGCAAATGGCTGAGGGATTTGCTAAACAAGGAGCAAATTTAGTACTACTTGCAAGAAGAATTGAAAGATTAGAAGAATTTAAAAAGAAATTAGAAAAGTATAATGTTAAAGTATTAACTGTTAAATGTGATGTAACAGTATCTAGTGATATAGATAATGCTGCTATGGAAGCTGAAAAAACTTTTGGTAAAGTGGATGTTTTAGTTAACTGTGCTGGTTCATCTAAGGATAAAGGAGCACTCGAAATGACTGATGAAGAATGGGATTTTACAATTGCTACCGATTTAACTTCAGTATTTAAAATGACTAGAGCATTTGGTAATATAATGAAAAAGAATAATTATGGAAGAATTATTAATATTGCTTCAATGTATGGTATGGTTGGTAATACGGAAATACCAACAATTGCGTATCATTCATCCAAAGGTGGGGTAGTAAATTATACTAGGGCAGCAGCTGCTGAACTAGCTAAATATAATATTACTGTTAATTGTATTTGTCCTGGTTATTTCTATACTGAATTAACAACTCAAGTTTTAGATACCAAAGAATTTCAAGAATTTGCTAAAATTCATGTACCAATGCAAAGATATGGTAATAATGGAGAATTAAATGCAGCAGCAATATTTTTAGCTAGTGATGAAGCTAGTTATGTAACTGGAGTTATCTTACCAGTTGATGGTGGATATACTTGTGTTTAGGTGATAAATGACAGAACAAGATAAAACAAGATTAAGTGGTTTTAGTAGATGTGTAGCAATAATTTTATTATTTGTTAAGATAATTTTAATAATTGTTATTCCTTTTCTAATTATTGCAATGATTGCTTTGCCAATAGTTATAAAGGATGTAAAAATAGCTCCTAATGAAATTAATTATAAAAATACTGCTTTTGTAAAAATAAGTGAAGACCGAACTAGTTTTGATGTAATATATGAAAATGATGTAATTCATACTGAAGAAAATGCCCAAGCAATTATAGCTCTATTTGATAGATTTAATGAAAATGATAAAGAGAATATGGTTAAATATATGGATTGTCAATTGGGTATTGTTCTTGTTTCAGTTATTGTATCAATTACTATTTTGTCTAAAACTAGGAAATTATTTAAAAATATCCATAATGAAGACACACCTTTTATAGAAGATAATGTAGAATTATTACGTAAAATAGTATTATTAATGATTATTAATATTGTTTTACCATTGATAATGAGTATTATTTTAAGTTTAGTGTTGAAAATAAATGTTGGTATTACTATAAATTTTGGTAATATATTAGAATTACTAATTATAATATGTTTAATATATATATTTAAATATGGAACAATATTACAATCTAAAAGTAAGGAAAAAATATATGAATAAAGACCTTTTGGTCTTTTTTTAGTGGTAATAGTATGTTATAATGCTGAATGTTAAATTATATTATTAATTAATGGGTGATTATTATGCTAGAAATAAGAAAAATAACTAAAATATATGAGACTGATGGTTTTAAGCAAAAAGCTTTGAATGGAGTTTCTATAAACTTTAGGGAATGTGAGTTTGCTGCTATACTTGGACCATCTGGTAGTGGTAAAACAACTCTTTTAAATATTATCGGAGGGTTAGATAGGTATACTTCTGGTGATTTAGTAATTAATGAAATATCAACTAAAAAGTATAAAGATGCTGATTGGGATAGTTATCGTAATCATCGAATTGGTTTTGTCTTTCAAAATTATAATTTAATTCCTCATCAATCAGTTTTAGCTAATGTAGCACTTGCTTTGACTTTATCTGGTATATCTAAAAAAGAAGGAATTGATCGAGCTAAAAAAGCTTTAAAAGATGTTGGATTAAAGGATCATATGTATAAAAGGCCTAGCCAATTATCTGGTGGTCAAATGCAAAGAGTAGCAATAGCTAGAGCTTTAGTTAATAATCCAGATATATTACTAGCTGATGAGCCAACCGGAGCCTTGGATTCTGAAACAAGTGTTCAAATAATGGATTTATTAAAAATGATTGCTAAAGATAAACTAGTTATTATGGTTACTCATAATCCTGAACTTGCTAGTGAATATGCTACAAGAATTGTTAATTTAAAAGATGGTGAAATAATCAGTGATACTAATCCGTATGATGGTAATATAAATACTAAAGATAGTTTAATAGAAGAAACAAAGAAGAGTAAAAAAACAACTATGTCTTATAAAACTGCCTTATCTTTATCATTTAATAATTTAATGACTAAAAAGGCTAGAACAATTTTAGTTGCTATTGCTGGTTCTATTGGTATTATTGGAATTGCTTTAATACTTGCTTTATCTAATGGTTTCCAACATTATGTAGATACTATTCAAGAAGATACTTTAACTAGTTATCCTTTAACAATTATGGAAACTTCGGCAGATATTACGGGTACTTTGCTATCAATGACTCAAAAAAGTGATGAACAACGTAATGATGGCAAAGTAAGAGAAGCTCAATTTATTACTAAAATGTTTAAAAGTCTAAGTACTAATGATTTAAAGAGTTTTAAAAAATACTTAGAAGATAATTATGATAAAGTTAAGGATGATTTATCAACAGTTTCTTATATGTATAGTGTAGACCCATTAATATATACTTATGATGTAACTGGAAGATTATCAAAATTAAATCCAAGTAATATGTGGGATTCTGTTTATGGGGGAACAATGATGGGAGCTTATTCATCAATGGCTTCCGTATTTAGTCAAATGATTGATGATGAAGAAACTATTAAAAAATCATATGATTTATTAGCTGGTCGCTATCCAGAAAAATATGATGAATTAATTATTGTTTTACCTGATAAAGGTACGATATCAGATTTACTAGTTTATTCTCTTGGTTTAAGAGATACAAAGGAATTAACTGATATGGTAAACACTATTATGAGTGGTGGTACAGTAACAATTGAAAATGAACCACTTGAGTTTACTTATGAAGATTTATTAAATGTTAAATTAAAATTAATTGAACCAACAGATCTATATAAATATAATAGCAAATATAAATTATATGAAGATATGTCTGATAATGAAGAGTATTTAAAGAAATTGTATGATAAAGCAATTGATTTAAAAATAGTAGGTATAGTTACTTCAAAAGAAGGAACTAGTTCTTTAGCATTAATGACAGGTGTTAACTATCGAGCTGATTTAATAACTCATATTATTGATAATGCTAAAAATACTAATATTGTTAAAACCCAAATAGATAATCCAGAGGTTGATGTATTTTCGAATACAAGATTTGATGCCGCTAAGAATAAAGTTAATTTAGATTTTGGAGATTTAGTAACAGTTGATGAGAAAAAGTTAGCTGGTGCTTTTGGGGGAAAAGTTAGTACTAAAAATATTGAGGATAGTACTAAAGAATATATTAATGAAATAAATAATTTAATAAAAGTTGATGTAACACCAGCATTAAATGATTTTAATGATACTTTAAATGAATTAATTAATGGTTTAATTAATAGTATTGATGGTACTATTTCAATGTCTCAAATTGAAGATGTTGTTAGTAATTATTTAAATACTAGTGAAGCTACAAATAAGATTAATAATTTAACTAAAGAATATGTTATTCCTGCAAGTGGATTTAATAGTGCCTATAGTGGTTTATTAAAAGGTTTACTTAATGCTTATATTCCATCATATTATGCTGTTGATCAAAGCCTAACAACTGATTCTAGTGATTTTGTAGCAGTAATTAATAATGATATATTTGAGGCTGTTAAAAATAATTATTTGACTAATCCTGCAATTACTGGAACTGCTGGAGAAATGGCTAAAACAATGACAGAGATTAAAATTAAAAGTAGTGTTTTAAAAAAGGTTGGAGAATTAACAACTAATATTACAACTAGTATGGCTGAAGCATTTAAAATTGATCCAGTAAAATTAGCTGGAGCATTTAAATTAAAACTTGATGAAGATGAAATAACTAGGATAATAACAGCAATGATGAATAGAACTGAATCATCAAGTAAGACTAATTTAATATCTTTAGGTTATCAAGATATTAATGAACCAACCTATATAGCATTTTATTTTAATAGTTTTGATGGGAAAGAACATTTTATTAAGTTCCTAGATGATTACAATATTATGGTTGAAGATAATAATGAAAAAGATAAAGTTATTAATTATAGTGATACAACAGGTATTCTAATGTCTTCAGTTAAAACTATTGTTAATGCTGTTAGTTATGTTTTAATTGGCTTTGTATCTATATCACTTGTTGTATCATCAATTATGATTGGAGTTATAACTTATATTTCAGTTTATGAAAGAACTAAAGAAATTGGTATATTAAGAGCAATTGGGGCATCAAAAAGAAATATTTCATCGATATTTAATGCTGAAACATTTATTATTGGTTTACTATCAGGATTATTTGGAATAGGTATATCATATTTCTTAATTCCAATTATTAATGCTGTAATTCATCATTTTACTGGTAATATTCCACTTAGTGCTTATTTAACAATTGTTAATGCATCTATATTAGTTGTATTGAGTATAATACTTACATTAATTGGGGGATATATTCCAAGTAAGAAAGCAAGTAAAAAAGATCCTGTTGAGGCATTAAGATATGAATAATATGAAACATGAAAAATCATGTGGAGCTATAATTATTAATGATAATAAGATATTAATTGTTAAACAAAATATTGGTTTTTATGGTTTTCCTAAGGGACATGTGGAAGAAAATGAAACTGAGGAAGAAACTGCCATAAGAGAAGTAAAAGAAGAAGTAGGTATAGATATTACAATTGATAGCAGATATCGCTATGAAATAGAATATATGGTTAATGAAAATACTTCTAAAACAGTTGTATTCTTTATTGCTTATCCTAACAATAATAATATTATATGTGATAATGATGAAATAGCAGAAGCAATATGGTTAGATATTGATGATGCAATTAATATATTATCTTATGATGATTTAAAAGATATACTTAAAAAAGTAAAAGAAGAAAAACACCTATAAGGAAAACTTATAGGTGTTATTTATTCCATGGATTATCTGGATCAGGGTCTGTTGGATCCCATCCTTTATTTGGACTATTTACATCAATTTTTATCGGTGTTGGTTTTATTACCCCATCTGGTAATGTATCAGACTCATATATTTCAATAGTTGTTCCATAAGCAATATTTTCATATATCCATTTAGCATCACTAACTGCCAGTCTTACACATCCTTTACTTGCTAAATTACCAAGTTTGTTATATTCTTCATATTCTAGAGTATCCCAGTGATTGTTTGATTTAGTTGGCTTTTTATAGTAGGGAACAGAATGAAAGAAGAATGCACCTTTAATTCTTAATGTGTAATGTCCCCAGACACCTCCAACTAATCCTAATATTTCATATCTATCACTAGCTTTAAATGTACCAACTGGAGTATTTTTACCAGCGGATGCTACAAATGTTTTAGCGAGTTTAGTGTATTGGCCATTATTATCTTTACTATATACCATAACAACATTTTGCGTTTTATTGATTTTTATATAATATTTACTTTTATCTTTATTAATTGTTACTTTCTTTTCTTTAACAGTTAATTTAAATTCTTTTTCTGTACTATTACTACTAGTATCAGTCGCTATATATTTTAATTTATATATTCCAGCTTTGTTAGTGTTATATTCTCCTTCAATGGTAGGTATTATTTCTTCATTTGAATTATCTGTAACAATTATATTTTTTAATAAATCTATTTTATCACCACTTGTAATACTTAAATCTTTTACCCCCTCAATTACTGGTGCTTCATCATCAATTACGTTAATTGTTATATATTCAGTTATTGTTTCTTGATAAAGATTTTCAATAATAAATTCAATATTTAATTCACCAACTACTGATGTATCAAGTGCTATCTCTCCATTTTTTAATGTTCCATTTTCAATTACTTCTACAAACTCTTTTACTTTATGTTCAGTATTTACCATTACATCGTGTTTATTGGGGGTAAATAATACTTCTTTTTTCTTATTAAAGAATATAAAATAAGTAGATATTCCTAAAACAATTATTAATAAACTAAATAATATAAACTTTTTCATAAAACCTCAATTCCTGGATTAGTATAACATTAAACTATATCAAATACTAGATATTTCTTGACTTTTAGGGAAGTTTGTATTATTATCATTAGGTGCAAAAAAAGGGTGAAATTTATGGATAAGATTATTAATATTGCAGTTGTGGCTCACGTTGATGCTGGTAAATCTACTTTAGTTGATGGTCTATTACGCCAAAGTGGAGTATTTAGAGAAAATGAAGAACTTGTTGATTGCGTAATGGATAGTGGTGATATTGAAAAAGAAAGAGGTATCACTATTACTGCTAAAAATTGTGCTATTAAATATAAGGATTATAAAATAAATATTGTTGATACTCCAGGACATGCTGATTTTTCTTCAGAAATTGAAAGAGTTATTAAAACAGTTGATACGGTTATTTTACTTGTTGATTCCGCTGAAGGACCAATGCCTCAGACTAGATTTGTTTTAAAAGAAGCTTTAATGCATAATTTAAAACCAATTTTATTTATTAATAAGATAGATAAAAAGGATGAAAGAGCTTTAGAAGTAGTTGATATGACATTTAATTTATTTATGGAACTAGGAGCTACTGATGAACAATTAGATTTCAAAATTCTTTATGGTAGTGCTAGAGATGGATATGCTATTTATAATATGGGTGATGAAGGTAAGGATTTAACACCACTTTTTGAAACAATTATTAATAATGTTCCAGCATATAAAGGTAGTGAAAATGATCCATTACAAATGCAAATTAGTCAACTTGATTATGATGATTATATAGGTAGATTAGGTATAGGTAGAATAAGTAAAGGCATAATTAAAGTTGGAGAAACTGTTGCCTTAGCTAAAAACGATGGAAATATAGAATCATTTAGAGTAAATAAATTATTTATAAATGAAGGTATTAAAAGAGTAGAAGTAAAAGAGGCATATTATGGTGATATAGCAACTATTGCTGGTTCTGCTGATGTATCAATTGGAGATACTATCTGTGATAAAAATCATATTGATCCACTTCCAAAAATAATAATTGAAGAACCAACCCTTTCAATGAATTTCTTAGTTAATTCTTCTCCTTTTGCTGGACAAAGTGGAAAATATTTAACTAATCGTCATATCAAAGAAAGACTTGATAAAGAACTTGAAACTAATGTTGGTTTAAAAGTTGAAGTATTAAAAGATGCCGATGGTTTTAAAGTTAGTGGACGTGGAGAATTACATCTATCCATTTTACTTGAAAATATGCGTCGTGAAGGTTATGAATTGAGTGTTTCTAAACCAGAAGTTATATTTAAAGAAATTGATGGTAAAAAATGTGAACCATATGAAAAGGTAATTATTAATGTTCCTAATGATTATTCCGGAACTGTCATTAATTCCTTAAATGAAAGAAAAGGTGTAATGCAAAGTATTATGCCTGGTGAAGAAGGATGGACAAAAGCCGAATATTTAGTACCAACCCGTGGTTTAATTGGTTATCGTGGTTCATTTATAACTGAAACCAAGGGTGAAGGTATAATGGTTCGTTCTTTTGATTCGTATGGTCCATATGCTGGAGAAATAAAGGGACGTAAGAATGGTGTATTAGTTTCTATGGAAAATGGTACAACTTTTGGTTATTCATTATTCAATTTATCTGATCGAGGAACAATGATTGTTGATCCATCTACAGAAGTTTATATTGGTATGATAGTTGGTATTTGTAATAAAGAAGGGGATTTAAATGTTAACCCATGTAAGAATAAAGAATTAACTAATACAAGAAGTAAAAGTGCTGATGAAGCAATTGCCTTAAATAAAGCTAAAAAATTTACTTTAGAAGAAGCATTAGAATTTATTGAAGATGATGAGTATATTGAGATAACTCCTGATGAAATAAGGTTAAGAAAGAAATATTTGGATCCAAAAGAAAGATATAGAAACACAATTAAGTAAAGTGGTTGACATATAACGTGAAAAGTCATATAAAATATGGCTTTTTATTTATGAATAAATGTGATAAACTTAAGTAGGTGATAGTATGATATCCAATTTTTTTAAAAAAGGTAGAAATAGAAATTTATTTGTGTTAGTTTGCGTATTAGCATTAACTGTTTTAACAGTTGGTGTAACATATGCTTCGTTCTTTACTATAAAAACTAATACTAATAATCAAGTTATAACTACTGGTACTCTTGAAGTGTCTTTTGCTAATAATTCGTCTTCAATTACTAAATCAACGCTAGATAGAATGTCCAATCAAGCTGGAATGGAACAATTAGAGAGTAGTGTTGCTTATATTCAAAATACAGGTTCTCTTGATTCAGTGTTCATTTTAGATGTTGGTTATGATGTTGATGCGTTTACATCAAGAGCTGGTTATTCAGCTAGTGATAAATTAGTACCAATAGATTATATTATGCTTGCTGTTTACGAATATGATGGAGAAAGTGATAGTTTAATTGTTGGACCAATAGCAATGAGTGAATTGCCGATTGTGAATTATGATTCAACAGATCGTTTAAATAATCGTTATTCATTAATAGTAGGTACAGTTGGAAGCGTAAGTAGTGGTAATGCTGCCAAAACATATAAGATAAAAACTTGGTTGTCAGATAAAGCTGTTCCGGCAGCTAGTTATTCTTATTTTTATGTTAATTTAAATATTCAGGCGATGGTAGAACATTCTAAAATGGCTTATGATTTATCCGGGATAATTACTGATGGGGAAGATTATATAAGTGGAGCAACAATATCTTTCCATAATGGTTCAAAGATTGCTACAAGTAATTCAAGTGGTGCTTGGTCATTAAATGATATTTATCCTGGTGTATATAATATAGATATAGAGTATAATGATGTTACATATCAAGGAAATTTAACGGTAGTAGAAGAAAGTAATCGTAGTACAGCAACATTAGTATCTCGTGGTTCAATAGGAACTGGAACAAATTTATGGGCAATTGCTAATAATTATGGAACAACAGTTGCCAAAATAATTGAGAAAAACGAACTTTCGGGTTACTCGGAGTCAATTACTCCAAGTGGAACATTGAATTTATATCCAACATATACATTAACCGCTGGTGATGATGAAACAATATCTAGTATAAGTATTTCTTTGGATGAAACAAATGAAACATTTACAATGGCGTTTGCTCAATGATGATATGTATTATTGACTTTATAAATAAGATTTGATATTATTACAATAGAGGAGGACGAAGATGGAAAATCGTAAAAATACTATATTATTAACTGTAATTGCAATAGCAACTTTATTAGTAGCTGTTATTGGTGCAACTTTTGCATATTTCACTGCTCAAGGAGGTGCACCAGTATCAAGAGATGTTCAAGTTAAAACTGAAACTGCTGATAGTACTAATTTTTATATCGATAATAATTTAACTTTAAATGCTAATCAAGATAATTTTGGTGTATCTAATGTTGGAACCGGTTTAACAAGTAATCCTGTTAATGGAACTGCTACATTTACCGCATCCACTGGAGCAAATAATGAAATGTGTTATACATTAGAACTTAGTGTAACAAGTAATGATTTTATTTATACAACTGATCCAAATGCTTCAGTTCCTGAAGAAGTTCCTGAATTAACATTGACTGTAACTAGAGCAACTGTAGTTGATGCTGCTAATGCATCAAATCTAACATATGGTACTCCAGTAACTGTATTGGATGCTTTTGATGTTACAACATTAAACCAAACAATTTATGTTCCAGAAACAGCTCAAACATCTATTAGTAGTATAAATACACGCCAAGTAAATTGTGATTTAAGCAGGACAAACGTTCATAAGTTAGAAGCTTCTGCTGGTAAGACAACATCACATAAATATGTTGCAACAATTCATTTAGATAATAAGAATTATGATCAACAAGAGATAACTAATAAAACATTTAGTGGTAAATTTACATTCACAAGTGTTGATTGTAATACACCAACTGTTTCAAATTGTCCATAATGAATGTTAACTACGAGTAATTCGTAGTTTTTTTTGCTCTTTAAGTTGATATTTCTATTAATTTGTGGGAAAATATTATTGGCAATATTAAGAAGGGTTGTGTAGTATTGAAGAGTGTTTTAGTTACAGGTGCTGCAGGCAGTATTGGTCGATTAGTGATTAAATACTTATTAGCAGAAGGTAAATATGAAATAACAGCATTAGATTTGAAAAATAAAACTGTTATTCAAACTATGAAAAAATATCGTAAAAGAATTAATGTCCTTTATGGTGATGTAAATGATCAAATACTTATGGAATCATTAGTAAAAGATCATGATTATATTATTAATTTGGCATCAGCTTTACCACCGTTATCCGATATGAAAAAAGGATTAAGTGATGCAATAGATTTTTCTGGTGTTGAAAATATTGTTAAAGCAATCAGCTATTATAACCCTAAGTGTCATTTATTTATGGCATCAACTACTAGTATGTATTTGGAGAAAACTGATGCAACTACACGTAGTAAAATAGATGTTGGAGGTATCGGATATTTTGCAACTAGTAAGTATAATGCTGAAAATTTAATAAAAGAAAAAATTAGTAATTGGACTATATATAGGATACCTATGGTTCTTAATAATCCTAAAACAGATCGTTTTATGTATCATGGTAAAAAAGATAAAATGATGGATGTGATAACAAAAGAAGATGCTGCAATGGCTTTTGTTGTAGGATTAAAACATTGTAAAGAATTAAATAAAAAGATATTTAATATTAGAACTGATAGTATTAACTATGGTAAATTATTAGATAATGTATTATATTATTATGGAACTAGTTTGAAGTATATAGCAACTAGGATATTTTTGGAACATAACTTTTATAGTCCAGTAACTAAAGATGGAGATAATTTAGAAGAATTAATTAATTATAGGATTGATTCAGTTGAAGAATACTATGGTAGAATAAAAAAGGTTGGTCAAAAAAGAAGAGTTGCTAGATGGTTGACTAGAAAAAAAAGAATAGGAGAGTGTAATAATGGGAAGAGCATATGAAGTAAGAAAAGCAAGTATTCAAAAAACAGGAGCTGCTAAAGGAAAAATATATACAACTTTTGCTAAAGAAATATATTTGGCAGCTAAAAATGGTAGTCCTAATCCGGATGCTAATGTTAACTTAAAAAGATTAATTGATAAAGCAAAAAAGCAACAAGTTCCTAGTGATATTATATCTAGAGCTATTGATAAAGCTAAAGGTATTGGGGGAGAAGATTATCATGAAGTTATTTATGAAGGATTTGGTCCAGGTGCTTCAACTCTAATTATTAAATGTTTAACTGATAATGTTAATAGAACAGTAGGTATGGTAAGAGCGGCTTTTAATAAGGTTAATAAAAGTTTAGGGGTTACTAACTCAGTTTCATATAATTATGAACATTTAGCTTTATTAGGCTTTAAATATGATGATGAAGAAAAAGTATTCGATTGCTTACTTAATGCTGGAATTGAAATTATTGATATCGAAAATGAGGATGGAATTATTACTATATCTTTAAATCCTGGGGATGCTAATAAAGCTAAAGATGAATTAGATAAAATAATACCAAATATTGATTATGAAATTGATGAAGTAGGTATGTATGCTAAAGAAATGATTGATTTAGAGGGTGAAGATAAAGAAATATTTGATCGTCTTTATAAAATGTTAGATGAAATAGAAGATGTATCTGAAATATGGACAAATGTTAATTTATAATAGATGGAGTGTTGATTAATGAAAAGGCTAGAAATTAGAAAGTTTAATGTAATTATTTGCTATTTTATAATGATTACATTTACTGAAATGTTTTTTAAATTACTTACTAAAACACCATTTTTTAATAGTTATTTAATTCATATATTATTATTTAATCTATTTATATCTTTTTTATTTGGTACTGTAGTTAGTCTTGGTAGTAAGAAATTAAATAAGACTTTATTTATAATTAGTTTATTTCTTATTGGCTTTATATATGCTTTAAATTATTGCGTTTATAAGATGTTTGGCTTTTATTTTGAAACATCATTATTTGTTACTACTGATCAAGTTGCAGGTTTTGCTGGTGATGGAGTAAAGTTAGTATTAAAGAATATTGCAGGTATATTAATATTATTATTACCATTTATAACTTCTTTAGTATTTATGAAAAACTATCGTATTAAAAGTGTTAAACCTTCAAGAACTGGCTTTAGAATTGGTGGAACAATAGTTGTTTTTATACTATTCTTATTATCTCTTAATATTAATAGTAAAGAGTTAAATAGTGCAAAAGAATTATACTATGATCGTAATAATATTGAATTAAGTATTAAAAAATTAGGAGTTATGAGTTCATTCTTAGTAGATTTAAAACGATTTGCAACAGGATTCGAAGAAAAAGTGGAAATAATTAATGTTCCAAATGAATATGTTGAGGATCCTATAAATCAAGAACCTACAGAAATAGTATATGATTATAATAATTTGGATATTGATTTTGATAGTTTAATAGAAAATGAAAATAATAGTACTATTAAAACTATGCATGAATATTTTAAAAATGAAACGGGTACTAAACAAAACGAATATACAGGATTCTTTAAGGGTAAAAATTTAATAGTATTTATGGCTGAAAGTTTTAACGAAATTGCTGTTAGAGAAGATACTACACCGACACTTCATAAATTAGTTAATAGTGGATTTGTTTTTAATAATTTTTATACACCAACTATTCTTAGTACTATTGGGGGAGAATTTCAAGAATTAACAGGATTAGTAACATCAGGTAAATTGCTTGGTACATGGAAAGCTGGAACTGATTATTTTCCATTTGGTTTGTCAACAATCTTTGAAGATGCAGGTTATAATACTTGGGCTTATCATGATCACTCATATACTTTCCAAAGTCGTTATAAGTATTTAGCAGCTTTAGGTTTTGATAATTTTAAAGGTTGCAAAAATGGTATGGAACAGGTTATTAATTGTAAACAATGGCCAGAAAGTGATGTCGAAATGATCGAAGGAACATTTGATGATTATATTAATTCTGAAAAGCCATTTATGGTTTATTATGCAACAGTTAGTGGCCATGGTGATTACGGATGGAGTAAATCAGCGATGAGTAAAAAACATCGTAGTGAAGTTGAACATTTAAATTATTCGGAAAAACCTCTTGCTTATTTAGCAGCTAATATTGAACTTAATAATGCTTTAGAATTATTAATTAATAAGTTAGATGAAGCTGGTAAACTTGATGATACAATTATTGCTTTAGTTGGGGATCATCATCCATATTATATGACTATTGATGAAGTAAATGAAATTTCTTCATATAAGAAAGATGACAAAGTAGAAGTATATCATAGTAATTTTATTCTATGGAATAATGCTATGGATACTATTAAAGTTGATAAAGTAGGTAGTCAAATTGATGTAATACCAACCCTTTATAATTTATTTGGCTTAAAATATGATTCAAGATTAATTATTGGTAATGATATACTTAGTACTGCACCAGGTTTAGCTATAATGGGAGATTCCTCATGGGTCAGTGATAAAGGTACTTATTTTGCAGGACGTAATAAATTTGTAGCTAATGAAGGGGTAGAAGTAGAAGAAGATTATGTTAAATATATGAATAGTATTGTTAAAAATAAAATTGCTATGAGCCGTAATATTATTGTTAATGATTATTACAGAAAGGTACTAGGTAACTAATGTGTGGGATTGCAGGATTAGTAACAAAAGATAAAAATAAAGATAAATTAGTAAAGAAAATGAGTAAGAGAATAGAACATCGGGGACCTGATGGAGAAGGGTATTACTTTGATGATGATATTGCTCTTGCTCATCGTCGTTTGTCTATAATTGATTTATCTACTGGAGATCAACCAATTTACAATGAAGATAAAACCATTGTAACTGTTTTCAATGGAGAAATATACAACTATCAAGAACTAAGAGATGAATTAATTAAAGAAGGACATAAGTTTAAAACAAAAAGTGATACAGAAGTTTTAGTTCATGGATATGAAGCTTGGCATACTGATTTACCAAAACATTTAAGAGGGATGTTTGCTTTTGCTATTTATGATAAAAATAAAAAAGAATTATTTTTAGCACGAGATAATTTTGGTATAAAACCACTTTATTATGCCTATATGAATGATACATTTATGTTTGCATCAGAAGTTAAAGCGTTTCTTGATTTACCTATGTTTAACAAAGAATTAAATAAAGATATTTTACAAACTTATTTAGAGTTTAGTTTTGTACCAACAACTGAAACATTTTTTAAAGGTGTATATCGTTTAGATGCTGGAACATCACTATTATTTAAAAATAATAATATATTACTAAATAAGTATTTTAAATTAGATTTTAAAGATAGTGATATTAGTTATGAAGATGCAGTTATAAAAATAGGTAATGTAATGGCAGAATCTGTTTCTAAACATTTAATAAGTGATGTTGAAGTAGGATCGTTTTTATCTAGTGGGATTGATTCATCATATATTGTATCATTAGCAAAACCCGCTAAAACTTATACAGTTGGTTATGATATAGCTAAATATGATGAAATAAAATATGCTAAGGATTTAGCAGATAAATTAAAAATAAATAATACATCTAAAGTAATAAAAAAAGAAGAATACATGAAAGAGATTCCTAATATTATGTATTATTTAGATGAACCTACAAGTGATCCAGCAGCTATATCTTTATATTTTGTTGCTAAATTAGCTTCTAAAGACGTTAAGGTAGTATTATCTGGAGAAGGTGCTGATGAATTCTTCGGAGGATATAATTATTATCGTGAAGAAGTAGATTTAAAGTTCTATAATAAAATACCATATTTTATTCGTCATGCTATAGGTAAAGTTGCATCAATATTCCCTGAAATGTATGGTTTTAATTTTCTAGTAAGAAGGGGAGAAAAGTTAGAAAATAGTTATATTGGGGTAAATCGTAATTTTAGTGAAAAAATGGCTAAAAAAGTATTAAAAGATAAATATGATTTAAAAGGTATAGAAGTAACTAAAGATATTTATCAAGAATTTAAAGATTATTCTAATATAAATAAGATGCAAGCTATCGATATTAATTTTTGGTTAATGAAAGATATATTACTGAAAGCTGATAGAATGACTATGGCTTCTTCTTTGGAAGGAAGAGTACCATTTATTGATAAAGAAGTATTTAAAGTAGCATCTAGTTTACCACTTGATTATAAAGTAACTAAAGAAAATACAAAAGTAGCTTTAAGAGATGCTGCTAAAAAAGTTATACCAACTGAAGCTTATAAAAAGAAAAAATTAGGTTTTCCAGTCCCAATTAGAGAATGGTTAAAAGACGATGATGTATATAATATTGTTAAAGATGAATTTAATTCTTCTAATGCTAAACAATTCTTTAACATAAATGTAATTAATGAATTACTTGATAATCATAAGAATAATAAAAAAGATAATTATCGTAAAATATGGACTATTTATTCATTCTTAGTATGGTATAAGATTTATTTTGAAGGGGTGAAGTAAAATGCTTTTATACATTATTATTGGTATGCTTGGTGTAGTAATCATATTACTTATAATACTTCTTGTTAGAAGGCAAAATAATAATGATTTAATGGAAAGATTAGGTCATTTTGAAGCTAATATCAATAAAGAAATAGGTAATTTCAAATTTGATTTTTCTAAAGTATTAACTAATGATTTTGATAAATTAAATGAAAATGTAATAAGAAAACTAACCTTAATAAATGATGCTGTTAATGAAAGATTAGATAAGAATTTTGAAAAAAGTAATAAAACTTTTATGAGCGTTTTAGAGCGTCTTTCTAAGATTGATGAAGCTCAAAAGAAGATTGAAGGTCTTTCAAGTGAAATAGTTTCTTTACAAAGTGTTTTAACTGATAAAAAGACGCGTGGTACTTTTGGTGAGGTTAATCTTGAATATATTTTAAATAATGCTTTTGGTAGTAATGCATCAGGTATATATAAAACTCAATATAAATTTAGTAATGGAGCAATAGTAGATGCTTTATTATATGCACCAGCACCCTTAGGTACTATTGGTATTGATTCAAAGTTTCCTTTGGAAAATTATCAAAGAATGACTGATAAAAGTAGAACTAAAGAGGAAAGAGAACAAGCTGAAAAATTATTTGTTAATGATGTTAAAAAACATATAAATGATATTTCTGAAAAATATATAATACCTGGAGAAACTAGTGATGAGGCCATTATGTTTTTACCTGCAGAAGCTTTATTTGCAGAGATTAACGCTTATCATCCAGAACTACTTAATTATGCATATTCTAAAAAAGTATGGATAGCTGGTCCAACTACTTTAATTAGTACTTTATCTATTATTAGTATGATACTTAAAAATATGGAAAGAGATAAATATACCCAAGTTATTCATGATGAATTAAATAAATTAAGTATTGAATTTACTAGATATAAAGAACGTTGGGATAAGTTATCAAGAAGTGTTAAAGCAGTTAATCAAAATATTGATGATTTACAAATAACTAGTGATAAGATATCTAAAAGATTTGATTCAATTAACAGTGTTGATATAGATAAATTAACTACTAAAGACTGATATTCAGTCTTTTTTTGTCGATTATTGGTATACTCTTTTTCTTGAATAGATGAGTATTAATAATTATAATAATTAATCGTTATTCATTAGTCATCGTTGCCTACATTTCAAATATCAGTAGCTTAAGGCTACCCTTAGGGGGTTTTGGGCGAAGTGTAGGAGGAATGTTATGAAAAAAGAAGTTATTCTTTTAGTAATTATAATTTTGCTAATCCTAGTAATCCTAAGATTAGTATAAAAAAGAGCACTAACCAATAAAAGGTATAGTGCCGAAAAAAAACAAGTAGGCATTATTCACTAATGAATAACACTTACATTTTTATTATATGCGAGTATTAATAAAAATACAACTGTTAAATAAATGTAAAATATACACAGTTGTATTTGAATATTAAAATATATTACCTTATACTTATAATAGGTGATACTAATGAGGAACAAAAAAATATATTATAGCGTACTAGTTGTTTTATTATTAATATTTGTTGTTAGTACAACATATGCTTTTTTTGCTCCACAACAAGGAGGGACAACAAGTACCAATGCTATAGTAACTTCTAATACAACAGATTTATTAACATTTAGTATAAATAGAGATATATCATTTACTGTTAATCAAGCTAATTTTGAAGAGAACGGAACTAACCAAAGTGGGGATGCAACAGCAACTGCAACATTAACCCCAAACAATAAAACAGGTGCAGCCACGATGAATTATTATTTATATTTAGATATTGAAAGTAATCCAACAGTATATAGTAGTACTAATACTAATGAAGATCCTGAATTAATGCTTCAAGTATTTGATGGAAATAATCAGTTAGTTACTTTAACAGGCTTAGGTGCTCAAAAAACAATCAAAGGAGTAACAGGATATGATATAACTGGAGTAAGTGGACTGAGAACATTACTAGATAATCATGCTATAAGTGCAAGTAATAATATAGCAACAATAGAAAACTGGCGAGTAGTTATAACACTTATAAATCTAGATGTTAATCAAAATGATAATACAGGAAAAACAATAGAAGCCGAAATAATAATAAGGCAAGATGAAATTGAACAAGATTCATATTTATATTGGAATGACAATTTTAGCAGAATAGTATATACTAGTACCCAAGTGCCAACAGGAAACGGACTAAATGGAACGTATCAAACAAGGGAATTATTAGCTACTTCATATGCTAATTGGAACATATCTCCAATATATATAAAGACAGCAAGAGTAAATGGAACAATAGCGGGACATGTTGCGTGTTTATGGTATAATAATCGTGAATTTTGTATAGCACCTAATTATTGGGATACAAATGAGGTAACAACTAAAGTAAAATTACAAGCAGATATGGAAGCGGTATTAGGAACACAAGCAGGTGGTTGTGCCTCGGGATCAAGCGCTGTCAGCTGTACTTTTGGCAATTTCAACTGTGCCTCACATTTGGGTGGTAGGGTGCAATGCTACTCTGGGAAATGTGACTGTTCTGTCTTTGATGATGGTTCTTCTGAGTGTATAACTTGGTAATTCCAACTCTTCGTGTTATCTATGATTATCTCCTTATCTCAAAATTGAAAATGCATTAGCATCTCTGAAGATGATAATTACGAAATAATATATTTGATGCACCAAACGAGTTTAGACATAGGATAAAGTTAATTAATGTACACAATAGTATAAAATAATAACACATTTAATATAATTGTGTTATAATAGTTAATACAAGGATGGTATATATGTCGATTGATGATGAAATAGAATTTAATAATATAGTTAATGATATACTTAAGAATGAAGAATTTATTGAATTAAAGTATGAAATACATCATGGTATTTCAAGACTTGATCATTCTCTTAGTGTTGCACATTTAACATATAGGATTGCTAGATTTTTTAGAATTAAAAAATATAAAGAGATAACTAGGGCTGCATTATTGCATGATTTCTTTAAAAGTATAGATGTTCCTGAAAATTCATTTGTTAAGCATCCATTAGTTGCTGCTAAAAATGCTAAGGAAGTATTTGAAATAGATAAGATGCAAGAAAATATAATTGAAGCTCATATGTTTCCTATAAGTGTTAAGGTACCTAGAAATATTGGAAGTTGGATAGTGTCTGGTGCTGATAAATTAATTGCCATTAAAGAGGTAACAAGATATAAAATTCCACTAACTATTGGGGCAGTAATGTTATTTATAATAAACATGTGTTATATTCAAAGATAACAGGCTATGCCTGTTTTTTTGTCAATAAATAGTCAAATTAATAATAATAAATAGTCAAATTTTATATAAAACTATAAGTTTTAGTTGATTTTATGGGGATTATTTGCTACATTTAATATGTAAGGATAGTATCCTTAAAAATGTTTAGAATATTATGGGAGGTAAGAAATATGTCTAAAACAGAATTAGTAGAATTTATTGCAAAGCATGCTGGTTTAACTAAAGCTGATGCTACTCGTGCATTAGATGCTACAATTGCAGGTGTTACTGCAGGATTAAAAAAAGAAGGAAAGGTATCTCTAGTTGGATTTGGTACTTTTAGTGCTAAGAAAAGACCTGCTCGTACAGGAATTAATCCATTAACTAAAGCTGCTATTAAGATTCCTGCTAAGACTGTTGCTTCATTCAAAGCTGGAAGCAAATTGAAAGACGCTTTAAATTAGTAGAAAAAAAGTTGATTAATTCAACTTTTTTTTATGCAATAATTCCTATTAATAAATAATAAATTGCGCCTTAAAGTATAATGTAGTATAATATTATTGTTTTAAGGAGTGAAAATATTGACTAAATTAAAAGAATTATGGAGAAATAATAAGGTATTAATTATTTTGGGTGTGATATTACTAGGTTGTTTTGTAGCTATTATCTGTGTTACTATTTCTTTCTTTTTAGGGGGAGATAAATCAGTTTATGGTAATCGTCTTGATGAAATTAAGAACGTTAAAATAGAGGATAGTTTTCAAAAAGAATACCTAGATAAGTTAAAAGAATTGGAAATGGTAAGCAATGCTACTATGGATGTACGAGGTAAAGTAGTATATATAATGATATATTTTGTTGGAGATACAACATTATTAGATGCCGAAAGTAAAGCTGCTTTATCATTGAAAGAATTTAGTGATGAAATATTAAGTCATTATGATATTATGTTTACTCTAACATGTGAGAAAACAGAGAATAGTGAAGGATTTACTATTTTAGGAGCTAGAAATGCTACCGGTAGTGGATTAAACTGGAACAATAATACACCAGTAGAGAGTGAAGAAGAAAAATGAGAAAAAAGAAAAATATAGTTTTAATAATAATTAGTATTATAGTTATTATTGGAGCTGGTATTACTTTATATACATTATTAAATAGAGCTAATAAATTAACTGTTCAAGAAAGAAAATGGGTTAATAGTAATGTTGGTAATGTTCAAAATATTAATGTTATTAATAATGCTACATTATTTACTAAAAATGGTAGTGGGGTTTTTTATACTTTTTTAGAAGATTTTAGTAAAGAATATTCTTTAACTATTAATCCAATAACTTATAATATAGGTAATAAACCTAATGGTTTGTCTTTAAGTATGAAAACTACTATTAATGAAAATGACCATGTTTTTTATCAAGATCATTATGTTTTAGTTGGTACTAATAAAGAATATATAAATAATAATACTAAATTAGATGGTAAAAATGTAGGTATATTAAAAAATGATTATATTAATAGTGAATTATATATAAGGAATAATAATGCTAATATTATCCAATTTGAGACTTTTGATGAATTAAAAGCTGCTAAAGAAGAGGGTACAGTTGATTATTTTATATTACCATTATTACAATATGTTGATTTTATATTAAGTAATAATTACTATGTTTTATATCATTATAGTGATGCTAATATTTATTATGTTTTAGAAGCTGATAATAATACATTTAGTAATGTATTAGTTAAATACTTTAATACCTGGGGTAAAAAGCTTAAAAAGAGTTTTTATAACGAATTATTTAAAGAATTTGTTACTTCTTTAAAAATATCTGAAACAGATATAGCAACATTACAATCAATTGAATATAATTATGGATTTATTAATGCAAGTCCGTATGAAGTCATTAGTGGTGGTAAATATGGTGGTATTGTTGCTGTTATTTTAAGTGATTTTAGTTCTTTGACTAACGTTGATTTTAATTTTTCTAAATATAAGAATTATGATAAATTTAAAAGTGCTTTAGATAATAATAAAATAGATTTATATTTTAATTATTATAATTATCCAAGTAGTTATAATAAAACTAATGGTATTGAAGTAGAATATACTATTGCTACAAGAGAGAATAATTATAATATAGTTAAATCAATTAATTCATTAACTAATAAAACTGTATATGTTGAAGAAAATAGTATATTACATAGTGTTGCTAAAGGTATTAATGGAGTTAATATCATTACTTATAATGGAGTAAAAGAATTAGGAAATATAAATAGTAATAAAGATGATGTGTATCTATTAATAGATAAATATGTATTTAGCTATTATAAAGATAATAAATTATCTAATTGGATAGAAAAGTATAGTGGTTATGTAAATGATGAATATACTTTTATGGTTAAAGATAATAATGCTTTATATTTATTACTTGATAAATATATTAATATATTAGATCCAGAAGTTACCTTAGCAAAAGGATTATATAATCATTATGAAACTATTAAAAATGGTTCTATTATAAGTAGAATAGCTGAATATATATTATATGCTGTCATAGCTATTGCTTTATTGTCATTATTAATTTTGAGAAGAGGTAAAAGAGTTATTATAGCTAAAAAGATTAAAAAAGATGATAAAATGAAGTTTATTGACCAATTAACATCTCTTAAAAATCGTAATTTCTTAGCGGAAAATATTGAAATGTGGAATAATAATACTATTTATCCACAAACTATTGTTGTAATAGATTTAAATAAGATTCAAGAGATTAATGATATTCATGGTTATAATGAAGGGGATAAACAAATTAAAGCTATGGCTAATATCTTAGTTAAAAATCAATTAGATAATAGTGAAATAATGCGTACTGATGGTAATGAATTCGTTATTTATTTAGTTGGTTATTCACCTAGACAAGTAAGTAATTACATTCATAAGTTAAATAAAGAAATAAAGAAATTACCATTTGATTTTGGAGCTGAATTTGGTCAAAGTATTATTGAAGATGATATTAAAACAATTGAAGATGCTTTAAATGAAGCTGTTGAGGATATGAAAGAACATAAGGAATTAAATCAAGATGATAAATAGTTTAAAAAGCAATTTAAAAGAATTTTGGTATAACTTTAAAAAGTCAATTAAAAGACCTGAAATGGCTATATTACCAGGTCAGTTGGCTTTTTTCTTTGTACTTGCTATTGTTCCAACAATTACTCTTATTAGTTATGGGGCCGCATCATTAAATTTATCTACAGATATAATATTTGATTTTATTGGTAAAAGTTTTTCTAAGGAAGTAGCAGAGATGTTATTAGCTACTTCAAGTGATATTCATGGTTTTAGTTTGATTATTTTAATAATTGTTGCTTATTTTTTAGCATCTAATGGTCCAGCATCTATTATTACTACATCAAATGCTATTTATGGAGAAAAACATAATCCTTTTATCAGGAGAAGATTAAAAGCTTTAATAATGACTTTTATTCTAATATTATTATTTCTATTTATGATAATCATTCCTATATTTGGAGATAAAATAGTATTATTGTTTAGATATGTTAATATGAATGCTACAGTAACTGATACTATAGAAAAGGTAATTCATTTCTTAAATGGACCTATAACTTGGCTAATAATGTATCTATTTATTAAATTATTATATACTATAGCTCCTAATCGAAACGTATTAAGTAAAAGTGTTGGCTATGGGGCATTATTTACAACTATAGCTTGGATACTTATAACTTATATTTATTCCTATTATATTAACCATATGGCTATTTATTCAACATTTTATGGGGGGTTAGCTAATATTGTAGTATTAATGATCTGGATATATTTTTTAGCCTTTGCATTTACAATAGGTATGGCTTTAAATTATATAAAAGAAGAAAAATTGTCAGAAACTGGTACTATAAAAATTAATAAAGAGTAAATATTAATAATGTGTACTACAGGTATTACTTATGTACATATTTTTTTCTCAATCATATACTAGTAATATTTTTGAGAAGTAATATCTAAAAAAGTCTCTATTAAGAGATTTTTTTGTTAAATTAGTGTAAAAATAGGAAATAATTAATGATTTATTAATAAAAATGTATTAAAATAAAATTAGGATAGTGAGATATTTTGAATATTTATAAAAGAAGGAATACCATATTAGTAGTAATATCTGGTTTTATATTGGTAATATTAGCATTATTAATAAGTAAAGCAACTTATTCTTTTTTGGAACCAGTGGATCCAGATGATGTAATAATAAATAGTGAGATAACAGCAACTGGTGATACACTTTTATTTACCAAAGGAACAGATATAGATGTAGTATTAAGTCAAGATAATTTTAATAGTGCTAGTGGTAATTTAGTAAGAAGTGTAACACCCCAAGTAAAATTGATAGCAAGTAATAAAACAAATAATGCAACAGCTGATTATTATGTATCAGTAAATATAAGTGAAAATACATTCCAATATACCAATGGAACAAGTAATCCGGAAATACTTTTAACAGTAACGGATAATGAAGGTAATCCATTAACAACATGTACTGGACTTACTTATACCACAGTGGGAGGAGTATCAGGATTTGATATAACAAATAAGTTAGGAGTATATGATTTTGCAGAACAAACAATAAGTACGACATCATCAACCAGTGGAACAACGAAGAATTGGACATATACAGTAACATTTATAAATAAAGAAACAGATCAATCAATAAATGAAGATGCCAAGATAAGTATAGGAGCAATATTACATAAGGAGCCAGAAACATTCTGTGAATTAAATCCAGATACTGGAGGATGTAAATTAAACCTATCATATAATCCATCAGTATCAAAAAATGTCATAACACTTGAAGATGGATATATATATTATCATGATGAGAATCTAACAAATGGAGCAGGAGATTATTCATATAGATATGCTGGAGCTAACCCAAATAACTATATATGTTTTGGATCAGAAGCAAGTACTTGTCCAACAGAGAATATCTATAGAATAATAGGATTAATACCTGTAGAAGTTGTAATAAATGATCAAACTAATCCTGTTATAACAGAAACTCAATCTTTATATAAAATAGTGAAGAATGATTATATAAATTCAACAGAATTGGGGGCTGGGGCATATAATTCTTCAATAAGTAAAGTAAGTCCATATGCAGGACCAGGAGGTAATCAACCATCAGGTGATGTTCAAGGTTTTTGTTGGAGCGGATCATCAACTCAACCAAGAAACACTTGGAGTAGTAGTACACTTAATTCAAGTTCCTTAAATGGAATTTATTTAACAAATTTAGGTTCAACATGGTCAAATAAAATAGCTAAAGCAATATGGAAAGTTGGAGGAGGAGATACTTCTTATATAGTAACGTCAACACCAATGAGTGTAGTGTATACAAATGAGATAGCAGAGTCAGGTCAACATATATCAAATGCTCCAACAGATGGAAAGAATGAATTTGCAACTAAAGTAGGATTAATATATGTAAGTGATTATGGGTATGCAGTTCCAAGTACAGCATGGGGAACATCAACAGATTCTTATAATGGTTCAACTATTATTGCAAGCAACTGGTTATATAAGGGAGTTTATGAGTGGACAATTACCCGTAGTGGTGGTAGTACGGAAACAGTGTTTTATATTGACATTAATGGATCTGTAACAGCCCTTAATGGTTTTGCAAACTGCTACCGTGGTGGGCGTGGGGTACGTCCAACATTCTATCTAACTGAAGATACAATAATTGATATGACAAATCATGCTGGTACATTAGTAGACCCATATAGAATAAGTAATTAAACAAGTAAGTGTAAAGTACTACTTGTTTTTCTTTACTTAGATAGTATAAGTATATTAGAATATAAATAGGATAGTGAGATATTATGGAAGATTTCAAAAAAAGAAATAAAATATTAGTAGTAATATCAGTATTTATACTATTGGTAGTAGCATTATTAGTAAGTAAAACAACTTATTCTTTTTTAGAACCAATAGATCCAGATGATGTAATAATAGATAGCGAAATAACAGCAACTGGAGATACACTTTTGTTTACAAAAGGAACAGATATAAATGTAGTATTAAGTCAAGATAATTTTAATAGTGCAAGTGGCAATTTAGTAAGAAGTGTAACACCCCAAGTAAAATTAGTAGCAAGTAATAAAACAAATAATGCAACTGCTACATATTATGTATCAGTAAATATAAGTGAAAATACCTTTAAGTATACAAATGGAACAAATAATCCAGAGATACTTTTAACAGTAACAGATAATGATGGAAATCCATTAACAACATGTACTGGACTTACTTATACCACAGTAGGTGGAGTATCAGGATTTGATATAACAAATAAGATGGGAGTATATGATTTTGCAGAACAAACTATAAGTACAACATCATCAACAACAGGAACAACGAAGAATTGGACATATACAGTAACATTTATTAATAAAACAACAGATCAATCAATAAATGAAGATGCCAAGATAAGTGTTGGAGCAATATTACATAAGGAACCTGAAGATTTTTGTGAATTAAACCCAGATAGTGGTGGTTGCGATTTTACTCTTTCATATAATCCATCAATAACAAGACATATATTATTGCAAGATGGTAATACAATATATTATCATGATGAAACGTTAGAAAATGGAGCTGGAGATGGTTCATATAGATATGCTGGAGCTAATCCTAATAACTATATATGTTTTGGATCAGAAGCCCAAACATGTCCTGCAGATAATATCTATAGGATTATTGGTGTAATACCTGTAGATGTGGTAATAGATAATACAACCACGCCGGTAACAACAGAAAGACAATTATTATTTAAGCTTATTAAGAACGATTATGAAAATGAATCAAGTTTAGGTATGACAAAAATTGAAAATGTTGAAAAACAAAGTCCTTTTACTGGTCCAAGTGGTAATCAACCCGCAGGTGACGTTGATGGTTTTTATTGGAGTGGGTCAACAGATATTAATTATAATACATGGAGTTTAAGTACATTAAATACAATTGGTTTAAATACTAATGCATATGGTGCATTTAGTAGTAGTTGGCAAGATAAAATAGCTAGTGTAGTTTGGAAAGTTGGGGGAAATGAATTTGACTATTTATTTGACCTTATACCAATTACTTTACTTTATCAAAACGAAATAATAAATCCTTTAACTACTAATACACAAGATAATAGTACGGATTATATTGCTAAGATAGGAATGCTTTATATAAGTGATTATGCTTATGCAGCTTCATCTAATGCTTGGAGTCATTCTATAGGTGGTTATAATGATGTTTTTTATAATGGTAATGATTGGTTATTTAGGGGGGTTAAAGAATGGACTATTACTCGTAAAGCCGATTCTACAAGGCATACTATTTATATTAAAAATGATGGTAGTATTTATTATCATAATATTAAAGAATATGGACAAGGAGTTAGAAGAACATTCTATTTAACTGAAGATACTGTAATAGATATGAGTACTCATTCAGGTACATTAGCGGATCCATATAGAATAAGTTAAGAGTATTAAATACTCTTTTTTTGTTAAATAAACGTAAAATATACATAATTAATAGTGTAATTGTTGATAATATGTATTACAATTATACTAGGAGTGAATTACTATGGAAGATTTCAAAAAAAGAAATAAAATATTAGTAGTAATATCAGTATTTATACTATTGGTAGTAGCATTATTAGTAAGTAAAGCAACTTATTCTTTTTTAGAACCCCTAGATCCAGATGATGTAATAATAGATAGTGAAATAACAGCAACAGGAGATACTTTACTATTTACAAAAGGAACAGATATAAATGTTACACTTACGCAAGATAATTTTAATAGTGAAAGCGGTAATTTAGTAAGAAGTGTAACACCACAAGTAAAATTAATAGCCAGTAATAAAACAAATAATGCAGAAGCAACATATTATGTATCATTAAATATAAGTGAAAATACCTTTAAGTATACCAATGGAACCAGTAATCCAGAAATACTTTTAACAGTAACAGATAATGAGGGTAATCCCTTAACAACATGTACGGGACTAACATATACAACAGTAGGGGGAGTATCGGGATTTGATATAACAAATAAGTTAGGAGTATATGATTTTGCAGAACAAACAATAAGTACAACATCATCAACAAATGGCACAACGAAGAATTGGACATATACAGTAACATTTATAAATAAAGAAACAGATCAATCAATAAATGAAGATGCAACAATAAATATAGAAGCTATATTACATAAAGAAACAGAAACATTTTGTGAGTTAAATCCAGATAATTTCGGTTGTATTTTTACTTTATCATATAATCCAGTTGTTTCCAAAAATATAACATTAGAGGATGGAATAATATATTATCATGATACAACATTAACCAATGGAGCAGAAGATTTTTCATATAGATATTCAGGGGCTAATCCAAATAATTATATATGCTTTGGATCTGATGCAACACCGTGTCCAGAAGCAAATTTATATCGAATTATAGGAGTATTTCCTGTTGACACATTTGTGAGGGATGAAAATTCTAATAATTATGTAATAAAAAAACAAAATTTATTTAAGGTTATTCGTAATAGTTATATTACTGATGTAACATGGGATAATGAAAAAAGTGGTACAGCTGGGACGTTCCAATGGTCATATAACACGAATAGTGGTTATAATAATACTTGGAAGAACTCACCTATTTATCAGAGTTTAAATCAAGATTTTTTATTAAGTATGACTAGTAATTGGTTTAATAAAATAGCAAAAGTTTATTGGTCAGTAGGTGGTAATACGTGGGGTAAAGTAGTTGCCACTACACCATTAACAAAGGTATATAATAATGAAATAGTTAATCCAACAATTAGGGAAACTTTAGATAATAATCGTCGTATAGCAGACAAAGTAGGATTAATGTATGTTGCGGATTATGGTTATGCAACAATACAAGATTATTGGAATACTAGAATTAACAATTATAATAATAGTGAAATATCAAACAATAATTGGTTATTACCTTCTGTAAACGAATGGACAATAACAAGAAATTCTGAGTTAATTTATGCGACTTTTCGGCTTGCAACAACTGGTGGTCCTGCTAATGAACATGTAGGTAATAATTATGCAGTTAGACCGACATTTTATTTGGATTCATCCGTTGTTATTGATATGACTAATCATGCAGGAACTGATGATGATCCTTATCGAATAACTCAAGGGGGCGAAAGTAGTTATTGTAATATATATCCTAATTCACAAATATGTAGTAGCAATTTGTTTCCAACTGATAATTTGGATGAGGTAATAAGTGAAAATGTTATTGATAGTGGAAAAGGTGTAATATATCAACATAATGAGAATATGGAATATAGTGCAAACGATGGGTCATTTAGATATGCTGGAGCCAATCCAAATAACTATGTTTGTTTTGGTAGTACTGCAACAACTTGTCCTGCTGATAATATTTATAGAATAATTGGATTAATTCCGGTAGATGTGGTAACAGATGATAGTAATCCTAATAATATTGAAACAGAAACTCAAATGTTATATAAGTTAATAAAGAATGATTATGAAACAGAAACTACACTTGGAATAACAAAAGCAGGAACTGCAAGTAAAAATTCAGATTCTGCATGTCCTGAAGGTAATCTTCCGGCATATAATGTTGATTCATTTCATTGGAAAGGTGCAGCAGCAAATTCTGATTATAATACTTGGAGTATGAGTACCCTTAATACGGTTGGATTAAATACTAATGCTTATGGATTATTTAGTAGTTTATGGCAAAATAAAATAGCAAATGTTGTGTGGAATGTTGGTGGTAATCATTTAAACAACATAAATGGTGTAAGGTTAAGAAAAGTATATGAAAACGAAATAATAAATCCAGTTACAGATAATACTCAGGATGGTAAAAAAACTTATATTGCTAAAATTGGTTTATTATATGTAAGTGATTATGGATATGCTTTTAATAGAATGTTTTGGAATGATGTTTTAATGGGTAGTAGTGGTGACTTAATTAGAAATTCATCAAACTGGTTATATAGAGGGGTTAATGAATGGACAATAACGAGAATATCAAGTAATACAACTGAAGCAATAAGAATAAATAATACGGGAGTTATAGTTCGTCGAAATGTAAATTATTCAGATGTAGGAGTTCGTCGTGTATTCTATTTAACTGAAGATACGGAAATAGATATGGCTAATTATGCTGGAACACTTACAGATCCATATAGAATAGTTACTAATTAAGAGTATTTCGACATAGTTCGATAAATACTCTTTTTTATTGACAAAAACTCCTATTCACTTTTGAAATATAGTGTGCTAGAGTAACAAATCAAGGAGATGATACTATGGTAACTATGGTAAAAAAGAAAGTATTATATTGCTAGATATGACAAGATGTTTAAGGCAATATTTGTAAGTGATGATTATGAATTAATTAAGGCCTTAATATTGGATTGTCTAGGAGAAGAAGTACATGTAATAAAATTTTTAAATACAGAATTAGGAGTAAAAAAAGCTGATGAAAGGGGTAAGAGATTAGATTGTTTAGTAAAAGCTAAGGATAAGTATATAAATATAGAGATAAATACAAATTTTGGAAAAGTAATAAGGGTAAGAAATTTTAATTATTTTACAGCATTTTATAGTAGTGCAATAAAACAAGGAGAGGAGTATGATTATACAACAGAGTATTTGCATATAGATATATCGTTTGGAATGGGAAGTAGTGGACCAATAAAAAATGAATATATATTAAGTTCAAAAGAATATGGAGATACATACATAGATAATTTTAGAATTATGGTATATAATATGGACAAACTAAAGGAAGTTTGGTATCATGAGGGAGGAAAGGGGATAAAAGGATACAAACATTTACTAATGATGGATTTACAACCGGAAGAATTAGATAAGTTGGGAAATGACAAAGTAGTAAAGAAGTATAAAGAGAGGTTAGAGAAAATGAATGATATAGATACATATATACCACCAATATCAAGGGAACAAGATGCAATAATGCTTGAGAATACCTTTAGGAGATATTATCGTGAAGAGGGGTTAAAAGAAGGCCGAGAAGAAGGCCGAGAAGAGGGACTAAAACAAGGCCGAGAAGAGGGACTAAAACAAGGTATTGAACAAGGCATTGAGCAAGGTATTGAACAAGGAATTGAACAGAATAAATTGCAAGTTATTAAAAACATGTATAACAAAGGTATAGATATTGATACAATTGCTGATGTAGTATCTTTAACTAAAGAGAAAGTAGAAAATATTATAAAAGAATTATAATAGTTATGAATATACACGAAATGTGTATATTTTTTGTTTAAAATACTTGTAAAAGTGCATATTATTTGGTAGAATTTATATTGCTGTAAATGCAAATAAACATTGTTGTGGATTAGTATTTCGAGTGACCGAAGAGGTTGAAGTATTAAGTTGAAGCAACAAGAAGTTAAAAACGAAGGGAGAGATTATTTATGGCAGTAGTTTCTATGAGTTATTTATTAGAAGCTGGAGTTCATTTTGGACATCAAACAAAAAGATGGAATCCTAAAATGAAAGAGTATATTTTTACTTCTAGAGATGATATTTATATTATTGATCTAGAAAAGACTAAAGCTTGTTTGGAGGCAGCATATGAAGAAGTTAAAACAATAGCTGCTAATGGAGGAAAGTTCTTATTTGTTGGAACTAGGAAACAAGCTCAAGAAGTTTGCTTAGAAGAAGCAACAAGAAGTAATTCTTATTATGTTGTTGAACGTTGGTTAGGTGGAACACTTACTAACTTTAGAACAATTAGAAGAAGAGTTAAAAGATTAGAAGAAATCGAAGAAATGGAAAAGAATGGAACATTCGATTTACTACCTAAAAAAGAAGTTATTGGACTTAAAAAAGAATATGAAAAATTAAATAGAGTTTTATGTGGTATTAGAGATATGGAACATTTACCACAAGCATTAATTATTGTTGATCCTAAGAAGGAATATAATGCAATAAAGGAAGCTCGTAAGTTAAATATTCCAGTATTTGGTGTTGTTGATACTAACTGCGATCCTGATGATGTGGATTTTGTTATTCCAGGTAATGATGATGCTGTTAGAAGTATTAAAGTTATGTTAGGTGTACTTACTAATGCTATTTGTGAAGCAAATAACTTAGAAATAGTTGATTATGTAACTGAAGATGAAAAGAAACCTGCTGAAAAGGAAGTTGAAGAAACAGAGACTAAAACTGAAGTAAAAGTTGATGAAGAAGTTTTAGAAGAATTAAAAGAAATGGAAAAAGTTGATGAACTAGAATCTAAGACTTTAACAGAATTAAAGAAAATTGCTAAAGAACAAGGATTAAAAGGTTATTCAACTATGAAAAAAGACGAATTAATAAAGAAATTAAGTGAATAAGGAGGATAAAAATGGAAGTAACTGCTAGTATGGTTAAAGACCTAAGAGAAGCAACTGGTGCTGGAATGATGGATTGTAAAAAGGCTTTATCTGAAACTAATGGTAATATGGAAGAAGCTGTTAATTGGTTAAGAGAAAAAGGTATTGCTAAAAGTGCTAAAAAAGAATCTAGAATTGCTGCTGAAGGTCTTGCAAATATATATGTTGATGGAAATAAAGCTATTATATTAGAAGTTAATAGTGAAACAGACTTTGTTTCTAAAAATGAAGAATTTACTAATATGATTGATACCATTGGTGAGGCCTTATTAAAAAGTGATGCTAAAACTATAGAAGATGCTAAAGAAGTTAAAACTTCTGAAGGTACAATTGGAGAATTAATCATTAATAAAACTGCTAAGATTGGTGAAAAACTATCTTTAAGAAGATTTGAAATTGTTAAAAAGAGTGATGATGAATTCTTTGGCTCATACATCCATATGGGTGGTAAAATTGCTAGTTTAACTGTTATTAAAGGAGCTAATGTTGAAGTTGCTAAGGATGTTGCAATGCAAGCTGCTGCTATGAAACCTCTTTACGTATTTCCTAGTGATGTTCCAGCAGATGTTCTTGATAATGAAAAAGAAGTATTAAAGGAACAAGCAATGAATGAAGGAAAACCTGCTGATATTGCTGAAAAAATGGTTGCTGGTAGAATTCAAAAATTCTATAAAGAAATTTGTTTAGCTGAACAAGCATTTATTAAAGATGGTGATTTATCAGTATCTAAATATGTAGCTAACAATGGTGGAGAAATATTAAAAATGGTTCGTTATGAAGTTGGTGAAGGTATGGAAAAAAGAAATGATAACTTTGCTGAAGAAGTAATGAATCAAGTGAAGGGTAATTAATTAACTAGCATATATTGCTAGTTTTTTCTTTTAATGTTATAATGTATGATATATGGAGATGTGATATTTTGAAGAAATTATTTTTAGCAATTATTATATTTTTATTAACACCGATTATTGTTAATGCAACTAATTTAGATCCAGACAATTTTTTTTGTAAATATAAGAGAGATACTAGTATGGTAAGTGATGTAGATGATTTCTCTTCAAAACCTTTTTATGATTATTGGAAATTGATTTTTAAAACCTTCTACGGTGTTGGAATTCAAGGTACTAAAGAATCAAATGGATTTGGTAGTATTAAATTTATTTATTATTATGATACAAACTTATCACAAGGTGCTCCAACTGAAACGCAAAAAGATGATGAAGGAAACCATTATCATGTGATATATACTAACCAAGGTGGTGAAGAGAAGAGCATTCAAATTCTTTCTACAAAATTTAGTTTTTCAGATTTTAGTAATTATATAGCTGAAAATGATGAGTGTCCACCTAGTGTAGATATATTTCCTAACTACGTAGAGACTGGTGATGGATCAAACATGTATACTGCAAAAGGTAAAATTTGTTTTGATGACTATGATTATTTTTCATGTGATACTGATGAACCTCCAGTTGTATTTAATTCCGTAACAACTGGTTCTCCAGTTATTGACCCACTTAAACCAGCGACTTCGGAATGTACAGATAAAAATCTTAAATGTGAGGTAATAGATGCTATATATTGTAGAAAATATTCAGTTAGAGCACATAAATATGGAAATGGAATAGTTGAATTTGGTCATAGTGCTGATGGGACTCGTTATTTTGCTGTTACATTCCCTGGATATGCCACTGGTATAGTTAATAACAATGGAGTAAGTTACAGGGTTAAAGTAGATACCTATACATTTACAATTGATAGGAATTTTTGGAACGAATTATATGTTGATAAATGTAATTATAAAGACATAAGCTTAGCTCTTGAAGAATCTGAAGATTATGGTGGTACAATAGCTAAAATTGTTGAAAACATAAATGGTGATGGAGAGATAGAAACTCCTCCGGTTGATATTCAAAAAATTAATTTTTGTGCAGAAGCTAGGGTTTTAAGAGCTTTTAAGATTGGTGGATACTTATTATTTGCTTTAAAAATATTAGTACCGTTAATTATTATTATTCTTGGTTCTATTGATTTTGCTAAAGCTGTTATAGATACTGGTGATAAAGCTAATAAAGAAGCTTTAAGCATGTTAATTAAAAGGTTAATAATAGGAATTATAATATTTTTATTACCAACTATACTGGATTTCTTACTTGGATTTATTGATGGTGCCAAAGAAACCCACGATGGTTTTAGTGCTTGTACTCATTGTTTATTTAGTCCATTTGATGGTTCCTGTGATAAAGAAATAAATGACATGGCAGGCAGAGGTGTTGAAGGTAATGGTGGAAATACCTATAACAACAAAGGTGGAACAACCATAAATGATCATGGCAGTTCACATCATTCTGGAAGTTTTGGAGATGACAATGCTTCTGGTAGTGGAGGTCGCGGTTATGGTGGGTCAAGATAATAAACTTTAAAATATATGTAAATATTTAATCTAGATATTAACAATATCTAGATTTTTTCTCAATTAATTGATATATTTAATATGAGGGAAGTATCATGGAAAAGAAAAAGGAAGATAAAATATATATAAAAAATGAAAAGATATTTAAAAATACCTTCCAAATGATAATATATACTATATTATTTGGAATAATTATATTTGCCTTTATATATATAAGCAAGGCTGATTTAAATCCTAAAAAGGATGCTAAAACTGAATTAGTTGAAATATTTGATAAATTAGATAAAGAAAATGTATTTGTCTATGGAAATGCCGTAACCATCCGAAATTTAGTAGAAAATGGCAATGGTATAGTTTTATTTGGAACTAATAATGAATGGGTAAATTATTATATTAGTTTTGTAAATAAAGCTGCTAAAGAGGCTGGAATTAAGGAAATCTATTACTATGATTTTATTAAAAATAAAGTTGATAATAATGGAACATATGAAAGTATTGTTAATAAATTGGAAGAGCATGTGATTAGAAATGATCGTGGATTCACAAATATATATGCTCCAACTTTACTTGTAATGAAAAATGGTAAAGTATTATTATTTGATGATGAAACATCATTTATGAGAGCTCATGAAAAGCCAAACGATTATTGGAATGGTTTTAAGAAAATGAATAAGATTGAGTCAATTAAGGAAATCTTTATGAGATATTTAGAGGGATAAAATGGAAAAAACTAGAAATATTATTGGAGCAGTTTTATTACTATTAATTATTTTAACAGTTTCAGTTGGGGGTTATTTCTTTATGAAATATATGACTAAAGAACATAAAGATACCCCATTAAACAACGAAACAACTAAGAATGAAAAAGATGTTAGAATTGATGTAACAAAAGATTATTTATATTATGAGAATGCTGAAGAATTCCTAGAAGAGGCAGAAATTGAAAAACAAGATGTAGTACTTAATTTTACAAGTCAAAAAGATTTAAATAGTAGTTTACATCAAGAATTAGAAAATTTATATAATACGATTACCTATATAAAAGACAATCCTATTCCTAAAGGTACAGAATATATAAAAAATGAAAAGGGTATATATAGTGTAATGTATCGCGATTATATGGATAATAGTTATGGTGATTATGTAAGTTTGGTTGTATTAGATTTTAAATTTGATGTTATAAATTCATCAGTAATAAATAAAATAAAGGGATATGTAATAAGAAAATCAACCGGAGAATTATTAACACCAGAATCTTTGATGGAAACATTTGATGTTACTGAAAGTACTATAATTGAAAAAGTAAAGAAAAGATTAAATGACTCTCAAGTTTTGGAAGAAGGTCAAACTGTAATAGATATTGATGGTACTATTAAGTCAATAAAGGATAATGATTATTATAAAGGTGTAAAAACACTTAGTATTAATAAAAATGGTAAGTTAACACTTAATTTTATTGTCAAAACTAATGAAATTAATTATAATGATAGTGTAGAATTAAATTAAGGAGAGATTATTATGGATAGTGCAGAAAAAAGAATGGAACAAACTATAGAAAGTTTAAAGAATAAATTAATTAGTATTAGGGCAGGTAGAGCAAATCCAGCTATTTTAAATGGGATAATGGTTGATTTTTATGGTACACCAACACCAATTCAAAGTGTTGCCAATATAACTGTACCAGAAGCAAGACAATTATTTATTAAACCATTTGATCGTAGTACACTTAAAAATATTGAAAAAGCAATTAATGAAGCTAATATAGGAATAGCTCCAACTAATAATGGAGAAATGATAATTTTAACTATTCCAGAACTTACTGAAGACAGAAGAAAAGAGTATGTTAAACAAGCAAAAGCAGTTGGGGAAGAAGCTAAAGTTGCTTTAAGAAATATTAGACAAGATGCTAATAATGAGATTAAGAAGGAAGAATATCCTGAAGATGAAGAAAAATTATATTTAGATGAAATTCAAGAATTAATAACCAAATATAACAAGATTGTTGATGAGGAAATTAAGAATAAAGAACAAGAATTAATGCAAGTATAATAAAATAAGCTAGTCAATAATGACTGGCTTATTTTTTATTTCATAATTATATGTATTAGTGTTACACAAAATATCGTATATAGAACTAGCTATTAATTCATATTTATATATTATTGATTCTTTATTAATTTGAGTTTTTATTAATAAAGAATCCTTTATATTATTTAAATATTTTTGACCATATCGAGACATACCAAGTATTTTTATATAATCTAGTTCTTTTATATTATCTTCTTTTCTTAGGCCTATTAGAATGTGAATCATCATTCTATTAATTTTATTATAAGTATATCTTTTAGTTTTAATACTATCAATAAATTCTTTATACGAATTGCATTCGTATACCTTCTTTTTTAGACGATTTTCTATTCCTTCATCAACATCTAAATAAATAGTTAGATCTTTACTTGTAGTAATCTTATATTTAATTAATAACCATAATTTATTATAATCAATATTAACAATACTAATTAATGTTTCATCTGGAACATATTTATTAATAGCAATATTGCCATTTATTTTTTCTCTAATATTTGAGGCACTAATAATTCTATCATTACTTTTTTTATCATGATAGTCGTTAGTTCTTTTAATTGTTTCTGGAATAATAGGATAGCCATTCCTAATTATTTCTTTAACATAAGATATAGCTAGTAAATCATTCGGAGTAAACTCAAAATCAACATTTAAAGCTTTGGCTAAAGCGGTAGGATAATTAATTCCTTCATCTAAATATTTTTTTACTTCTATATCATATTTTTTATCAAGTTGTTTTTCTGCTAATTCCCTAATTTTATTTATATTATTTGATTCACTACCAAATATTAATTTACTAACACCAAAGTTATTTAACATTTTTAAAGAAATACTAGCAAAAGTATCAGACGATTGAGTACCAAAGATGAAAGGTAACTCTAAAACAATATCTACTCCATATTGCAAAGCAATCCTAGTTTTTGTTTCCTTAGTTTGGATAGATATTTCACCACGTTCTAAAAAATAACCATTTAGAACTAAAATGATTAATGAATCAGGATATAATTCTTTTATTTTTTGAATGTGATATATATGGCCATTATGAAAGGGATTATATTCACAAATAATACCAATTTTTTCCAAGAAAACCACCAGAAATAATATATCAATCATAGTATATTTTGTCAAATTATTAATTATTTGATAGAATAATGGTGAGGAGTGACTATTATGATTATATGTATTGTAGGTCCTACTGGAGTTGGTAAAACAAAGATGAGTATAGAACTTGCTAAAAAGTTAGATGCTCTAATTGTTAATGCTGATGCTGTCCAAATATATAAATATTTAAATATAGGTAGTGCTAAAATAAAGGATGAAGAAAAAGAGAATATTAAACATCTTTTATTTGATATTAAAGAACCTAATGAAGAATATAGTATTAAGGATTATCAAGATGATTTAAGAAAAATTTTAGAACAATACAAAGATCGTAATATTATACTTGTAGGTGGTTCTGGTTTATATATGTGTGCAGGATTAATGGATTATCGTTTTTATGATGATATAAATGAACAAAACTATGATACATTAAGTAATTACGAATTATATAAGTTAGTACTTGATAAAGATAAAAATAGTAAGATAGATAAAAATAATAGAGTAAGAATGATTAGGTTTTTAAAAAGACCTAATGAGAATATAGTAGAGCCAGTAGTTTTATATGATAATGTCTATTTTATAGGATTAACTACTGATAGAAATCGTTTATATGAAATAATCAATAATAGGGTAGATAAAATGTTTAATGAAGGGTTATTAGATGAAGCAAAGTATTTATTTAATAAGTATCCTGATTCTAATATTTTAAAAAGAGCTATTGGATATAAAGAATTATTAGATTATATTAATGGCAAGTATTCACTTGAAGAAGCTAAAGAATTAATAAAAAAGAATAGTAGACATTATGCCAAGAGACAATATACCTGGTTTAATAATAAGATGGATATTAAATGGTTTAATGTTAATTATGATAATTTTGATGATACTATAGAACAAGTTAGTCATTATTTAGGATTGTAATAATAAAATATATATGATATATATATATAAGAGTGGTGTAGTATGAATATGAAAAAGAAAAGTACAATAATATTATGGATAAGTATAATATTGATATTTACTAATTTATCATTGTTTATCATTGGTTGTAATTCTTCATTTTTAATTAACAATACATTAAAATATGTGGCTTTAGGATTGTTGATATTTGGTTTATTAGTATTTGGTATTGATTTATTTATTCTGATTAAATATCATAAAAAAAGAGGATTTAATAAGGTAGTAACAATATTAGTATATTTAATATGCATTATATATGGCGGATTAAATATAACTGGATTAGTATTATTATATGGCCCTAATAAAGATTTTGAAAATTGGTTAGTTACTACAGCTATGCAAACATTGAATCATAAACATTATTGTAAATGGTTTTATAGTGACGAAGAAATAGCTAAAGTTATGAGTGAGAACACTATTGAAGAAATAATTGAAGATACCGATACATCTTTAATAGTTCATGAAGAAAAAAAGACTTACGAAAATGAATATGAAAGAGCAATTTTAGAAAGAGAAGACGGTGCTTTATATAAAATAATTCGTTTTAAAGTTAATGATTGTGATGCCTTTTTAGCAGCTATATATGATCCAAGTAGAATTCATATTGGAGTTACTAAAGATATTGGAAAATCAGGTCATTATGTAACTAGAATGGCTCAAGAACAAAATGCTATTTTGGCTATCAATGGTGGAGGATTTTTTGATCCTAATTATAGTAGTAATGGAGCAAATCCTTTGGGTGTAACCATTGCTGATGGTAAAATAGTTACTGATAATAGTTATAATAGTAATAAAGGATTAATCGGTTTTGATGTTAATGATAATTTAATATTAAGAAAGAAAACTACTGCTGATGAAGCAATTAATATGGGAATTAGAGATGCAGTTACAATGGGACCGTTTTTAATAGTTAATGGTAAATCATCATTTATTCGTGGTAATGGTGGTTGGGGTCTTGCTGCCAGAACTGCCATTGGTCAAAGAGCTGATGGAATAGTATTATTCTTAGTAGTTGATAGTAATGAAATTAGGTCAAAAGGTGCTTCTATGTTTGATTTAACAGAAATAATGGAAAATTATGGAGCTGTTAATGCCGCTAATTTAGATGGCGGTACATCTAGTGTTATGGTAGAGAATGGAGAATTATTAAATGATCCAATAGATTCAGCATTGAGGCATAAAACTAGACCAATACCAACATTCTTTAAGGTAGTTTAAAAGGAGCTTATGTAAGCTCCTTTATTAATGCTTAGAAAACTCTAAATAATATTCTTTATCAAAGTTATGCTCTTCAATAATTGTTTTACCTTGATCGGCTTTTTTTAATTCGGTAGTAGTAATTAAAAAGTATTGATGAAGTAAATAATCTTTTCCATCTTTAGTAATTGGATCATCCCAAGTTAAATCAATATGTAACCAATTATTATTATAAAAAACTGCATTCCAGATATGCCCGGCTTCCGAATATGAAATATCATCAGCAGTAGTAGCTACTTTAAAATTATCAAACCCCATTTTCGTTAAAAATATAGCCATTAAATCAGTATAACCATTACATATGGCATATCCTTGGAATAATGGTCCATATGCGGTATGTGATTCATATTGACTAGTACCATTATCATTTCTTTCAACATCATATTTTGTATGATTTATTATATAATCATGCACTGCTTTTATTTTATCATAATCACTCATATTATCTTTAATAATATCCTTTATTATTTCATCAACTTTAGTATTTATTAGATTAATTAATTCTTCAGTATATAAATAATTAATCTTAATAGTAACTTCTCCAGAACTACTAATAACAGTTTTAATATTAGTGAAACTATTAAATGGATGTACATAATTATTTAAATGGGTAAGTATAGTACTATCTCCACTAATACTTGTAACATCTTCAATACATTTAGTATATTCTTTTGGACAATATATTGTTAATTGATGCCATCCATTGTCAATAATACTATAAAAAATATTTAATAAATCTTGATAAGAATAGGGAATATAATTATCAGTTTTATTAACATATAAATAACTATTATTCTTAGCCCATACATTAGCATCAACTGTATTAATAGTTATTGTAGGACTAATAATATTAGCAAAATAATCAGTAATAGGATTTATAAAAACAAATGTTAATACTATTATCATAACCGATATTATAGGAACAATACATTTTTTCATATGATCACCCTTACATATACTATATTATCATAAAAAATATGAAGTAAATAGTAATTACTTCATATTTTTAACTTTTAATGTCAATCTAGATTTTTCTCTATCAGCAGTATTAGTTTTAATTAATCCCTTACTAACTGCCTTATCCATATACTTTTGTAAATCTTTTAGTAATTTAGTAGCTTCTTCTTTTTTACCAGCAGCTATTTCTTTTTCACAGTTTTTAATAAGGTTATGAACACGCATCTTTAGTTCATGATTATTATCTGTTTTCTTAGCAATTACTTTAACTGCTTTTTTTGAACTTTTAATATTTGGCATCCTTAAACTCCTTCCATAAATAAGCTTCGATATTAATTTTAACAAATAATATCTATTTTAGCAAGTATTAAACGCTTTTTTCCTCAATTAGTAGTAATTTAAACATATCTATTAAAATTGTTTTTTCTTCTCTTTTTAGATTTTTTAAATTCTTAACCATACCAATCAGTTTTCTAATATTAATATGATCAAATTCGCTTTTCTTCTCATAACCGGAATCATCAAGTAAATTAAATAGGGTATTTACAAAAAATTTTCTTTCTTCTTTAGTATATCTTTCACATATTTTTTGAACTCTTTTATGCATTTTTTTGGATAACTCCGAAAGAGTTCCTCTTTCAAATAAATAATCCTCTATTCTCCAACTATAACAATTATGTTGTTGAACTTTTTTATATGAACTTTTAACAATATATTTTTTAGTGTTATTTTCTAATAACATTCCAATAATACTTTCTTCTGGATAATAAGAAATGATTTTATTTTGAACTCTTTTATATTCTCTTGTATTAACAACTTCTTCTAAGAATCCTGGACCATCAAAATTAAATATTTTCTTAACCTTAAGTCTTGTTAACCAATTAGTAGGTAACATAGCGGATATTGCTAAATTACCACCTTTAGAATGTCCTCCGACATAAATGTTAAAATGTTTGAATTTAATATGCTTTTTAACATATTTATAAGCCATTTTTTGAGAATCGGTAGGGAATTCATATGAAAAGCGGCAATCTTCTTCCCATCCCTCCAATAAATCCTCAGTACCTTCAAAAGCAATATATGTTAAATAACGGGGGACTTTTATTGTTAATGCTGCAAATTGACATGTAGCTGTATTCTTTCTTTCATAATGCTCTAATATAATATTTTGAAATCTAGGTGATTCACTTAAGGCTTTAAATAATAAGACATTTTGATAATTAAAACGATCAATTGCAAATACCGAATTATTAAAATCTAATCTTTTATATACATCTTTTAATGTCATTTTCTTTCTTTTTAAAATATTACCATAATTAATATATGCTAAATTAGAAAATACTAAAGCATCTAATTCATTAAATTTTAATTCACTAAATGTCTTTTTAGTTCTTTTTACATAATCAAATATTCGCACTATAACCACCTTATACATATTATAAAATAAATTTTTCGTAATTAAAATACTTCCTTCGACAATTTACTTAATAACTGTATAGTAATATATGTTTGTGATAATATGAAAGCGAGATTTAGAGGAAGAAAAAGAAAGTATTATTTTATAAAATTATTGATTATTATAATTATAATAATTATATCTTTTATTATTACTTTTAATATATTATTTTTAAAAATAAAATATAGTATTCAGGATATTGATATTTATGAGTATTTAGTAACGGATGGTTTAAATAATTATAGTATTTATGATTTAAATAGTTTATCATCAACAGAGTTTCTTCTTAAATATTCTTTTGGTATAGAAAAATTTGATAGTGGAATAATAAATACTCTGGAGGTACCAGTGATAAAAGAAAAAGAAGATAATAAGGAATTACCTAAAGTATATATTTATAATACTCATCAAACAGAAAGTTATAAATCATCATTAAATGAGTCTTTTAATGTAAAAAATACAGTATATACTGCTAGTTATATTTTAAAAGAATATTTAAGTGAATTAGGTATTAATGCTATAGTTGAAGATAATTCGATAACAGATATATTAAATACAAATGGTTGGAAATATGGAGCTAGTTATAAAGCTAGTAGAATATTACTTGAACAAGCTAAAAAAGATAATCCAAGTCTAGTTTTCTTTATTGATTTACATCGTGATTCTAGTAGTTATGAAAAAACAATTACGGAGATAGATGGGGAAAAATATGCTAGACTTTTGTTTGTTGTAGGTTTGGAACATGATAATTATCAAGTTAATTTAGATTTAGCAACTAAGTTAAATAATATTTTAAAAAAATATAATGCTAGTTTATCTAGAGGTATTATGAAAAAACAAGGTAAAGGAGTTAATGGTAAATATAATCAGGATTTTGATTCAAATACTATTCTAATTGAAGTAGGTGGACAATATAATACTATTGATGAGGTTAATAGATCATTAAAGGTGTTTTCTAGAGTTCTATGGACTTATTTAAAGGATAAATTATGAAAAAGAAACCCAATTGGTTTTTACGTATAGTATTAGTATTTTTCTTATTTTTTTTAGTTATGTATATATCATCAATTAATGGTTATAAAGAAAAAAGGTTACATGATAAGGTAGTTATTACTGAAGATGCTATAAAGGAATTTGAAAATGATATTTTAGCAGGGAAGGATGTTGAAGTAATAGAGTATTTAAATAATGACTATATTGATTATTCAAACAAGTTGACTAAAGCTGGTGATGCAATTACAGAGACAATTCAATCATTTTTAACAGATGGATTAACTGGGGTTTGGAATGCTATTAAGGTATTATTTTGGTAATATCCAATTAAATATTTGTAGTAGACTAAATAAGTGCATTTTGATACAATAATAGTGGTGTTTTTTATGGAGAAAACAAAGGTTAGAAATTTTTCAATAATTGCTCATATAGATCATGGAAAGTCAACTCTTGCTGATCGAATTTTAGAGTTAACGGGAGCTGTATCTAAAAGAGAAATGAAAGATCAAATATTAGATAGTATGGACTTAGAAAGAGAAAGAGGAATAACAATTAAATTAAATGCTGTTAAACTTAATTACAATGGTTATATTATTAATTTAATTGATACTCCAGGTCATGTTGATTTTTCTTATGAAGTATCACGAAGCCTAGCTGCTTGTGAAGGAGCCTTGCTTGTTGTTGATGCTGCTCAAGGAATTGAGGCTCAAACTCTTGCAAATCTTTATCTAGCTTTAGAACAAGATTTAACAATTATACCAGTAATTAATAAAATAGATTTACCAAATGCCGATGTACCACGAGTAAAAAAAGAGTTGGTAGAAGTACTAGGATTCAAAGAGGAAGATATTTTACTATGTAGTGCTAAAACTGGCGAAGGAGTAAAAGAAATACTTGATGCTGTAGTTGAAAGAATACCAGCTCCAGCAGTAAATATGGATAAGCCAACAAGAGCTCTTATTTTTGATTCATATTTTGATTCATATCGAGGGGTTATTCTTTTAGTAAAGATTGTTGATGGTAAAATAAAAGTAGGGGATAAAATTGAAATGATGGCATCCAATTCGACATTTGATGTAGTTGAACTAGGAGTTAAAACCCCAAAAGAAGAAAGTTATAAAGAACTGGTAAGTGGTGAAGTAGGATTTATTGCTGCTTCTATTAAAGATATTCAAACAGTTTCTGTTGGTGATACCATCACGGTAGTTGGTAGGAAAGCAAATGAACCATTACATGGTTATAAAGAAATGAAACCAATGGTTTTTTCAGGAGTTTTCCCAACAGAACCTAATCGTTATGAAGAATTAAAAGAAGCTTTAGAAAAACTAAAACTTAATGATGCGGCTTTAAAATATGAACCAGAAACTAGTGAGGCTTTAGGTTTTGGCTTTCGTATTGGTTTTTTAGGATTATTACATATGGATGTTATTTTAACTAGATTAGAACGGGAATTTAATCTAGATATTATTGCTACTAGTCCTAGTGTTATTTATGAAGTTTATTTAACTGATGGTACTATGGTTAGTGTTGATTCACCAAATAAGATGCCTGAAAAGACTAAAATAAATGAAATAACAGAACCATATATATTCACTAATATTATTGCTCCTTCGGAATACATGGGTTCAATAATGGAATTATGTCAAAATAAAAGAGGTATTTATAAATCTGTTGAATATATTGATACCACAAGAATAAATGTCCACTATGAAATACCTTTATCAGAAATAGTATATGATTTTTATGATAAATTAAAAAGTTCTACTAAAGGTTATGCTTCATTTGATTATGAAGTATGTGGTTATAAACCAAGTAGTTTAGTTAAAATGGATATATTACTTAATGGTAAACCAGTTGATGCCCTAAGTACTATTGTACATAAAGATTTTGCTTATAATAAAGGTAGAGCAATAGTAACTAAATTAAGAGAACTAATACCTAGACAAATGTTTCAAATACCTATTCAAGCTAGTATTGGTTCCAAAGTCATAGCTAGAGAAAATATTAGCGCCATGCGGAAAAACGTTTTAGCAAAATGTTATGGCGGAGATGTATCAAGAAAAAGAAAACTACTTGAAAAACAAAAAGAAGGTAAGGCTAGAATGAAAATGGTTGGTTCTGTTGAGGTACCACAAGAAGCATTCCTTGCTGTTTTAGGTGGTGAATAATATGGGTAAAGCAGTTTATATTCACGTTCCTTTTTGTAGAGATATTTGTAGCTACTGTGATTTTTGTAAATTTATTTATAATAAAAAATGGGTTTACGCTTATCTAACAACTTTAGAGAAGGAAATAAAAGACCGTTATATGGATGAAGAGGTATCAACCATCTATATTGGGGGAGGTACTCCATCTTGCTTAGATAACGAGGAATTAATAAGACTACTAGATATGACAAAGTTATTTAGAACACCAGCATTGGAAGAATTTACTTTTGAATGTAATATTGAAGATATAAGCGTTGAATTATTACAAGTATTAAGTAAATATGGGGTTAACAGATTAAGTATTGGTATAGAATCCTTTAACAAGAAAAATTTAGAGTTTATGAATAGAGAAGCTGATTTTAAAGATGCTAAAATAAAAATGGAATTATGTAAAGCAATGGGATTTAAAAATATCAACATTGATTTAATGTATGCAATACCTGGAGAAACATTAAAGGATTTAAAGAAAGATTTGACTTTATTTTTAAAACTTGAACCAACCCATATTAGTGCTTATAGTCTAATGATTGAAGAACATACTAAATTAAGTAATGATAATGTAACTTATATAGATGAAGAATTAGATTATGAAATGTTTAAATACATTGAAAAAAAATTAAATAAATTTCATCATTATGAACTTAGTAATTATGCTTTACTAGGATATGAATCTAAACATAATTTAGTTTATTGGAATAATAATGAATATTATGGATTTGGCCTTTCAGCTTCTGGTTATATAGATAATATTAGATATAATAATACTAAGAATTTAAAACAATATTTACTTGGTAATTATGTTAAAGATCAAGAAATACTTAGTGATAAAACTAAAATGGATTATGAAGTAATCCTAGGATTAAGAAAACTAGAGGGTATTGATTTAACTGTCTTTAAAGAAAGATATAATGTAAGTATTGAAGAAGCTTATAATTTAAAACCATTATATAAGAATAAGGATTTAATTAAGAAAAAAAATCATATATATATTAATCCAATTAAATTATACGTTATGAATGAAATACTTTTAAAAATTATTTAATGTAAAAGCGTTGTAAATATTACAACGCTTTTAATTGAAATGCGTATGCAATTATGCTACCATTGGTGTGAGGTGAAACTATGTTAAAGAATAATAAAGTATTGTTTATTGCAATTATTGTTGCTGTTTTATGTTTATTAGGGGTAAGTGGTTTTATTATTTATGATAAGGTTTTTAATAAAGAAGAACCACCAAAACCGGGGATTAATGAAACCCCAAATATAAAAGAAGATAATAACGATGATCCAGATGATGGTTATTATTTGGTTTATTTAAAAGATAAGGATTATTCTGATCATTTATATTGGAGTGACTATAATGATTTAAGTGTAAACGATGATGACTCTGATATGAATGATGAAATTAGGGAATATTTAAAATCAGTTTTTGGTGATAACTATAAGGGAATTGTTGATTATACAAGTGATAGTTGTAATATCTTTATTTTAGATAATAATAAAAAGTTGTATTATGTAAATAAATGTAATTGGAGTGATGAATATGAAACTCTTAAAAAAGGTAGTTTTAAACAAGTTTTAAGTAATGTTAAAATAACCAATATTGGATTTTATGCTGGCCCAATGGGAGGCTATTTTGGATTGGGGGGAAGATTTGCTCCAATTATAGAAATTGATAATGAAGTGTTTTTCTTAAATATGAATAATGGTATCATTTCAACTACAAAATTAATTGATGGTATTAATAGTGAGAATTATTATGCTATTTTTACTAACCAAAATACGTTGTACATTGGAATGGATGGAAAAGTTCATTTTGAAGGATTTAATAATATAGTTGATGCAGCTACAAATGAAGAATTAGAGGTTGAACTAATACTATACCAATCATATCCTGATGATGCTGGCTTTGATTATATATTAATTACTAAAGATAATAATCTATATATGATTGAAAATGATAATGTAGAAATAGCAGATAATGTGGAAAAAATCCTAACAATGGATACGGAAATATCTAATCAAGGAACTATTAAAATCCAAACTGATAAAAATACACATGAATATAAATATGAAAAAGAATATTAGTTAAAAACTTTTGAAATTAAGTGTTTAATAACACTTTTTTTATGCAATAATTGTTAAAATTTGAACATAATACTAAAGGTGGTATTATGCTTAATGAATTAAAAGTATTAAATGGAGTAATGACTCCAAAATTTGATAAATATAATAATGTTTATTCAGTTAGTATTGAGGAAAATGTAACAGAATTAATGCTTGAATATAAAGCTAATCCAGAATATTATGTTAGAGTTGTAGGTAATAATAATTTAGTTCCTGGAGATAATGTTGTATTTATTGAAGTAACTACTGATGAATACGTTAATTCTTATCAATTATTAGTATATAAAGAATATACAGAATCAGTATTTAATGTTAAAGAATTAGTTAGTGAACTGGAAGTAAAAAAAGAAGTTCCAGAGTATGTTGCTCCGTTAATAATAAGTGGGGGATTTCTAATTATAGTTATGTTTTATTTAATTCTTTTTAAGAAAAAGAAAACTAAAAGAGCTAGTAAATAGTTCTTTTATTATTGACTTTTAAAAAAATCTATTACATATTATATTTAGGTGATTTAAATGGCTGATAATTTAAAAAAAGAAATATTACTAAAAGTAAATAGATATAAACGTTCTAATAATTTAGCTTTAGCTTTAGATTTATGCAGTAATCCAATATATGATAATGATGTTAGCATTCAGCATCAAAAGATGGAATTATTATGTATGCAAAAAAGATATCAAGAAGCAGTTCAAATTGGGGAAAGACCAGATTTTATTGATGAGATGTCAATTCAATTAAAATTAATTGAAGCATATATGGGAATTAAAGAATATGAAAAAGCCAAAGATATTTGCCTACGTCCAGAATTTGTAAATCATCAAGGATTTGCTCAAAAGTATGAAAGAATAAAAAAAGATTTATTTAGAATTAATGGTACCAAGGTTAAAGTAACATCAAATAATTTTCAAGATTATATAAAGGAAGTAGAAAGATTAATTAAGGAAGCTAATAACTCTAAAAATCCTCAAAAGAAACGTCAACTGCTATGGAAGGCCCAAGGTTATTGTACCAATAAGGCATTTAAAAATGATGCTGAAGCAGCCTTATATCTCATAAAAATCTTAATAATGCTCAATGATTATGATCAAGCATGGCAAATAATAAATGATGAACGTTATATAGATAATATAGATTTCTTTTTACAAAAAGTAATATTTCTAACTAATTTAAAAAAATATGATGAAGCAATACTATTAATAGACAATTCTATATTTAAGGATGATCCACAAGTTATTAATAGAAGACAAAGTATTATATTAAGTAAAGAAAAAGATAAATCTAAAAATACAGCAAAAAATGCTAAAGAAAAGTTGCAAGGTACAAAGGAAGTATCATTGAATGATATATTAAATTATATTGAAAACAAGAGAAAACCGTTAGAGATTATTGAATCATTACCAATAAGTTCCTTATTAAAAGATGTATTTACTTTAGCTTATTATGAAGTACATAATGAAAACGCAAACTTTCAACAATACTTAATAGATATGGGAATTCGTTACCAAGGCAATGATGAATGTTTAAAAGTTATTGAAGAATTAGAACAACATTTTGATAATAAGAAAGCAAACTATAGTCGTGAATTATATCAAAAAATATTAATTATTTCCCAAAATATTATGGTTAGTAATTCAAGATAAACCAGTGCTAAAAATCACTGGTTTTATTGTAGAAAAATAATGTAATTATATATCCTTATATTGATTTTATAAGTATAATTAGGTACAATAATATGGGAGTGTATATTTATGGAGAATAAAAAAATATTAAGTGTTATTGGAATAATAGTGATACTTATTACTGTAATAGGTTTTTCGTATGCTTTCTTTCAAGCTCAAAGTGATGAAGCCGAAATAAGAGATGTAAATGTCATAACCCATACGGTTGATACTTTAACATTTAGTGCAACTGAAGATATTGAAATAGAAGCTACCCAATTTAACTTTATTAATGGAGGCGTTAATCAAAGTGGAGATGCAACTGCAACAGCAATACTTACTCCAAATAGTAAAACGGGGGCTGCTACCAAGAATTATAATTTATACTTAAATATAACTGATAACGATACAGTGTATAGTGCAGCGAATACTAATCAAGTACCAGAATTATTACTTCAAGTATTTAATTCCAGTAATCAGTTAGTTATTCTAACAGAATTAGGTACCCAAAAAACGGTTGGTACATTAACAGGGTATGATATAACGGGAGTAAATGGACTTATAACATTACTTAATAATCATGCCATAAGTGCTAGTAACAATACATCAACAACTGAAAATTGGCGAGTTGTAGTAACACTTATTAATCATAATTTTAATCAAAACGATAATACGGGTAAAACATTTGCGGCAGAATTAATAATAAGACAAGATGAGTATAAATATACTGGAACAATATATAGAAATCGCTTTTTAGAGATGCATGAAGGAAATTTGATATTTGGAATTAATAATCAAAGCGTATATTGTGTTAATAATAATAATTATAATGAATGCGACTATGGAACTTATTATTTGACTTATGAAGATTGTCAGACATATTTAGAAACTACTGGCTATGTTCTATATGGTGGGTATAGCTGTGAACAAGAAACTAGAAGTTTTCCTGGGATAGTAGTTGGTGAATATAAGACTACGGCCATTGCAATTGCCTCAGAAATACATAATGTTTATTGCCCTATAGGGGGGGATTATTTAACTTGTGGTAATAATCGGTATTATTCATCCGAAGAGGAGTGCACGGATGAAGTAAATCCAAGTGTATACACATGCACGGCAGGAACTATAACAAAACCATATTATATAAAGAATACTGTTAGTAATAATTCAATAACAGGATCGCAAGTTTGTTTATGGTATAATAACCATGAGTTTTGTTTAGAATCGAATTATTGGGATACTAATGCTCAAACAACTAAGAATAAATTACAAACAGCAATGGAGACTACATTTGGGACTCAAGCTGATAGTTGCAATATATTAGTTGATGATACAACAGTCCGTTGTACTTTCGGATACTTTTTTTGTGACGTAGATTTTAATGGAATTGCTCACTGTGGAGATACCATCAATTGTTGTGCTGTTTATGGTAATTCATCAGGTTGCTCTAATGCTGGGGGTTAATTACTGAATATTTCTTTAATTAACATTGTATATACTTTATATATGGAGGAGATTTTTGTGGAAATTACTGTACAAAAGTGGGGAAATTCGAATGGAATTAGGATACCTAATGCTTTGATGAATTCTTTGAACTTAAAAACTAGTGATAAGGTGAATATGGTATTAGAAGATGATAAGATTATTATAACCAAAGTAAAAGATAATAAAAAAATATCATTAAAAGATAGAATTGCAAGTTACAATGGTCCTAATTTAATAGAACCATATGACTGGGGTAGACCTAGAGGAAAAGAAATATGGTAAAATAATATATACTAGAAAAAGGCAATATTTTCTTACTGATTTGATTCCTACCATAGGCCATGAACAATCCAGTTTTAGACCAGCAGTATTGATTATAGTAGTCGAAAAATAAAGTTTGTTGAAAAAATAAATGATGAAGACATGTTAAATATTACTATGTTATCCGAATCATTTATTGATGATTAATCAAAATTATTTGCATAATAAATAAACTTATGTTATAATCAAATGGACCCAAAAAGGTATATAATCCGCTGTTTATTAATATGATTATAGGTAATAATATAAGGAGGTAAATATATGGCAAATTTAGTTGATAAGATTGCAGAAAAACATATTCGTAAAGACGTACCCGAATTTAGAGTCGGAGATACTGTTAGAGTTGATGTTTGGGTTAAAGAAGGTAAGAAGGAAAGAATCCAATCTTTTGAAGGATTAGTTATTGCTAAAAGAGGTGGAGGAGTTTCTGAAACATTCACTGTTCGTAAAAAGAGTGGAACAGTTGGTGTATCAAGAGTTTTTCCAGTTAATGCCCCAACTATTGATAAGATAACAGTAGTTAAAAAAGGTAAAGTTAGAAGAGCTAAACTTAACTTTATCAAAGGAATGCGTAGAGAATATAAAGTTAAGGAAAGAAGTTAATTCTTTCCTTATTTTGATTTGGAGTTGATTGTTTGTGAAATTTGTTAAGGAATTATTACCGTATGTAATAATAATTGTAGTAGTAGTTTTAATTCGTACATTTATTATAACTCCAGTTAGAGTGCAAGGATCTAGTATGAAGACTACTTTAAATAATGGAGATATATTATTATTATATAAATTAGGTAAATATAATAGATCTGATGTAGTAGTTTTAAAAGAGGCAATGGATAATGAAATAATTATTAAAAGAATTGTTGGTATGCCTGGAGAAATAATTGAAATAGTAGATAATACTATATATATCAATGGTGAAGCAATTGAAGATAAATATGCTTATGGTAAGACGGGAGATTATCCAAAAACTCTATTAAAAGAAGATGAATATTTCTTGCTTGGGGATAATCGGGTTGTAAGTAAGGATTCTAGAATATTTGGGCCTGTTAAAAAAAGTAGTATTAAAGGAAAAACAATTGTTAGGTTATTTCCGTTTAATAAAATTGGTACAATTTAAAGAGTTTATAGAAACTCTTTTTTTTATGTGATATACTTAAATAGTGGTTAGGATGAAAAAAAGGAAACTAAAAATTTGGGTTAGAATTCTATTTATATTATTGATTATTGGTGTAGTATATACTATAAATATTCAAAAAACTAATGATGATCAAATAATTGAAAAAGTAGTGGAAGAAAAGGTTAATATTGTAGATAAAGTAAGCAATATTATTGAAGTTGATAAAGAGTTTTTAAGTTGGGTTAATGCTAATTATTCTGGATCATTAAATAATATATATAATTATGTAAAAGATAATGAATATAATGAAAGTATTTGGCATAAGTATACGGGATATTCTTATAAAGTATTAAATGATTTATATAATAATGAAGAATTATCAATTGTTGAAGCTAAAGATGATACTAGAATCCATTTTGTTGGTGATGTATCACTTGCAGATAATTGGCAAATAATGCCAGAATATGATAAAAGAAATAAAGGAATATACGGAATATTATCAGAAGATATTGTTAAAATATTAAATGATAGTAGTTTTTTAGTGGTTAACTCAGAATTTACTGTTAGTAATCGAGGAACTCCATTAAAGGGAAAAGCTTTTACTTTTGAAGCTAAACCAGAAAGATTAAAAATATATTATGAAATGGGTGTTGATTTAGCACTACTTGCTAATAATCATGTTTATGATTTTGGTCATGATGCCTTTATAGATATGCTTGATTATTTTAAAGAATATAAGATTCCCACGATTGGTGCTGGTCATAATCTTGAAGAAGCTAGTAAACCATATAATGTCGTAATTAATGGTTATAAGTTTTCCTTTTTAAATTGTACTAGGGCTGAAAAAAATATTATGACACCAGGAGCAGATGAAAATAGTGAAGGGGTATTACGTTGCTATGATACCACTAATATGGTAAATGCTATTAAAAATGCAAGAACAAATAGTGACTATGTTATAGCAAATGTCCATTTTGGTAAAGAAGGATCACATAGTTTAGAGGATGTTCAAATAAAAAGCGCTAAAGAATATATTGATGCTGGTGCTGATATGGTAGTTGGTCATCATGCACATGTATTACAAGGTATAGAAATATATAAAGATAAACCAATTATCTATAATCTTGGTAATTTTATTTTTAATAAAAAAGAATTAGATACTGCTATATTTGAAGTTAGAATGGATACGGATGGTAATCTAGATTACTATATAATACCTGGAATTCAAAAAGATGAATTTACATCTTTAGCCAATGAAACTAATAAAAAAAGGATAATTAACAATCTTAACAAATGGAGTATTAATGTTAATATTGATGAATTTGGCCATATAACAAAAGAATCCTAATTAACTAGGATTTTTTTAATATTCGTTTTGGAAACAATTCAAATAATAATTCATCAGATAATAAGTTAGTAGCCAGTCCTAAACATAATAATTTTTTGATATCTTTCCTTAATTCTGTCCATTTTAAACCATTTTTTAGATAGTATAAATCATCAATAGAACTAGTACCTTTAAGTTTAGTTAGCATATAAGCTATAAATCTTTTGGAACATTCAATTTTTTCAGCATCAAAATAAATATCTTGATTAAGTAAGGAAATAGAAATATTGTTCTTGTTTTCCCATGGTTTTTGTTCTTCAGCTACACAGGTAGAAAATACAAGATTAACCAGTTCACGAAATTTAGATTTTGGGGCTTTTTCTTCTTTTTTTGGTAATCCTGCTTTTTTTGAATTTGCTTGTAATATTAACTTTATTATTGAACTATCTAATTGATATCTACCATCTTCAGTAACTGGAACATCGAAATCATATATTTTTGTATAGGTCATTTTTATCACCTTCATGGTCATTATACTAGCATAGTCCTATATTATTGTCAATTTACATAAAAAAATGTTATAATTATTCTAGTTAAGAGGTTAGACATGAAAAATAAACTTATTTTATTTGACTGGGGTGGAATAGTTGAGTCACAATTAACTGGTTATGCTGGGTGTGATGCTTGGAATGATATTTTTTTAGCTTGCGGTTACAAAAAAGGCAAAATAGATTCTAACACTTTGGTAAAATATCGTTTTAGTGGTATAAAAACTGAGGAAGAATTTGCCAAAACATATGAAATGATGGCTAAAGATTTTGGATTATCTGCTTCTTTTTCTGATTATAAAAAAATATATAAAGAGACATTTGATAAAGTAGATTACTATAAGGAAGTAGTTGAGTTTGAGAAATCATTAAAAGGTAAGTGTTACATTGGTATATTATCCAATTTAAGTATATATGATAAAGATAGAATGGATAAACAAGTTGGATTAAAAGATTATGATTATGTCTTTTTATCTTTTAAGTATGGGTATAGGAAACCGGAGATGGAATTTTATAAAACTGTTCAAGATGAATTACCATTTAAACCAAGTGATATTTTGTTTCTTGATGATCGTTTAGATAATATTTTAAGTGCTAAAAAAATGGGGTGGAATGCTGTTCAAATAACTGGTTTAGAATTGGATAAAATTAAAAAAATATGTGAAGAGTTTATTAACGATTGAATTAAAAATAAATGCTTGTTATAATATAAAACTATCAGGAGGGTTATTATGGGAGAATTTGATGAAAAATCTCAATTTAAAATAACGAGATTATCAGATGATTATAATGAAGAAGTGATTATAATAACCCTTTTAGAATACAAAAGGTATCTTGTAGACTATTATAGATACGAAATCGATAATACACCATTAAAAAGGGAAGAAAGAAAAATGGGGTTGGCTTATTCGTATAGTGATGAATATTTACAAAAAATAATTGATGATACCTATAGTTTTTTAAAGGATATTTTTAATTCACCAACTATTGAACTAGGGTATTGTGAATTTGAAGTTCTTGATGCTAGAAGAAATGAAATTTATCTTAATATAAGTGGAGGATATAGTACTGATTTTATATATCCAGTTTCAAATGGAAGATTGATAAGTGAATATATATTACAGCAAATATTCGGAGATAATCTGATAATTGGTATAACTGAAGAAGTAGTTGAAGGGGAAGAGGATGATGTTGTTTCACTAGATTATTGTTTTTATTTGTATATACAAGGATTTCCTAAAAATATGCAAAAATTACAAGAAAAGTATTTAGGAAAAGCACGAAAAAAAGAAAGAGAGATATAAAGATGTCAAAAGAAAAAAGAGTAATTAATTATTATGTTTTATGTAATAGATTAAAAGATGTAGTTAGAACTGGTTGGAATGATTGGAAAGTTGAAAGGAATAGAATCGAGAGTGTTGCTGATCACATTTTTGGAGTGCAAATGCTTGCTCTTGCTATGAAATCAGAGTATGAATATGATATTGACATTGTGAAAGTACTATATATGTTGGCAATTCATGAACTTGGAGAAACTATTATTGGGGATTTAACACAATTTGAAATAACAAAAGGAGAAAAAGAAAAAATAGAGCATGCTGCCGTTCATAAAATTCTTTCTTCTTTGTTAGATGGTGAAGAAATAGAAGCCTTATATTTAGAATATGATGCTAAAAAAACTCCAGAAGCAATGTTTGCTTCCCAATGTGATAAATTAGAGTGTGGTCTTCAAAGTAAACTATATGACCAAGAGTTATGTGTTAATTTAAATGACCAAATGGATAATCCTATTGCTCAAAATAAAATGGTTAAGGAACTATTGGAATCTGGTGAATCATGGTCAGGAATGTGGCTAGAATATGGCTTGAGAAAGTATCAATTTGATGACAATTTTAGAGCTGTTTCAAAATATGCTAAAGAACATTATCTTGATGAAGGATTTGCAAGAAGAAGGAGTAAAAGTGAAACTAACTAAGGAAGAAGAACAAATCAAGGAAGTAATAGTTGCAGCTAGAACTTGTGAAGAATTCTTATGGGGAGAATATAATAACAAGTGGAATATTGAAGAATGGCGGAGAATGTTTCGTAAAAGAATTCAAAAAATTGATGATATAGATGTTAATAACCCTCATGCAATTATTGAAATGCGTAAAAGATTAGTTCAAAATGCTGCCCTAAGTATTGCCTTATTAAAAATACTTGATACTAAAGGTATTCCTTTAGATGAATGTAATATTCCAAGTAATCTACCAGAATATGCAAAGAAGGATTAGTAGATGTTTTGGAAATATTAAAATCTATTGCTGAGTTAGAAGAAAATAGTTTAGATGATGTAATAGATGTTGCTAGAGAAAAAAGAATATTTTTGGAAAGAACAATGTAAATTGACATTGTTTTTTATCTTGAATAAAAAGTTAAAATATGGTATTTTTAAACTAGAAGGTGTTATAAAATGACTAATAAAAACAATAAGGTACTAACTATAGTAGCCATAATTTTTTTGCTAGTAATGGTTATTGGGGCAACATATGCATTCTTTGAGGCAGAAGGTGGAGAAACTACAGGTGATGATGCTATAGTAACTTCTAATACCACGGATTTACTAACTTTTAGTATTGATAAAGATATAAGTTTCACAGTAGCTCAAGATGATTTTACAAGTGGAGGTCAAAATAAATTTGGAGATGCAACCGCAACAGCAACACTCACCCCAAATAATAAAACTGGGGCTGCAACAATGTATTACTATATGTATTTAAATATTACTGAGAATCCAACAGTATACAGTAGTACTAATACCAATGAAGATCCAGAGTTAATGTTACAAGTATTTGATGGCAATAATCAGTTAGTTACTTTAACTGGACTTGGTACGCAAAAAACAATCAAGGGAGTAACCGGCTATGATATAACTGGAGTTACAGGACTAAAAACACTTTTAGATAATCATGCTATAAGTGCAAGTAATAATACAGCAACAATTGAAAATTGGCGGGTTGTAGTAACATTAATCAACTTAGATGTAGATCAATTTGATAATACAGGGAAAGAAATAAGTGCTGAATTAATAATAAGACAAGATGAAATGACAGATCCAAGTTTAGATATAGTAGGGGCATTAGCAGCAAAATATGACTTACCAGAGCCAGCTAATATAACATTACCAACAGGATATATATATTATCATGATGAGAATTTAACCAATGGAGCTCAAGATTATTCATATCGATATGCCGGACCAAACCCTAATAATTTTGTTTGTTTTGGAGCAGGGGCAACAACCACTGGAACATGTCCAGCAGGAAACTTATATCGAATAATAGGATTAATACCAGTGGATGTAGTAATAGATAGTACAACAAATCCTGTGACAACCGAAAGACAAACTCTATACAAAATTATCAAAAATGATTATTTAACAAGTTCTGATGTATCCGTTGCTTTGGGTATATCTGGGTCATTCGATTGTTATACTAGTCCTGATTGTTCATACGTTGGTCCTAGTGGTAATCAGTATGCATCAACTCCTCAACCTTATTATTGGAGTGGTAGTATAGAAAACTATACTAATGAATGGAGATATAGTACTTTTAATACAATAGGATTAAATGGGACAGGAACAGGATCATATTTAAATAGTATTGGTTCAAATTGGGCAGATAAGATAGCTAATGTAATTTGGAAAGTTGGTGGAGCAGAAAATGAATATCGAAACGGAATTCCCTTTTATTCGCCAATGAGTGTAGTTTATAATAAAGAAATTATAAATTCAGGTTCAAATGTAGTTAATGGACAAACTTCAATGCCTGTTAATTATGCTGCTAAGGTTGGATTAATGTATTTATCTGATTATGGTTATGCTACTTTACAAAGTGATTGGAATACTAGTTTTATTGACTATAGTTACAATAATAATATTCCTACTCGTAATTGGCTTTGTAGAGGAGTAGAAGATTGGACAATAACACGTGAATCATGGGATGGTTCATTTGTTGTTTTTATCGTGAATTATCTTTGTACCATTGACGATTTAAATTCATTCGGTTATCATAATGGAGATACACACGAGACACCTTCAGCACGGCCAGTTATGTATTTAAAACAAGGAACCAAAATTGATTTTACGCATGCTGGTACCTCTGCAGATCCTTATCGTATATCTTAAAGATAGGAATATATTATAATAGTAAGAAAGAACCTGTAAAAGGTTCTTTTTTACTTATCGTTTTTTGTTGAGAATATAATGGATTAATGCTATAATAAACAACTAAATGGGGAATTAATATGAAAATTAATAAAATGGATAAAAGATTACTTGAGATTAATCAAATAAAAGACATAATTAGTATTGATTATAAAGATATGTATTATGGTGGTAATCAAGAAAAAAGGCATATTATGCCGGGCTTTTTAGTGTTTTATGGTAATCTTCAATCTATTTATCTAACTATTAATGATCCTTATTTTGAAGAATTTGTTCGAAGAATAAGATATGTTTATTTAGAAGAAAAAGATTATATTCAAGAAGGTATTTTAAAGAAAAAGAAAATAAGTATTAATCCATTAACTGAATCTATACTTCTAAATGGTAGATTAGATACTATTAATAGTTTATATTCTTTTTATGAAGGTAAAGAATCTTATAAAGAATCATTATTATTTGAAAGTGATATATTACATTCTTTTTTCAGTATAATAGAATATCATTTAAAAAGATTTTTAAAAACTTATGATATGACTTTGGAAAGTGTTGAATTATCTGATGGAATAAATGGTAACTATTATTTAAAGGCTCTTATTAATAATCAAACGGTATTATTGCCACTCCTAATTGAATGTGATGACAATAAATATTCTGTTACTATTGGTAACTTATTTGAAGATACTATATCAATTACTATGGATATTGAATTTAAAGATAATGGTATAACTGTTAATATGGATGATATAGAGCATAAAATATCCGATTTTACAAAGTATAACTATGAAAATGAACGACTTAAAGAATATCGAACTACTATAGTTAATGAAAAAATAGTTAGTAGCAGTGAAGAACTATTAGATAAAGATAATAATCCATTAAGTAATTTATGTTCTTTAGATAATGATTTAAACGATCCAATTTGGTTTATATTACCTTGGGGTGGATATTTAGGATTTAGAGAACAAATAAATTATATTACTGATGATGGTGATATTACTGATATTGAAACAGAAAAGAAATTTAATAATAAAAGAATGGTTTATTTAACAAGTACTAATAATGGTTTTTATCTGAATGATTTTTATTCAAAAAGATATATTTGTAATTCTAAAGATATTGCTAGTAATAAGGATGTCGTGTTAGATTATCTAAATAAAAGGATTATTGGTATTAAAAATGGTAATGGATATATAATGGAAACAAGTTTTACTGGTCCTGGTAAAACTGGATATTATAAAGCATATTTAGAAGATAAATATTTTTATCATCTTATTCTAAATGGAGATTTAATACCATTATCAAGAGAATCTGGTTTAGAAGAAAAGGTAGATTTACTTAGGTTAAATAGATTAAGAAAGAAATAGGTGTATATTATGGGGATTTTTAATAAAACTGAAGAAGAAATAAAAAAAGAAGAAGAAAATAAAAAATATAGAGCAATTCAAGATGAAATTGATGATGCCTTTACTTTTGAGAATATAAATTATGAAGTTAAAATGGTTTTAAGAACTTATATTGAAGATATTAAAAATGGTAAACCAAATGATTTTGGTGATATTCCTACTTTGTATAAAGTAATAAAAAAATTAATTAAGAATAATTCATTAAATACTGAACAAATAAATATGCATTTGGATGCCATAAAAGAATTGTATAATAAATTAATCCGTCGGGATAATAAAGAAGATTTAATAGATTTATTTATTGATCTATTTGTTGGACCATTTGGTATTGTTTATATGTTTGATGAAGGTTTTTATGCTTTATTTAAAGATAAAAGTGATTACTTTGAAATAATGCAAATGATTTTAAAAAGTAAAAAAGCGTTTGATAATTATAATAGAATATATGCATATGCTAAAAGTGTTGGTAAGTATGCCTTAAATCAAGATATATTAAAAAGAGATATTATTGCTTATATCCAAGGTTTAGATGATGTTATAAATAATGAATATGACAAATATGATTTAGAACAACTTGAGAATGCTAGGAGAAGAATAGGGGTATATAATATTAGTCCTAAAGACTTAGCCAATGCTGATTATCAATTGAGAAGGATTGAAAGTTATACTGAACAATTTGATATTTTTAGAGCTAATTTAGATGAAGAAAAGGAAGCTGTAACGAATCTTATTCAAACGGGTAAAAAAGAAATTAAAGAATCAACAACAGATGCTATTAATATTTTAAAAAATATGATTGCTCAAGAAAAAAGTTCATTACTACAAAAATTGGATGCTTATTTACTAGATTTAGAAGCAACGTTAAAAGCCAATAGTGATGCTGTCTTTAGAGAAATATTAGATTCTTATCAAAAACAAGTTGAAGAATTTAGAAGTATGTTTGTTGGTTATTCAACATCAGTAAGTAAAGATTTTGTTGAAATTCAAAAGGCTACAGAAGAAAGTATTAAAAAATTACAAACCTATGTATCAAATGAACCTCAATTACAGAAATTATTAAAGAAAGCTGAAGAACAAAATGTTGTACGTAAAAAAATAGTAGAATTAGCTACTAAAGAAGAGGAGTTACGAGAATTAGCTAAAGAGGCTAAATTTGAAACAAAAGCGGTAAAAACTGAACCAGAAGAACTAGTAGTTATTCCTGGATATGAAAAAAGAGTAATGGTTCCATATTCAAGAATGGTGCTACCAGAAAAAGTATCTAGAGATATTAATTACTTATTTGATGAAAATATTCCTTTTGATAAGAGATTAAGGGCTTTAGAAAAAAGAATTCAATATAAAGAACGTCAAGGAGAAATATTTCATAAAAGAGTACCTCAAATTGCCATTGATTTAATGGAAGGTGATTGGCCTTATTTATGGGGACCATCCGGAACTGGTAAAAGTTATATGGTTAAACAAGTAGCTTCTTTAATAGGTATACCATTAACTAAATCTGGTAAAATAACAGAACCATACTCCGTTTTAGGATATAATGATCCTCAAGGAAGATACCAAATAACTCCAAGTTTTATTGCTGCTTTATATGGCCATTTATTATTTCAAGATGAGCTTGATAATGGTAATCCTGATACCCAAGTTGTATTAAATGATATTTATTCGGAATTGTTAAATAAATTAGAAAATCCTAATGAAGTATGTGAAATAACCTTTGGTACTGATGTAAGAGTTGATGTTAATCCAAATTTCCGAATGGTAGCTGCTGGTAATACTTCTGGAGAAGGAGAGAATGAAACTTTCTCATCAAGAGGCAAAATGGATGAATCATTACAAGAAAGAATGACTCCAATATATATTGATTATGATGATCGGGTAGAAAAGAAAATATTAGAGAAATATCCAGAATGGTATGATTTCTTTATTAAATTCCGTAAGGCATGTTTAAAATATACTAATAGAGTTGGTTTAGAATCTGCTCAAGGTATTGCTACTACTAGAGATGCAGCAGCTTTAAAGAAATATATTGAACATAATAGTAAAACAATAGATCAAATAATAGAAGAAAAATTTATTCAAATTAAAGATGCTGAATATAGATTTGCATTGGGAAGAACAATTGCAGATATGTATTTATTAGATTATGAAAAGTGTCAAAATCCTAATTATCAAGGGTCATTATCAGATGCAAAAGGAATAATATTAGCTAGAAAATTTATTTCTAATTGCAAAAGTAGGGTAGAATAATATGAAATTACCAAATAATCATTTAAAGTTTCCTGATAATGTTGAAGAACCAATGGAAACTGAGGTTAATGACCATTACTATATGGTGCATGGTTTTAAATTTCATGGAGTTCAAGAATTATATGAATTTTTAAAACAAAATCCCCAAATTAATTATGAAGTATGGAATCGTACTAATCTTTCTAGTATTACGAATGGTTTTAGATTTGCTGGAGAACCATATAAAAAAGCAGTTGAAAAACTTATTTCTGAAATGGATCCTGGTTATCAAGAGTTTTTAACAATTCAAAAAAGAATAAAAGCTAAAAGTGGTTTAACTCATTCCTATAAACAAATTAAATCGATAGCGGGTGGTACTATTGATCCAGTGGCATATACTACTGGTAGTCCAGAAATTTATCGTGTAAGTAGAATTCAAAAAAGACCTAAATATATTACAATTGACACGCAAGTTGCTTATCGTTGGGATACAAATAAGGCTCAAGTATTTAATAGAGCAGTTATCTTAACGAATCTTATTAGGGCTTTAGAAAAAAATGGCTATATAGTATCTGTTAATGCCTTCATGGTGGTTTGTGAATATGATGAAGTTGTTAAAGCAATATTTGAAATTAAACAACAAGGAAAATCTGTTAATTATCAATCCCTATATAAATCATTAGTTGATGTGGAATTTTTTCGGAGAATTTGTTTTCGTTTGATAGAATTAAGTAATGTTGAATCAAAATATTGGTCGGATGGCTACGGAGTTACCAGTGGAGAAAATTTTGTTAGATCTCTATTAAGATTAAAAAAAGAAGATATATACTTTGATCAACCAGGTGAAATGGGTATTCAAGGTTATGATATAGGTAGTGATTTTGAAGAAGTTGTTTCCAGACTTAATTTAGAAGATGCAATTGATGTAGAGCGTGAGAAGAAAATTTTAACAGATAGTGTTCGGGTATTAAAAAAATAATTAATGATTATTTTTTATGTTATAATATAATTAATAAAAGAGGAATGATATGATAAAGAATATAGTATTTGATCTTGGGGGAGTTATATTAAAGGAAAAGCCTATTTCAGTTTTAGATAACAGAGTTGATATAGTTACTTATAATGAATTAAAAAGGTTTTTTGATGGTATAACCGAATTAGATACAGGTAATATATCTTTAGAAGAATTGTTTAACAAGTGTAATTTTAAAAAAGAATTAATAATGAAATACAAAGACGTACTTATTCATTATTATAAATATCGAGAATTAAATAATGAGATATTAGAACTAATATTCAAATTGAAAACTAATAATTATAATATCTATATTTTATCAGATAATAATAGAGAAAGTATTGCTTATTATAAAGTCAATCCTTTATTTAAAGATATAGATGGTTGGGTATCATCTTGTGAATATAATACTACAAAAACTAGTGGAAAACTTTTTGAAGAATTTCTTAATAAATATGGTTTAAATGCTAAAGAATGTTATTTTGTTGATAATGAAAAAACTAATATAAATGTAGCTAATAAATATGGAATTAAATGTTTTTTATTCAATAAAAATATAAAAGAACTAATTATAAATATGAAGAATAATAATATTAATTTATAAGGAGGATAAAATGGAAAAACAATTTAAAAAATTTGAAGAATTAACTCCATTTTTTAGTGAATTAAAAAAAGAAGTTCAAATTGATAAGTCAAAATTAGTTGATGATAAAGATGACGATTGTAGTTTAACTATTTTTCCATCAGTAGATACTGCTTTTTTGAAAGAAAATGCCGGTATAATTACCCCAGATAGTTTTGTGTATATGTATGCTTTATCAGATGAAGAAAGAGAATATGTTGATAGTGTTAGAGCAAGCAAAAAAAATGATAATCAGGTGCCAATAAGAACATTAAAAAAGAAGACACTAGAATAATAATTTATAGAAAATAAGAACTAGAAGTTTTACTGAACTTGTCAAGAAAAAGTAGACACAAAAAGAATGTTATTTAAACCCTAGTTGAATTTTATATTCAATTGGGGTTTTATAATTTAATGCATAACTTGGTCTTAAATAGTTATTGTCATATACAATA
>JAEEGK010000184.1_pt1 | contig 158415 bp, 90 predicted proteins | sample 8958771 | NCBI WGS metagenome assembly JAEEGK01 (sample SAMN16246547, study PRJNA631951) | gut metagenome | biome: gut microbiome; feature: rumen; material: SC-attached | host: Bos | place: Iran: Karaj | collected 2018-10 | reverse complement strand
TCTCGGCCTTCTGGGCTTCGAGTTCGTCCTCGATGAGGGCTTTGTGAGACACAACCACGTTCTTGAACTCTTGGTTGATCTTCACGACTTTGAATTCCATCACGCTGTCAACAAACACGTCGTAGTCGCGAATGGGCTTGACGTCGATTTGGCTGCCGGGCAGGAAGGCTTCGAGGCCGAACACTTCGACGATGAGACCACCCTTGGTGCGGCTCTTGACGTAACCGTTGACGATCTCGCCACTTTCGTAGGCTTCGTTGACGCGGTCCCAAGACTTGAGCAGTTGGGCTTTCTTGTGAGAGAGGATGAGTTGGCCGTTGGGACCTTCTTGGTTCTCAACGTAGACTTCCACCTTGTCGCCCACCTTCAGGTTGGGGTTGGTGCGGAATTCAGCAACAGGGATAACACCATCCGACTTGAAGCCGATGTTGACCACGACCTCGCGGTCGGTGATGGCCACCACGGTGCCTTCGATGACCTCGTGGTCGGCGATCTGGTTCATAGTGCCAGCATACTTCTCTTCGAGCTTGGCGCGTTCGTCAGCTGAGTAGTTGTCGAACTTCTTGTGAGATGAGGTCCAGTCGAAATCCTCGGCGGGAACGGGTTTCTGCTTCGGAGCTTTAGGAGCCTTCTTAGCGGGGGCTTCCATGACTGGGGTTTCTTCAACGGCCTTTTCTTCTACCGGCATGGCTTCGTTGATGATGTTTTCGTTTTCTGCCATTGTAATAATTGTAAAAAATTGTACCCGCAAGCGTTCCAGAAAACCGCCAACGAGGAGGTTAAACTTTTGATTTTCAACTCAAACCGCTGATTATGCAACCAATCTGGACTGCGTTCTGAATTGGGCTGCAAAGATAGGAAAAAGTTTTGAAATACAAATAATTATCTCTAAAACTTAACGATTTTCTTTATTTGCTTTTCTTCTCCTGAAATGACGTAAAGGATATAACAACCGTCCGGTGCAAAGCCAAGGTCAATGACGGCATCCGAGCCTTCATAAGGTTTTACCAAAACAATGTTTCCACTTTCATTCATGACACGGATCTCACATCCCTCTTGCAAACCATCAATTCTCACCAACCCATTTGTAGGATTGGGAAAAACAGACATTGTTTGTTTCTCCTCTCCTACGCCATCATAGTAGTTGAAATGCGCTTCCAAAACCCTATCTTGTGTCACTATAAAGCTGATGGAGACATGGTTGGATAAAAACGCCCCGTCTTCCGTCCATTCAACGAACTCATAGTTGGCATCAGGGCGAGCGGTCAACGTGGCCGTTTGGCCGTACAGATAGTAGCCCACGCCCTCGACAGTACCGGCATTCTCGGGCGACACCTCTGACTTGATGGCGTAACGCTCCTGCGCAAAATGGGCGACGAGATGGCGGTCCCTTTGCACCATGAAGGTGTATTCCGCCGAATCGGAGACCATCACGTCATCCTCCGTCCAGTTGACAAACAAATAATGCGATTCAGGCTCAGGCGTCGCCGTGACCGTTACCATCGTTCCATAATCATAGCTGCCCATCCCACTAACCGTACCTCCTTCATCAGGTTGTGCTTCCAAGCTAATCTCGTACGAATTGACACTGAAATTAGCCTGCAAATCATGGCTCTCCATCACGAAAATGGACAAAGTGGGCTCCGTAGAGACCTGTTGGCCGTTTTCGGTCCAATCCACAAAGGTATAGCCTTCGTTGGCTGTGGCCTGCAAGGTGCAGGTCTCCCCATACCAATAAGCTGCCGCACCCGTAATCGTGCCACCAACCTCGGGAATTGCTTTTGCGGTAATCACTGCAATTCCGCCTGAGAAGGAAATGACATAAGGGTCAGGGATACTCCCCAAGATGTCGTTTGGCACAAATTGAATCGTTTCGGGCGGCGTAAGCTCGAGTTCACGCTGCGAGCCATGGTCGTACAACCTGAACGACATCACGTCGCCCGACTGCCCATAAAGGGTCATGAAAAGCATGTGTCGGTCAACGCCACTATAATAGGTCAGCATCTCGCTACCCCGACATTCATCCCCACAAAACACACCTACCTCAAACACATCCGTGGCCTGCTCAACCCCATTGATTTCAAGCACTCCGATAATGTTCATATTGTCGGAGAACTGATTATGGTTGGGCACCCAATGGTTGGCCCATGACATGGCATTGGATGACATAAAGAGTAAAACAGCAAGTATCCTTATGAGGTATTTCATCTTCTATGTTTTAATTCTTTACAACCAGTTTTCTACAATAGGCAACGCCTTTATTGGTCACCATCCGCAACAAATAGACACCTGCAACGGCTGGAGCACGAAGGGTGGCAGGATGAGCATACAAATCAGAGGTTGAAACCACTGTGCCTAAGGCATTGACGATGCTAACCCTTACTCCCGGGCATTCTACAGGTATTTCTATCTGGAATAGTTGACCCGCACGCACTGGGTTAGGATAAAACGCTATCGACTCAGCATCGTTTTCGTCCACTCCCATGCCTCCAAAACGAGCGACATAAGGAGAATCCGGAGCACCCAGCACTGCATTGGCCACAAATCTCAAACCATCCGTCGTGTTGAAATAAGCCTTGCCCGTTTGAGTATCATATAATGCCAAACTGAGATCCACCTCCTCCTCTCCCATCACAGATAGGAAGGCAACATGGCGATTTAGAGGTTCAACGTAAACCAATCGTACGCTGCCTCGACACTCCTCACCACTAAAGACGGCCAATTCATAACGCTCGTCACCGACTTCCTCTCCATTAAGCTCCACAACAGCCATCATGCTCATGTTTTGCGGATAAGCCTCGATAGTAGGCATCCAATGATTGTTTCCTACGTCGGCATTTCGTTTCAACGACCGACTCATGCCTTCGGAATAGACAAAAGTGACATCCTCGTTGTTGTGAGACTGATACATGTAGCCCATGCCTGGTGTCATCGTGTTCAGAGAGCCGTACCAGCCATATATGGTGTTATAAATGGCAAAGCATGACTGCGACTTCAGAACATCACCTTCGGTAGCATTCAGGTTGGCTAAGGCTTCATTGATATCCCTTTCAAAAGGAGATGGATAGCTTATCCAATTCCAATTTGGATTCAATGTGATGGGATGCTCACTCAGATTGACTGCGGGGCCTGTAATGACCACATCCGCGGGAGTAGATGTATTGACGAGATACATCTTCTCGTTTGTGATGCCGTTCAGGGACCCCAGCCATGTGCCCTCATTATAGGAAACAAAACCATCGTATTGCGATTTGATCATGATGCCATCCGTGCCCAAACCATCCTCAAGCATGCCCAGACCATCAATACCATCTTGCTCGACATAGGTCGACAGCCACGACCACCCAGCGCTCAAATTGAAGGTCTGCTGTGTTGGGATGAAATGTGCCACCAAATATCTGTCGGCTGTCACGACGAAGGTGTAAGCAGGCTCGGTGGAGACCACCTCGTTGTTCTCTGTCCAGTTAACAAAAGCAAATCCCTCGTTAGCAATGGCAGTTAGCGAACAAGTTGAACCTTCCTCATAAGCGCCTGCACCCTCTATGTTGCCGCCTTCGGCTGGGTTGGCCGAAGTCTGAATAGTGAATGTGGCGTTTTGAATAACATGCACGGGGCGGACACTTGTACCCAAGTGCCTATATCTGTTATCACCAGGATAAACATTCCCATTGAAGAAACTCATGGAGTGTCCTGTGGATTCATCACATGCCGTGCTGGACCAATAATCGCCCAAAGTCCCAACATAAAACACATAATTTCCCTGTCGTGTTCCTGTTGCAGGCAAAAACACGGCACCTGCCGACTCCATCTGAATCCATTGTTCAGCGGAATATATGTTACTAGACCATGAACCTGCCTGCGGAACAAAGCTCAAACCATCAGGTAACGTCCATGTGTCTGGAAGTATAACCAAACCGCTGACGCCATTTACAGTAGCATAGGCATACTTTTGGGACGCATCTGTTCGGGTTTCCATCATATAAATATATTCTTCATGTGTCAAGCATCTCCAAAGACCAGGTTGTTGTCCACCATTAGCGATAGCATTATGATAAGCCCAATCGGCATCGGCATAGTCGCCTGTCAAATCAATGCTGGACGATCCACCCGTAAAATAATCCTCATTGTTCAGGCTGGTCGAATAAGGTTGATACTCCTGAGCTCCACTGTTCCAACCACTCGTTCCCCAACAATACAAATCAATCCAACCCGAATAGGTTGAAGAGGCACTGGCATTACTATAACCCATACGGTCGTATTGGTTTTCAGCAAACCTCCATGTTCCCGTCGAAGCTTGATAAAGCAAGTTGCCTTTCGAGAATTGCACTCGGGTGTTCTCTCCTACCGTAAAGGTTCCATCCAACAATCCTGACCCATTGGTCTCAGAGAATACTGCCACCAAAATCCTCTCACCCGTCACATTGAAAGAATATGAAGCTTCTGAGGAAACATACTGACTGTTTTCCATCCAATACATAAAAGTGTAGCCCTCATTGGCCATGGCAGTGAGTGTGCAGGTGGCGCCCTCGTTATAGGTGCCTTCACCGCTTACCACGCCTCCCTCCTCTGGATAGACAGAAGCTGTAACCAGATATTCTGGCCATGGAGCATGAACCGGGCGAACAGAGAAACCAAGGCCTCGAGCATCGCTATAAATCGCACAAGTGTCCGAATTAAAACGGAGATTCCATGCAACGACTGGGAACAAGTCAAAATCTACCGAACTCGACCAGTAACAACCATAACTCCCTACTTCGAAGATGCCTCCTCCTTGTCGATAGCCAGATGTTGGCAGGAAAAGACTATTGCCGTTTGAAGCTGTAAACAACCTACCTCTGACACCTTTACGGATTGCCATTGTACATTCTGTGTTATCCAACAGTTCTTGCCAATCCTCTTTGGTAGGCATGATCCAGCCATTACCCCAGTTGCCAACAGCAGCATCGTCTTCGGGTAAAAGAACTGAAAGATTATCAGTGAAACCATTGTAGCCAAAATAGGATTCGTTGCAGTATTTTGTGAGTTCAAGACCGCTTCCCATACAATGCTGATAGGTACTCCAGTCGTAAACATCCTTCGGCTGAGTCTCTCCCCAAGCAAAGTAATCGCCAAGACTTTCAGGCGTTTGAGCCCCAATATTATATGTTGCCCATATGGTGCCGCTTGGAAGACCCAAGTCAACATAGTCGATTGTACTCGGGATGTCGAAAACAGCCACCAAATTCCTGTTACCCGTTACCATGAAACTATATACGGCATTACCAGAAACCATTTCTCCATTCTCTGACCAATTGACAAAGACATAACCCTCATTGGCCGTTGCCGTAACCGTACAAGTACTGCCATAATCAAACTCACCCATACCAGCGGTAATGCCGCCCTCTAAAGGACTGGCTACTGTTGCGATGGTGAACGGCAAAGCGAAATGCGCAACCATATTGCAGTCGGAAGTGACGACAAAGGAATACGTTGCATCGGATGAGACTTGAATGCCGTTATTGGTCCAATACATAAATGTATAGCCTTCACTGGCACTAGCTGACAACGTGCAAGTGCTTCCTATTTGATAAGACCCCGCGCCACTCACCGTGCCGCCTTCTACGGGATTAGCCGTAACTGAAATGGTATAGTATACTGGAACGACATCAAAGACAATTTGATTCTTCACATTAAGCAAAGTGCCATTATAGGATCCTGGATTATAAGGGTCATAATTGGTATAATCGCTATATACTCTGATAGCTTGGTTACCTTGAGCACTATACACTCGACATGACAAATTAGGCGAGCCAGTCCAATTGCCAGAATTGTCATCGATGACAATAGCGAGGTTAGCAGTCCCGTCATAGACAAAAGGTGTATCTAACTGGAAGGTTGTCCAATAGCCTTGATTCATGGTCACGGTGCCACTATACACGCGATCGGCTTCTGTCACCGCAATCCAATCCGTCTTACTTGCAAAAGAAACCTTATCTGTACGTACCATGTAGATGTCATAACTACGGGTCTTGGTTCCGCCCGCGTTATAAAAAGAAATGCTCTCTATACTTCCCACAGCGTCTATCTCATCTAGTGAATAAATCTGCTGCGTAAGGGAATAGTTGAAAAGCGAATAGCTAGGCAGATATACGTTCGTAGCCTCTCCTTCTCCGACAAGTTGGCCTTCAAGTTGAATGAAGACCGCTTCCAAAGCAACGTCTTCGACAACAGTGAAGCTATATGACGCGTTACAACTGACCACTTCACCATTTCTGCTCCAATGAAGGAAAAGATACCCTTCATTAGGAGTTGCTGTCATTGTGCAAGTTGTATTGTAATCATACTCGCCAAAGCCACTCACCAATCCGCCTTCCATTGGGCTAGCAGTAGCAGAAATGTTCAAAGGTGGAGTGAAATGAGCCACCAAATCGCGAATGGCAGTAACAACAAATGAATACGTGGCATTAGCAGAGACTTGCGTGCCATTCTCCGTCCAATACATAAAAGTATAGCCCTCGTTGGCGACAGCTGTCAACGAACATGTGCTACCATAATCATACTCGCCAGTGCCACTTACCGTGCCGCCTTCACTCGGGTCGGCTGTCGCATTGACCATACATTTCTCGAAACCAAGGATGACTTGGTTTTTCACATTGTGTAAAGTGCCACTGTATCCTGACGGGTTATAAGGATCGTAGTTCGTACCGTCGCTATAAACTCGGATGGCTTGATTGCCGTTAGCGTTGAACACACGGCAGGCCATATGAGGAGAACCAGTATAATTGCCGGAATTGTCGTCGACGACCAAGGCCAAGTTCGATGTACCGTTGTAAGCGAAAACCGTGTCGAGGGCGATGGTGGTCCATTGGCCTGTGTTAAAGGTCAGATCGCCGCTAAACACACGGTTGGCTTCCGATACCATAATCCAATCGGTGACACTGTCGAAGACGGTCTTATCGGTATGCACCATATAGATGTCGTAGTTGCGTGTCTTCTCCCCTCCGGTATTAAAGAACGAAATGCTGTTGATGGTGTTTTTGCCACCAACCTCCTCAGGCGTATAAATCTGTTGCGACAAAGTGTACTTATAATAGGAATAGCTGGGAAGATACACATTGGTCGTCTCACCGTCACCGATATGTAGTCCTTCGAGAGGCATGAAGGCAGCTTCGAGGTCGACATCCTCAGTAACAGTGAAACTATAGGAAGCGTTGCAACTGATTATTGATCCATTTTTCTTCCAGTTCAGGAATAGATAGCCTGGGTTAGGCACAGCCGTCAAGGTACAGGTGGTGTTATAGTCGTACTCGCCCACCCCCTCCACAGTGCCGCCTTCTGTTGGGTTGGCTGTAGCAGCGATAGTCAGCGGGAGCGAAAAGTGGGCCACCAATTCACGGTCGGCAGTCACGGTGAAGGAATAAGAGGCATTCGCTGAGACCTGGTTTCCGTTTTCCGTCCAATACATGAATGTGTAGTTCTCGTTGGCTGTGGCTGTTAGCGTACAGGTGGTGTTGTAGTCGTACTCGCCTACGCCCTCTACCGTACCGCCTTCCGTCGGGTTGGAAGAGGCAGTGATTGTCAGCGGAAGCGCGAAGTGCGCAACCATATCACGATCTCTAATAACTGGGAAAGAATATGTGGCATCGGTTGAAACCAGATGACCATTTTCTGTCCAATACATAAATGAATAGCCTTCATTGGCCGTAGCTGTGAGTGTACATGTATCGCCTATTTCATAAGAACCCATGCCTGTGATGATGCCACCATCTATGGAAGATGCTGTTGCATTAATAACACATGAAACAGTCCCAAGTCCTTCCAGGTTAAAGAGTTCACTCACTTCAATAGGTGTAATCGCACGATTATACAGGATGATATCGTCAATTTTTCCGTTGAAAGGATACCACGAACCAGCATTCATGACGCCAATAGTCATGTCCTGGTTGTTGGCATTTGAAAAATCGGCATTATCACAGGTTTCTTCTTGATACAAAACACCATTAATATAAAGTCGTGCCATTGAATCCCCAACTGTGATTACGCAATGCAACCACTGACCTGGTTCATAACCATGGTAATAGGAACCAACATTGTAAAAGTCAGGGTAACGATTGAAACTCCAAACGTGTAAACTATCGCCAGTTGGCCCCATACATGCATTAAAACCTGGGCGGCTCGAAGTGTCGCCTGCTTTGCATACCACAGCATGGGTATTATTGTCAGTGGTATACCCGCCATACCCATTTTGGCCACCATAGTCAGTAAAGTTCACCCAAAACGAAACACTCATCGCATCGTCAAGGGCGAGGGAACTGCTATTGGAAACCTTTATCCAACCTTTATTGTTATATCCTCCAAACAAATACGCACTATTCTCATTGCCAAAACGGTCAGTGGTCAGTTGCGGTGAGTTCCCCTGCAAGGTACCATGATTACCATAGCCACTTTCATCATTGGCATTGCCATTAAATGGATAATAGGCTATCATACCAAAAGTAGGAAAGGTAGAACCTTCGGCTTCAAAATCCGCCACCAACTCCCTATTGCCAGTAACAATGAAACTATACGTGGCCTCCGTTGAAACCACCTCGCCATTCTCCGTCCAGTTGGTGAAGATATAGCCCTCATTGGCTGTCGCGGTCAGCGTGCATACATCACCATAACTATAATCACCCGCACCTGCCACGGTGCCACCTTCTTCAAGATTGGGAGAAACTGTGATGTGGCATGACGGCTCAGTTACGTTTATCTTAATGTAGTCCATGTTTTGGTAGTGCCCTGTCCACCAACCATAAGGATAGAACCAAACATGGAAGTAAGACTGGGGCATTTCAGACAATCCAGGAATCTCGTTCGTAACCACAAGGTTGTTGTCAATACAATAGGCAAGCGTACCGGAAGTGATGTCAACCAAAACCGCTTCGTCATGCCAAGTGTCAAACACCGCATCACAAAGCCGGATTTCCGTGGTAATGCCATTAAGCTGCGCATCAATATATACGCCATACTTACCTATATACGCCTCATGCCAATAGGCAATACGAATATAGTTCTGTTCATCGCCATTGAAAGCAATGTAATAGCCACCAGAGAAATAATCGTTTGCACGATGAACCAAGAATTTACGATCAATCAGGATTTTCCCAGACCCAGGAATGCTAATGTATCCAGATGTCAGTCTGACATCATTATCCGTGACATTCTGCTGTATTTTGATCATACCATCTTCCTCGTATACATTAGGCCCCGTAGCCGTCCAATAGTCAGCGTTGATTTCACCATCGTTGAAGTCATCGTTGATGAAGGGAAGTGTTTGAATAAAGTTGGCCACCAATTCCCTATCGCCCGTAACAGTGAAACTATATGTAGCCTCCGTCGATACCACCTCGCCGTTCTCGGTCCAATTCAGGAAGGTGTAGCCCGTGTTGGCCGTGGCCGTCAAGGTGCAGGTGCTACCATAGTCATAGCTTCCCGCACCGCTCACGCTGCCACCTTCGCTTGGGTTGACAGATGCAGAAATGGTGTAGCTTTGCAATGCAAAATTCGCCACCAAATTCCTATTGTCAGTAACAGTGAAACTATAATAAGGATTCGTTGAAACCACCTCGCCATTCTCAGTCCAACTTTGAAAGGCGTAGCCATCAAACGGCATGGCAGCTACCGTGCATGGGAAGCCATACGAATATGTTTCCGTTACTCCATTCATTACTATCGATATATCATCAATATTGATCCAAAACATGTCATGGCAATTGAAGTGCCGAATGGCAACATACCCGGTTTGGCCAGCGTAGGCACTCAGGTCGACGGTATATTCACACCAATTGCTTTGTGCGCGATTACCGCTACGAGTCGAAACGGTAGGCATGCCACTTCCCCTAGCGCTTAATGTCCATTCCTGAATAGTGACGAAGTCATTTGGATCGGTATTGCCATTCGTCGAAACAGCAACGCCGAAATGCTCAGCAGCATAATTTGCATCTTGTGCGCAAGCATAGAAAGTAATGGAACCGCATAAAACACACTGAGGAGAAACAAAATAATTGTCAGGATAAAGAATGTCACCGTTCCAACTTCGTGATAGGATAAAGCCGTTGCTTCCATTGTGTCCATATATGTCCGAATTGGTATTCTGTTCCCAGTTGTAACCATCGCCATCTGCATCTATAGTGGTCCAACCTTGCATAGAACCATCCTCAAAATCATAAACCATAGATAAATTAACTATTCCGCCCTCGCTCGGGCTAGCAGAAGCGTAAATCGTGTAGCTTTGCAATGCAAAATTTGCAATCAATTCCCTATCACCCGTAACGGTGAAGCTATAAGAAGCCTCCGTTGAAACCACCTCGCCATTTTCTGTCCAGTTCTGGAAGGTATAACCCGTGTTAGCCGTTGCCATGAGCGTGCATGTAGTGTCTTCGTCGTAGGTACCTGCACCACTTATTGTGCCACCCTCCTGGGGGTTGGGCGTGGCGTGGATTTCGTAGGAATAATTATCGACGGGGCAGACCAAGCGTACAGAAAGACCAGGGTAACGGACACCCAAAAAGTCGGCGTAGAGGTCGCCGTCGTAGAAGTACACGCTGTATGCTTTGTTGCTATTGTAGTACGAGGCCGACCAGTACATACCATAGGAACCGACAGAGAAGACTGCAGACCCACCACGGCCGCCTGCGGCCGGCAGGAAGACCGCACCGGCTTGCTCAATGGTGCTCCATTGTGAAGCGGTCAACATGTTGCTGCTAAAGCTGGCACCACTATCGTTAGTGTTATTCAGACTGTAGGTGTTGCTGTTCCAATCGTCGGGCAACAAGATTATGCCGTTCACGTTGTTCACATTAGCCTTGGCATAGCGGATGCCAGAAACGGTAGCTCGTGTATTGAATAGGTATTCCCATTCAGGTTGGGTTAGAGTTCGCCACTTGTTCGTCTGGTTACCACCGTTGATTATCGGGTTGAATACGCCCCAATCCGCATTGGCATAGTCGCCTGTAAGGTCATATTCACCAGAAGGTCCATAGAGATTTCCATCTGAGTCGTTCGAATCCCAAGGATGATAATAGGTGTTTCCACTGTTCCATCCGCTCGTACCCCAGCCGAAGAAGTCGATCCAGCCGCTGTAGGTCTGCGAGATATTACTATTGTCGCTGCCAATGTAGTCGTATTGGTTTGAGGCAAATCGCCATATGTTGGTGCTAGCTTGGTATTGCAGGTTGCCTTTGGAGAACTGAACATGCGCATGTTCGCCAACAGTAAACACTCCACTCAGGACACCTGTCCCGCTGGCATCAGCAAAGTTGGCCACCAAAGTGCGGTTGCCTGTCACTTCAAAGGAATAAACAGCAGTATTAGAGATTATTGTTCCGTTTTCTGTCCAATTATCGAAGGTGTAGCCCGTGTTGGCCGTGGCCGTCAAGGTGCAAGTGCTACCATAGTCATAGCTTCCCGCACCGCTCACGCTGCCGCCTTCGCTTGGGTTGGCAGAAGCAGAAATCGTGTAGCTTTGCGATGCAAAATTCGCCATCAATTCCCTATCGCCTGTAACGGTGAAGCTATAGGAAGCCTCCGTTGAAACCACTTCGCCGTTCTCTGTCCAGTTCGTGAAAGTGTAGCCTGTGTTGGCTATAGCCGTCACGGCGCAGGTACTTCCATAGTTGTAATTGCCCGCACCGCTCACGCTACCGCCTTCGCTTGGGTTGGCAGAAACAGAAATTGTGTAGCTTTGCAAAATAAAATTCGCTACCAAATCCCTATTGCCAATAACAGTGAAACTATAGGAAGCCTCCGTTGAAACCACCTCACCGTTCTCTGTCCAGTTCTGGAAGGTGTAGCCCGTGTTAGCCGTAGCCGTAAGTGTGCAGATATTGCCTTCTTCATAGGTGCCGCTACCAGTTACCATACCGCACTCTGCAGGATTAGGGATAGCGTTGATTTCGTATGAGTAATTCTCGTCGTGGCGAACCAATCGCACAGAGAAGCCATAATAACCGCTTGTTCCAATATCAATATCGATATAACCGCCACCGAAGCGCATGTAATGTGGCGCACCGTAAACACTCGAGGCCGACCAGTAATAGCCAGACCAGCCCATTCCGTAGAACGAAGCTCCATTGCGGTCGTCCGCGGCAGGCAAAAAGACCGCACCTGCGTTCTCCAATATAGTCCACTGAGAAGCGGAAATGTTGTTGCTACTGAAGGATGCATTGCTTGTGTTCGTATTGTTCAGAGTATAGGTACTAGCACTCCAGTTATCGGGCAGAAGAATTATGCCGTTCACATTGTTGACTTGCGCTTTCGCGTAACGAATGCCACTCTCGGTGTTGCGCGTGTTGAACACATAGGACCATTCGCTTCCGGTCAAAGTCCGCCAGCCGCCGTTCTCGGTGTTACCGCCGTTTGCAATGGCATTGTAACCCCAATCAGCTTGTCCTGTTTGATCATACAAGTTGTTGGTAGCAACACCATACGCATAGTAATCGCTATAGGACTCACTAATACTCCAAGGTTGGTAACACACTGCGCCATGGTTATAGCCACTTGTCCCCCAACCGAAGAGATCTATCCATCCACTATAAGTTTGTGAAATATTGGTATTGTTGTTGCCCACACAATCCCATTGGTTAGTTGCAAAGCGCCAAGTGTTTGTACTGGCTTGGTATTGAAGGTTACCTTGCGAGAAATTGTAATGTGAGTTTTCGCCAATGGAAAACACACCATTCAACACACCCGTACCACTGGCATCAGTGAAATTAGCCACATAGGTGGAACTCTCAGTAACAATAAAGCTAAAAGTGGCTGCGGCTGAGACTACCGTGCCGTCCTTGGTCCAGTTGGAGAAAGTGAAGCCCTCATTGGCGGTGGCTGTCAAGGTACAGGAGGTGTTGTAGTCGTACACGCCCATGCCTGCTACCATTCCACCTTCAACTGGGTTGGAAATGGCGGTGACGGTCAACGGAAGCGTGAAATGCGCCACCAAGTTGCGGTCAGTAGTGACTATAAAAGAATAATTAGCATCAGTTGAAACCTCATTTCCATCCTCCGTCCAATACATGAAGGCATAGCCCACATTTGGCGTGGCCACCAATATACATGTGCTTCCTAAAGCATAAGAGCCCATGCCACTCAAGGCACCACCTTCTTCTGGGGTGGTGGTGGCGGAGATGGTCACTATGGGTGTGAAATCAAGTACACAGGGATTCATCAATGTCCCCAAACCCGTTGAGCCGAACATGATAGCATCGGGTGACTGCAGGTTGAGCTCCTCTCCCTGATCGTGGTCAAACAGCTTGAAGGAAATCTGGTCGCCTTCATTTCCGTATATGGTCATCTGGACAACATAGCGTTGCGTAGGAGGAAACAATACGGGTCTTGCCGTGCCGCGACACTCCTCTCCACAAAAAGCGCCCAATTCCAGCGCAGTGGTCTGCTGTTCCTCCCCATTGATCATGATGACGCCTGTCAACGTCATGTTATCCTCATACAGCGCGCTTTGAGGCACCCAATGGTTTTGGGCCGTTACCATCAACGGCATCAGACAGGCCAGCGCCAACAATAACAATGAACCAACGATCTTATTCGATATTCTCTTGTTTTCCATCTTTCTGAACATTAGGGGTTTTTACTTGACAACCAATCTCCCAATATACACATTGCCCGAACGGCATACTGTCTTCACCATATACACACCAGCCGTCGGCAGGCCTTCCATGGTAGCTTTCAACGCTCCCGTCTCGTGCCGCACAATGGCCCCAAGTGCATTGGTAATCGTCACCTCCTCTATTGCTTCATCCGAAGGCAGTGCCAGGACGAAGCTGTCATCGCGACTTACCGGGTTGGGATAGACACGCACCATGGCCGATTGCTCTCCGACCCCCGTGTCTCCAAAACGGAGTAGCATCGGTTCACCCAAAGTTCCCGAAATGCCATCCGCGACGAACACGATTCTGTCGGGCGACTGTAAGGTCTTGGTCCCATCGGTAAGGTGGAAGCCGATATCGTCGCCTTGTTCACCAAACACAGTGAGGAAGGCCACGTAACGATCGACAGGCTCCACATACATCAGTCGCACACTACCTCGGCATTCATCACCGCTAAAGGCCGCCAACTCATAGGTATCGGAACGTAGCTCTTCGCCATTCACCTCCACCACGGCGGTCACCGTCATATTATCGGCATATCGTCCGCCATTGGGACGGTAAACATTACCTTCAGGAGTAATATTGGCTTCCGTGGCATGGCCACGTCCTTCCTGGAACACCAAGGTCTTGATGCCGTTGCTCTGCGATTGATACATATAACCGCTGCCAGGCTCCAAGGTGTTAAGCGTACCATACCACCCTAGTTCTCCATTATTAGAATAGTAGGTGGTGAAGCCGTTGCGGCCCTTGAGGACGTCATTGGGTTCAGGGCTAAACCCGCTCATGGCTTGGCTCACAGCGACGGACTGACTCATCGGGAAACCAATCCAGTTCCATCCAAAGTTGATGGTAATGGGATGACTCGACATCTCCGTGCGCATGCCCCTCATGACCGCTTTGCCATCGGCATTCATGTCAATCTTGTACATTTGTTCGTTTTTGATGGATGCCAAAGGCCCAAACCATCCTATCGTACCTTCGTATTCATACGACTCCACATAGCCGTCGGATCTCGACTTGATCATAATGCCTTTGTTGCCTAAGCTGCGCTCCAGCATCGTCAAGCCGTCAGCATCTTCCTGCTCAATGTAGGTCGACCACCAGTTCCAGCCGTTATCCAAAGTTTTCGTATGTGAAGCAAACAGGTCGCAGTTGCCCACGAAAGTGAAGGGCAACACCTCGGCAGCATTGCCTTCGACGATGGTGTCGGCATCGGCAAAAGCAAGGACAAAATCGCGAGTCATGTTCAACGAGTTATCACTTTGTTCGAACGAAACCATGACGGCATCCCCCTTGTTGACGTACAAGGAATAGGAAAGATAATCTGGGAGTCCCATTTCTGCAAAGCTCACATTGGTGTTTCCATGAGACAAATATATCTCATACCAATCGATTTGAGGAACAGGCACAGTATACCTCACTTCAGGTTGGTCATCACCGAAATTCAAGACGACAGAATCATGCAGCCACCCGATTTGGGCATACGATTGGTCATAGAACAATTGGAGTTCCACCTCACACGCCTCATTCTCTTCGATGAACTCGGCAACGAGGTTGCGATCTGTGGTAACGGGGAAGGTGTATTCGGCCTCCGTCGAGACCACCTCTCCCTCCTCAAGCCAATAACGGAACACATAACCATTATTGGGATTAGCAGTAACGGTGCAGCTAGACCCACAGTTGAATTCTCCGCCTCCACTCACCGTACCGAAATCGGTTTGCGACGCCCCAACAGAGAGCACAACATTTGTTGTAGCCGTCTCCAATATTTGGGCCAAACGCATTGATGTAAACGCCATGGGCATCATAAATGCGTTTTCCTCTGTAGACACCCCTATTTCAGGCATAAAAACCAGATTCAAATAACTGCCTTCAACATCATCACCTTGGTGGATACCGTTCGAGTAAGCTTCTCCCTCCTGCCATATTGTCCCATTTGCGGGAAGGAAAAGCACACCAGCCGGTTGCAAAACCGTATTCCAATCGTAACGCGAAATGCTATTGGTTGCATAGGCAACCGCTTCGTTGGGAGAATTGATGGTATAGGTTGCCGGATCCCAATCGTCAGGCATCACGAGTAGACCTTCCACGTTGTTCACTTTGGCAAAGGCATACCGCACTTCTATTTCGCGCTCCTTGAGCAAATAATCCCACTCTTTAGTGGAAAGCAAATGCCAACAGTCAAAATCCAAAACCCCAGCATGTTCAAATATATTGTAGACCAAGTCCATACCATCTTGCATCATGGATGATAAAGTGGTAGCATCCAAGCTGCTATTATTATCGTAGGATTGTCGATAATATTGGAAAGGAGCTATACTCCACGATGGTGCTATACTGCCTTGGCCCAATTCAATCTGACAAATCACATTACCTTTAGCAAAACCTACTGTAGTGCAGCCACTAATGGAAAAACGCCCGCTCAGCAAATCGGGATCGGGCTCACTTTCCACCTCACAGGGTTCGAAGTATGCCTCCACAGCCAAATCGTTTGAGGGAAAACTGAAGCTGTAGAAATTATCCATCGACACCCACTCGTCGCCCACTTTCCAGCCCACAAAATGATAACCATCATTGGCACTTGCGATGACGGACACCATAGACATCTCCTCAAACTCTTCGCTGAAAGAAGAACCATTAGCAAAACTCATAGTTGTACTTGGGAACACCATTCCGCCCTCTTCAGGAACAGCGTTTGCCGTCAATAGGTATGACTGATTCATAGCGAAACAAGCCTGCAGATGACGCTCAGATGTCACAGGGAATGTATAGTTTCTGGAGGTTGAAACTATGCTGTCTCCCTCCATCCATCCCACAAAGTGGTAATGATTACGAGGTTCCGCCTCCAATTGGCATTCCTGCCATTCCTCAAATTGGCCGGCACCATTCACGTAGCCGCCATCCTGGGGCAAAGCCTCTACATAAACCTGATAATCCACATCAGCCGAATAATATGCTTCTATAAACCTCGAACCCTCCACAACAAAGTCAAGGCTGGTTTCCGTTGAGATGAGTCTTCCATTCTCATACCATCCCAAGAACGAATGACCGCTCTTGGCCGTAGCGGTAAGTGTGCAGGTCTCGCCATCCCTCATCTGGTTCTCGAAGATGCCGCCACCATTTACCTCACCCGCCCAAAGTGGATTCGGTTGGGCACCGATTACCTCATAATTCCTTGTTTCGATTTGAACGAGACGTTCATATCCGAAAGCATGATTCGCCTCCGAATAACCATCGATTGAGGCTGCTTCAAAAGCAATGTTTTCGGAAGGAGTGTGTACACAAACTCCATCATGCCACTGGTAGTATTCATCCAGATACCTATTTCCACATATAAAATGAGAATAGTTAAAAGCATAGGGACCATAAGCCCCTCCCATATCGTCATCATTCAGATTATCTGCATACAAACCACTAAAAACCAAAGGTAAGAAAACGGCATGTGATGGCTCAAAATAGGCATTCCAATCATTAATTGAAATATACTTGAAGACGATGCTTCTTGAGCTGGTCATTTCTTCATCTATGACATTGTTAGGAAGAGGGTATGTTGGCGCCTCCCAATCGTCTGGAAACAGCACTATGCCATATACGTTGTCAACTTGGCAAAAAGCATAATGCATTCCACTGGCCGTGATGCGTTGATGCAACAAATACTCCCATTCCTCATCCGACAACGTCGTCCAACATCCTAAATCAACCACAAAAATGTCATAATTGACATCGTGCAAAAAACGATGATAGAGGAAATCAAGACCATTGTTTTCCAAATAGTTTTCGACATTGGCAACGAAAGCATCAGCATTAAAATACTTGCGATGCCATTGGTGTTCGGCGAAGCTCCATTCCACATTGGCTTGGCCTGTCGCGTTGAAGTCGAAGGCGAGATTCAGGTTCCCTTTGGCAAAACGAGCCACACGGTCGTCGCCAATCGAGAAGCGGCCTTCGAGCAAGTCGGGGTCATCGTTTTGAATATCCTTAAACTGGGCTACCAAGTTATGATTGGTGTAGACTTCAAATGTGTAGGAAGCATCTGTCGACACCACCACCCCGTTTTCCGTCCAATGAGCAAAGGCATATCCTTCTACGGCTTCTGCCTCAACAGTGCAAAGATCACCATACGCATAGCTTCCGCCACCAATGACCTGGCCAACGCCTGCCCTACCGCATGACACACTGACCATATAGTGGTTTACGACGTTATTAATCAATCGGACTTGACACATTGTCCAAAAATAACGAGTAGCCACTTCTGATAATACTACCCAAAAAGGCGAAGGAGAAGACCCAGATGACAAGCATCCTGCCGAGGAAGATGTCCAATACCCTCCATACAACGAATAAAAGGTATAAGGAATAAAAACAGCGCCCGAAGGCTCCAACACTTCAGTCCATGTTTGGGCATCAATCGTGTTGGAGTTGCAAAAAGCTTCAAAATCATCGGCATTCTCAAACTCAAGTGTAGAGATGAAGCTCTTGTTCGGATTGTTTAAGGCATACACCGAAGCATCCCAGTCGTCAGGGAGCAGGATCATGCCGGCCATATCATTAACCACGGCATAAGCAAAGCGAATGCCAGAAGAAGTCGTGCGTGTGTTGAGCAGATAGTCCCATTCGGCGGCTGTAGGGGTTCGCCATCCGCAATTTTCTTCGTTGCCACCATTGGCGATGGGATTGTAGCCCCAGTCGGCTTGGCCTCTATGCTCGGTATCGCCTTCATAAAGACTTAGCCCCTCAACTCCGTATGCAAGATAATCTTGATTATTGCTGCTGTTCGCCCATGGTTGGTAACAGTTGGCTCCGTGGTTGTAGCCACTAGTGCCCCAGCCGAAGAAATCAATCCAGCCTTCGTATGTTTCAGAGGCCAATGAGTTGTCGCATTTTATGCCGTTTTCATAGACATTACCATCATCATTATAACCTACATAATCCCACTGGTGTTCGGCGAAGCGCCAGGTGTTTGTGCTGGCTTGGTATTGCAGGTTACCTTGCGAGAAATAGGCGTATTTGTTGGAACCCACGGAAAAGATGCCCGAAGTTGCACCTTCTGGACAACCATTGATCACCGTTTTTGATGTCCTATTCCCCAACGCGTCGTATGTGTAGAATATCTGGACGCCATTTGAATAGGTCGTTCTTGTCAAACGACCTACGGCGTCGTATTCGTATGTGTTGGTGGATTGGGCAAGTATATCTATCACCATCAAGCCTAATAAGACTGTAAATAGAACTTTTTTCATATCATTTGATTTTAAATCAATGCTGCGCTGGATCCCAATAATATATTTTTCTAATCTTATCATCAAGCCCCATGTTTTTATACATTATTTTAGCCATCCATTCTTCAACCCTATCAAAAGCCTTTGGGAATAGGTATTCTTGTATCGAATAACCAATAATATGACATGGGATATAAACAATTGAAAACATTACCAGCAGGGCCCTATCCTCAGGATTTACAGTAGGATCAGTAATCTGTCCTACTATCCAACTTAAGCCTAACCCATCATCTCTCCCCAAAGATTTGTCTACACTATTAAGCATATCATTGCTAGTAATTGGACTTAATAAAAAATCTATCCCAATAGTAATGCTTTCATTTAGGCTTTTTTTGTTCAATTTCCAGTTGCGTTTTTCTCCTCTAATAACCAGTCCTTTATACCCATTCATTAAAAATCCCAAATCCTGTGTAAAAGGATTGTTTAGATAAGCATCAGTTTCAGGATCATAATATTGTTCTTTAGTATATAAAAGGCCACATCCTTCAGTCACCCATCCTAATTGACCGCCAAATCGGAAATGATTGTCGTCAGCTTCTTCTGATTGTAATAAGACTCCAGATTCATCATATTGGTATTTATGAGTTACCTCTGCCGCACTAGTTGCATCTATCATAGCGACAGTATTGCCTTGCCAATCAAATATATAATAACCAGTCTCATTATTTGCATTTATTCTAGCAACCAAACCTGTTGGACCATATATATAATAATATATAGGATCCCCGTTATTATCCAATTCCATTAAAAGATTTTTTTTGCCGCCAACCAAATCAAGAACATACTTTTTAGTCATGCCATTCTTAACCACAGAACGACAGTTACCTAATCCATCATAAGTGAATGATGCGACATAATCGCCTGAAATCTCAACCAGCTTGTCTCTATCATCATAATCAAATGCAAGGCCTGTTTTAGAAATTACATTGCCATTTAAATCGTAATTAAACGATAAATCGCCCGCAGACAACAGATGATGATTTGCAGCATTGTAGTTATATATCAATGATGATGAAGGAATATCAGGCAACGATTCAAAAGGTTCCTCTATTAACTCTTGCAAAGGTTTTCCATTTTGATCCAGAATAAAACTGTATTCAGCAATGGCAGACCCGTCACCATTGTTGCGATAATAACCCAATCCGATTTGCCGCCCTATTTCATCATACGAATAAACAGCTCTAACTTGATTTGGTAACACATAATAATCAATTTGGTTGTCTGCCCTATAATGGTATGATATAATTGCGTCGTTCCAATCCTTCACTTGTGTTATCCTATTGAGTTCATCGTATTCATACTCGACTTTCTTATTTCCATTTCCCGGATATGTAATACTACTTATCGTGCCGACACCATTATACGAGTATAACACCGAATAGCCATCATAACAAACAGAAGTTGTTTGCCCCCAAGAATTATATTCAAAAACAATTGATTTATTATCCTTAGTGACTTTGTATAATTTGCCATCTTCATAGTATTCACGAATAGCATACCCATCACTTAAAAGGGCACCCGCTCCATCGTATGTGTAATTAAAAACATGTCCTTTGGGAGATGTATAAGTCTTAACAGAACCATCAATATTGTATGTAAAAGATGCCGAAACGCCACCCGTCGTTTTGTTAATCAACCAATCATTATTATTATAATTAAATGTTTTACAAACGCCCTTCGCATCCTTAATTTCAATCATGTTATCATTCCCATCATAAGAGTAGTTGGTTGAATAACCTAATTCATCAACTACCTTTTTGACATTATCATTGGCATCGTATTCATAGTGTATATAATGACCTGAAAAATCAAAAACATCTTTAACCCTGCTGACATCATCATAAACAGTAGCCTTCGACATATTCAACACTGGATATGAAGCATTTATGATGTTTCCGTAATCATTATATTCATATTCTGTAGTAACACCCAAAGGATTTACAACTCGAATTGGGCGGCCATGCTCGTTGTAATCAATTACCGTATTATTACCTTTTGCATCTTCTATTCTTATCATATTATCATTATCATCATAATAGTAATATGTTGTTCCTCCACCAATGTTTGTATATGATGTTATAAGATTTGTGTTTGAATCAAATGTTTTCGACCACATCTTTGTAATATCACCAACATCCGTTATTTCTTCTGCAACAGCGCCAGCATTTGAAAAGGCGTAGTTTTTTACAGTATTCGTTTTATTGTCAATAATAGTGGAAGCTAGCGTTGGGTGATCTTGGTCAGCATACACAAAAGAAACATCTTTGTCAGTATTATTTGAAAAATGTGTTAAACGCCCGTCAGCATTCATTGAATAACAATTCTCTATACTTTGCCTCCCTTCAACCGGTTGCGTAATCGTTGAATTAATTACATTGTTTTGATAATCTTGCACTAAAGAAATTGTCGTTGGCAATTCATCATTATAGGTAGTACTCTTCAGTTTACGTTGTTCATAAGTGTTGTTTATCTTATTACCTTCCGGCAATCTGACACTCATCAGGAGACCTTTTGTTGCTTCATTTGTGCCATATTCATATGACGTTGTCTGCCCTTTGGCATCTTCAAGAGAAGACAAAGATCCGTTATCATCATAATAAAAATACACTTTACGCATTATTGGGTCGGTTACAGATCTAAGCTTGTCAGAACCATTATAATAATCAAAACTAAGCGACCTACCACATGATGTGACCGATTCAATTCTGTATAGGCTTTCATGTCCGGAACAGGGCTCGTATGAAATTGTTATTGAATTACCATGACGATCTGTGATTTGGGTTAGATAAAACACATCATTAACATCGTTAAAACCTTTAAAAACGAACGTCATCATATTAGTAGATATTAGCTTATATGTATGAAGCTCATCTCCTACCGCCTCAAGTTTATAATAGTTACCTTCTGTTAGAGAAACAAAAATATGGTCTTGCCAGTTATAGTTATACATCTGTAATGTGCCATCATTCATATGAACTACCTTAATTACCGTATTATCTTCATTTCTAACATTACTAATATATATGCTATATGTATGAGACCAAGGTTTATCAATAGGTTGAATTGGGTAATACTCATCAGGCATTTCGGTCAAATAAGAATTGTAACTCACACCAAAGTCTAAATCCATATACCCTTCAATATTAAAGAAATCCTTCTTATAGGCATTAAAGTTACCAAGTTCCAAACCTTTAGACATATTAACCACTTCAGGCTTCAAATTAGTTGGAATAAAGAAATCAGAAACCGACGGATCCATGGAGTTCATAGGCGTTGGAATTGTGATTAAATCTGATGTCATCAACCTATACAAAAACAAAAAAGCCTCGCCGCGCGTGCATAAGTCACCAGGGCGAAAAACTTCTGTTTGAACAACGCCTTTCCTAAACGCCTCACAGGCATACACCCAAAACTTACCATAATTCTCATCATCAGGTTCAAAGTCTGCAAATGGGTTCTCATATCCTTCTACAAGTGGAACATTAAAGGCCTCCAACATAACCTTAAGCACATAGCTACGCTCAATCGGTGCTTCAGGATCAAAAAATGCCCGGTTGCGGTCGAATGGAGAAATGCCGTCGCCATATTCCAAATACAAAAGCGCCTTGGCGGAGCGATAATAATATGTAGTGGCATCTTGCAGGTCAGGATAAATACTTGGGAATGCATCTGTAACCAAATCAACAGGCACATTGTTTATACCCCCATATAGGCCATACAGTGTAATCTTTGCCAATTGGTCACGAGTTATGTTATCGTCGGGCTTTAAGTCACCATCAATTCCTTCAACAATGCCATTGGCACACAAGTATTGAACGGCATCATACAGCTCACCCGAGGGGCAGTCGGAAAAATCACAATTGCCATTTTGAGCCATTAACCCGTTTGAAATGATGAAGGCACCAATTATCATCAACACGGGCAAAACACGTAAACTCTTTATTCTCATAATATTATATAGTATTACTTTTTCTATACTTCAATAACTCTCCGCATTTCAAAACCTGCGGCATTCAAAAAGTCATAGTTTTTACTTCATTGTCTCTAGAGACATACACATAGCACTTGCCGGGCTGAAGGCTCTCTAATGTGCCGACCCAAGCACCATCCTCATAGATGGCAAAGCCCTCGTCTTGCGACACGACTTTGTCGCCTTCGGCAGGCGTTATGTTCAGGTCGTCGACATCCAAAGGACGCTCGCCAGAATAACCAAACCAGTTAGGGCCTTCCACGATGTCCACCACAATGGAGGCAACTGGCATCCCCGACACGCTCAAAGTACATGGCTCAACGGTCTGTATCCTGTACATCGCACCAGGGACGATGGCATCGATCGTGCCACTCCATTGGCCGTTCTCATAATAGGCCTCTCCCCCATCCTGCGAGACGATGGCGAGGGCATGGTCACCCAAGGCGGCCTCGAGGTCTTCTAATGCCACGGGAATCGCCGTGGTCCACCAGTTCCAGCCCTCGGTGAGCACAGCGGTCTGACCCGCCTCAAAATGGGCCACCAGACTGACAGGCTCCATCACGACGAAAGAATAAGTGCTCTGCGTCGAGACCACCTCGCCGTCCACGGTCCAATTGACAAAAGCATATTGGCTGCCTGCAACGGCTTCGAGCTGACAGGTCACCCCGTACACGTATGGCGCCGCACCCGTCAGCACACCGCCTTCGGCAGGGTCGGCCTCAGCGGCAACAGTCACTGTCTCTTCGGTCTGGAATTCAAATTGATACGGATTGGCAGGCAGACCGTGTATGGCATTCACCTCAAACGTCAGACCTGTTGTGGTAGCATCCAACTCCACACCCGTCTTGTGGTCATAGAGCCTGAAAGTGATGGCGTTGTTGACTTGGCCATACACCATCAAGAAGACCATATACTTGTCAACGGCGGAGTAATAAGTGAGCAGTTCACTCCCTCGACATTGGTCGCCACAGAAGGCGCCGATTTCCATGTCTGTTCTACGCATCTCCGCCCCGTTGATGTTGAGCACGCCGATGACGGTCATGTTGTCGGAGAATTGATGGATATCGTAGGTCCAGTGCTTCTGCACCCTTGACTCTTCCGGCTCCATCGCGCCCACTTGGGGCACGATGGAGGCCAGCATAATAAATAACAATAATTTTTTCATTTATCTAAAGGTAATCCTTATTTTACGACAAGTTTACGGAAGCAGACCGCGTTGCCTTCGGCAACGATCTTCAAGGTGTAGAGGCCTGGCGTGGCCGGGGCTTTCATCTCCATCGGCAGGCTGCTCGACTGGGCCACGGAAACCACTGCACCCAACTCGTTGATGATTTCAACACGTACCTTCTGATCGGAGGCGGCAGGCAGCACGATGCTGAAATGCTCACCGCCATCGGCAGGATTGGGATAAACGGCAATCTTGCTCCAATCGTTTTCTTGTTCACAGCTGGCGAAGTTGACGGTCATCATGCTCTTGGTGTTGCCCACAACGGCATCCGACTCGAAGACGAGGCTTTCCTTGGCATTACCATATACCCTATTCTCGTCGGCATCGAAGAGGACAAACTGCAAGTCGGTTGCCTCACGACCAGCGACGGTCAGGAAGGCAACATAGCGATCGATGGGTTCGACATAGACCAAACGCACGCTGCCACGGCATTCATTGCCTGCAAACACAGCCAATTCGTAACGGCTGTCACGCAGTTCTACGTCGTCTAACTCAACGACGGCCATCACGTTCATGTTGTTGGTGTACTTGTGCATGTCGGGCACCCAATGGTTGCTCTCAGCAGTCACGTTTCTCTTCAGCTCGCCCGACCTGCCTTCAGTGTAGGTGAAGGTCACCGGGGCATCGTTCTTCGAGTCGTACATCAGACCCATACCAGGCGTGATGGTGTTGAGTGAGCCGAACCAACCCATGCCTTCATAATAGGTGGCGAAGCTCTCCTGCGACTTCAGCACATCGTTGGGTTGGGCCTCGAGATCGCTCAAAGCAACGCTGACGCTATTGGCCGTGGCCATGGGATAGCCGATCCAGTTCCAGCCCGGGTTCATCGTGATGGGGTGTTGCGAGGCGATAGCGCTGTTGCCCACCATATCAAGCAACGTGGCTGCCGTAGTGTTCACCATATACATACTCTCGTTGGTGATCTCATCGAGGTTACCCATCCATTGTCCGCCTGAGTTGGCGATGAAGCCCGTTTGCGACTTGATCATCACGCCACTTTCGTTGAGTGCCTCCGTCATCATCTGCAGGCCTTCGATGTCTTCCTGCTCGATGTAGGTCGAATACCAGGTCCAGCCTTCGGCCAACGGAGTCTGCTGACTGTTGATGAAGTTGAACACGTAGGGGTTGACGGGGTTGCCCAAGGCAGTGTTGGCGGCAAAGGTGACCAGCGAGGTGCACGACAGCGTCAGCTCCTGTTCAAGGATATGGTCGTAGAGCTTGAAGCTCATCTCATCACCGTCCTCGCCGTAGAGCATGAGGAACACCATATAGCGGTCTACCTGAGGATAATAGGTCAACAGCTGGCGGCCACGGCATTCGTCGTTGCAGAAGGCGCCGATTTCCAAGGTAGGCGTGGTCTGCTCGACGCCGTCAATTTGAATGACGCCAATGGCTGTCATGTTACCAGGATACTGGTGGATGTTGACATCCCAGTGGTAGGCGTATGGTGTGAAGTTAGCCACCAGGTTGCGGTTAGCGTGGATGGTGAAAGTGTATTCCTCATCTGTTGAGACCACGCTGCCGTTCTCCGTCCAGTTGACAAAGGCATAGCCAAGGTTTGTCGTCGCCGTAAGGGTGACCGCGCTGCCATCGTTGTAGTTGCCTTGTCCCGTCACGGTTCCGGCCGCAGCGGGAACGACGCTAACCGTCACGCTATAACTTACGCCTGGGATGAACTCCGCCTGGAGGTAACGGCTCGACTCCATGGTAAAGGTATAGGGGTTGGCTTCCGACACCAGCGTGCCGTTTTCGCTCCATCCCAAGAAGGCATAGCCGATCTCAGGATAGGCGGTCACACGGGCCGTGGGGTCGTCGCAGTCAGCCATCTTGTTGACGACAACCGTACCTCTTTCAGGATCGCAAGTGACTTCAAGCACATAGTTGAAGCCTTCGTTGTAATTGGTGAACTCATTCCAATACTGTGCAGCCTGATAGGCGGCTGTTGCTTCGCACTGCACGGTGACGGGGATGGAGCGTTGCAGGGTGCCGAAGGTGCTGGAGCCAACGGTAGGCGGCACTGTGGCGGCCACAGTCATGTCGGTGACCGTCGAGCAACGCTTGAAGGCATAATTAGGGATGCTTTCAACGTTTTCACCTATGTTGATATGAGCCATTGAGGCACAGTCGTAAAACACAGGCGACTGGGCATTGCCCATCGCAGTGCAGTTGATGGCGTTATAGTTGATGGTGGTAAGTTCGTCGCACGAGGCGAAGGCATAGTTGCCCACCGACTGCAACGTTTCGGGTAGCGTGAGTTCGCCGCGCAGACCACCGCAATTGCGGAAGGCCTCTGCGCCGATGGTCTCCACCCCATTGCCCATCTCAATGCCTTCTAGACCATAACAGTCGTAGAAGGCCTGGTCACCGATGGATTTCAGGCTGTTGGGGAGGGTGAGGGTGCCGGTAAGGCCGGAAAGACCTCTGAACGCATTACCACTTATACTTTGAACGGACTCCCCAAGAACCAATTGGGTAAGGTTATTACACCCCGAAAAAGAAGACTCATATCCGCCGTTCCAGGAATAATAGTACATTCCGCAATTGATCGCATTGTAATACAAGGTGTTGAACATCGCACCATTGAAAGCCGATCCACCCATATACGAAACGGATTCTCCCACCTTTAAAATGCCGTCAAAACCCGTGCAATCCCCAAAAGCGTACCCACCAATATAAGTCACCGCATCGGGAATTATCAGAGAACCCGTGAAGCCAGAACAACCATAGAATGCTTCATCTCCAATTTCTATCAAAGATTCTGGCAGTAATAATTCACCGGTCAAAGAAGAACATTCATAAAAAACTCCTATTGGGATTCGTTTCACACCTTCAACAACAACCAATGTCGTGAGGCTTTCACATCCTTCAAATGTACTTCCATATGCGTCATAGTTGGAAGTATTATAATAAGCCCCATTGTCTTCACAATTAATAGCGTTGAAGATCACAGTTCCAATTCCAGTATAAGCAAATGCACGGGCACCAACAAAAGTAACATTAGGCTTGATGGTCAGTGTTCCGCTCATACCCGAGCAACCTTCAAAAGATCCACCGCCAATGGTGACGATGGACTCTGGCATAGTGAGTGCCCCTGTGAAGCCACTACAACCCTTGAACGCCTCTACTCCAATGTTTTCCACACCCATATCAATGGTTAATGAAGTGAATCCCGAGCAATTATCGAAGGCTCTAAGTCCGATAGAAGTGACTGATCCTGGAATCGTAAGCTCTCCGACAAGACCACTGTACCCTTTAAACGCATACTCCGGTATCGATTGGACATTTTCGCCAATGTTCAAAGTAACAAGATTCTCAATGCCTATTAAACAACTATAATAATCCCAAGTACCATTATAGTATCCACTCCATCTAAGAGAGCCGCAATTGACAGCATTGAAATTCAAAGTAGTGAATCCTGTTCCCAAAAAAGCGCATCCTCCGATAGAAGTGACGGATTCTGGAATCGTAAGATTCCCGACAAGACCACTAACCCCTTTAAAAGCACAATATGGTATCGATTGGACATTTTCGCCAATGTTCAAAGTAGCAAGATTCTCAATGCCTATTAAACAACTATAATAATCCCAAGTACCATTATAGTCTCCACCCCAACTAAGAGAGCCGCAATTGACAGCATTGAAATTCAAAGTAGTGAATCCAGTTCCCCAAAAAGCACATCCTCCGATAGAAGTGACGGATTCTGGAATCGTAAGTTCCCCAATAAGGCCACTGCAACCATAGAACGCGGAGCCTCCTATTGATGTCAAAGAATTAGGAAGAGAGAGCGTTCCGGACAAACCAGTACAACCCTCAAAAGCACTTTCACCGATGGAAGTAATAGGATTTGGCAAATTCATTGATCCAGTGAGTCCGACACAACCCCTAAAAGCACTATTACCTATGCTTGTTACTGATTCAGGAATAAACAATGCTCCAGAAAGGTTTGTACAATTTCTGAAAGCATTGCTCGGAATAGTTTGCACATTTTCGCCGATATTTATTGTAGTCAGTTGCTCGCATGCCTCGAAAACGTATTGCTCAGTACAATAATAACCACCCATGCTATTGCAATTCGTTGCATTGAAATTGACCGTATTAACAGTGGTGTGCTTAAAGGCTGCTGTTGGAATGGATTGCACATTCTCCCCAATATTTATTGTGGTCAACGAAGTGCATGTGCTGAATATTGACTGCATATTGTAGCAATCCCCTTCGTCACTGTTCACACAAAGCATCCCGTCATAGTAGGTGGCGTTGTAGTTAATTGTGGTAATTCCCGTACAATTGTAAAAAGGACTATAAACGTAATATAACCCATTCAAATTATCCCATTGCCTCAATCCAGTGCCAATTGTCAAAGATGAGAAGCCAGTGCAATTGGCGAAAGCACAATCAGAGATTGTGGTCACAGAATTGGGGATGACTAAATCACCCGTGAGGTTGCTGCATCCGTTAAAGACATAATAACCAATTCTGTTAACAGAATTGGGGATGACTAGATTGCCTGTGAGGTTGCTGCAACCACTAAAAGCATAATCCCCAATTGAAGTAACTGTATTAGGAATAGATAAATTGCCTGTGAGGTTGCTGCAACCACTAAAAGCATAATCCCCAATTGAAGTAACTGTATTAGGAATAGATAAATTTCCTGTCAATGAAGAACATCCTTCAACCAAATGAGAGGGTATAGCTTGAACATTATCCGCAATAAACAAATTCTCTAAAGAAGTGCAATTTGAGATCCATTCAGCACCTCCTGAAATACAGTTTGTAGCATTAAAGTACAAAGTAGTCAAAGCAGAACAATTCTTAAAGGCATAATAAGGTAAATATTGAACGTTTTCTCCAACATACAAATACGTCAAAGACTGGCAATTAGCAAAAGGTGAGCCTGCATTGTTCCAATTGTCTCCAACAGGAGTTAAATTGCAATTGATTGCATTATAGTAAATTGTTGTAATACCTGAGCAATATCCAAACGGATTTGTATGCTGATATAAATATCCATAATCATTTGAACCAATTAATGTCACTCCAGTTCCTATTGTCAGCGATGAAAAACCACTACAATAAGAAAACGCTCCCATTCTGATTTCAATTACTGAGTTTGGTATAATTAATTCACCTGTTAGATTTGAGCAATACCTAAATGCATAAACGTCTATTATGGTTACTGAATATGCATTCCCTTCATACTCCACACTCTCAGGAATTACTAGTTCGCCAGTGGCGTTTTGGCCATCCACGTGTCCTGTCACGGTTACAGAGCCCCCGTCGTCGTTCACGGAGTAATTAAGATTGCCCACAGTAAAAGTTTGGGCAAAGGCTTTAGTCACGCCCGCCACACTCAGCAGCAGGCCAATAAGCACGGCAAAGGCCGTCTTCTTCATTTGTAAAGTTTTAAATTTCATTTTGTTAAGTATTTGAATTGTTTCTTTCTTTAATTTGAAGCTTTCTGTTTTTGGCTTTTAAGTTGTTTGGAGCACGCCTCGAAAAAATCGTGGTCCAAAGCCAAACTGATTTCGAAAAGCAGATGCATGGTGACCCATTGCTGCCTGCACACTTTATAGATGTTCTCAGGAGTACAATGCACACGCTTGGCCAACCATGTGGCTGAGCGTCCTTGGCGTACCAGCTCAGCCTTGATGAGCTTGCCCATGTGGAAACCATTTTCTGTGTCCGTTATCTTGCCCATAAGTAAAAACGCAAATTTAGGGACAATCCCCTTCGCCTTAGGCGCTTCCGCACTAACTTGTTTTATTAAAATAGCGTAATTATTTTATCGGTTTTCTGTTACTTTTTGTTTGCTTTTCTCCGCTTTTAGATGTTCGGAACAAACCGCGAAAAAGTCGAAGTCCATGACCCGACAAATATTGAAAAGCATGGGCATACCGACCCATTGCTGTCCGAAAATCTTATAGATGTTCTCGGGAGTGCAATGCACCTGCCCGGCGAGCCACGGGGCGTTTCTCCCCTGTCGCGCCAGCTCAGCCTTGATCTCTTTACCGATATGGAATTCCTCGTTATTAAGGCTTTCTATCCTATCCGTCATAGCGATTCGTATTATAATACGAATCAATAGAGGGGACAAGAAAGGAAAATTAGTCTAAAAGGATGGCTTTTATTTGTACTCAGCGTCTCTCCACATCGCGCACCAAGCGCACCGAGAGACCCCAGTTACGGAATGTCGTAATTTCTCCAAGTTCATTATGGTCGAAACTGATAGCCTTGGCCCTCCTGACATTGTTTTCCGAGGTGTAATACATACCCTGGGAGCCAGCATACTCTACCCTGTCCTCGTCACGATACCCGCCCGCAGGCAAAAACACAGCGCCATTGAAAAACAAGAGTGTTTCCCAACCGTCGTTGATGACATTGCTGGTGAAACTCGCATTGGCTTGGTTGACATTATTCAAATAATACACCGAACTGCTCCAATTGTCAGGGAGTATAACGAGACCATTGACGCCATACACCTGTGCCTTGGCAAAGCGGATGCCCGAAGGCGTGCTACGCTCATTGATGACATATTCCCATTCACTGCTTGTCGGTGTGCGCCACTTCCCTTCCTCGCCTTCACCGAAAAGGTCGTTGTAGCCCCAGTCGGCCTGACCCGTATTGTCATACAGTTGGGCCTCTTCGTCGCCGTAAGCAAAGTAATGGTCGGCGTTGCCATCCATGCTCCATGGCTGGTATGCCACCGCCCCGTGGTTGTAGCCACTCGTGCCCCAACCGAAAAGGTCGATCCATCCGTCATAGTCTTCTGCGATGTTGGCATTGCCCATGCCTATGTAGTCGAAAGCATTCTCGGCAAAGCCCCACAGATGCTCAGAAGCCAGATACTGTAAATTACTCACCGAAAACCACACCTGATGTCCCTCGCCAACGGTAAACAGGCCATTGGCCGCGCCCAAGGGCGGATCCAAATGATCCATAGTTGTGAAACTCAACTCCTCGCCATAATTAATGCCTTTTCGGTTTTTGGCGTATGCCCTCACATAATAGGTAGTGTTCGGTTCAAGGTCAACCATACTGATGGAATAATCGCCGAGGCCTTGTCCGTGGGCGTAAACGAAGTCGGAGATATCAGGTTGCGGGCTTGTACTCCAACACGCACCACGCTCGGTCACCTCGGCACCACCATCGTCCGACACATGGCAGAGGCAGGATGCCGTCGAAACCGTAACACCCGTCACCTCAACGGTGGCCACAGTGGGTAGGTTGATTTCTTCCTCTGCCGTAGTGAAACCATAGAGTTCGCTCTGCCAATCGGTCTGCGCCCCATAGTCCACCAGATAGGCGTAATAATAGAAGGTGCCAGGCTGTAATCCGTGAATTTCAACGGAATATGTCTTGCCCATCACCGTCATGCCAAAGTCCTCGGAACCATAGAGGTGTTCCTCTGTACCCACCCTCAGCCTCATGCTGTCGATGACTCCTGGATAGGAATATTCACCTTTGAAGACGGCCCAATCGGTGCCCACCGTGATCTTTTCCTTTTCCTTCAGAATCTGAATGGTTGTTTCATTTGGCATTGGGGCTTTCTGACAAGACCCAAAGACAAAGGCACACAACGCGCCGAGAATCCATAGTTTAAAACGCATATCCTAATCCGATTTTAAGTTCAACATCTTGAAATTGTGTAGTGACGGCCTCCAAAGAAGTGACGAAACCCTTCAAATGCAACTGAAGGCCTGCCGAGAGGTCGACACCTTGCAGGCTGTAGGCAGTATTACGGTACCACTTGCCATCAGTGGTCTGCCAGCACACCGTATGGTTGCCATAACCCAGTCCCATACGGGCTATCCATGGCCCAAAGATGCGCATCATGCCTCCTGCCATAAGGGAGAGACGCGTCTTCGCCACTTCACCAGTATATTGCATCAGATGGCCGTCGGGCAAAAAGCCTTGTGCGTCACAGTCGCCATCGGCATGAAAACCAGAGAACCCTCCGTTGCTCATCAGGCTCACAAACCATCCGAAATGTTTCACTTGCCCCACACTGACGCCCACAGAGCCTTGAGGAGCAAAGCTATAGGCGGCATTAACCGTGACAAAGGTCTCAAGTGGCCAACGCTCTTTCTGGCGCAAACTCAACTTGAAACGCACTTGGTCGTTAGCGAAGGCATCGACATCGAGTTCTTTGAGCACATCCCATACGAGACGATGTCCAAACCCCGCCTTGACATCTATGACATCGCCGCTGACCTGTTTCATGGGGCCACGATAGGTGACGCCCCCATCCAACGACACGAAGAGTCGCACGAAATCGGCATCGACACCAAGGTCATATTCCACGACAATGCTTTTGTCGAGTGGATAAGCCTTGACAATGCTTGCGACCTCTTGGGCCAGCAACGGCTGCATCAAACTACAACTCAAACATGCCATCAAAATCCAAATCTTTTTCATCTTGCCACCTTATTTAATCTTTAATGATCTCCAACCTGAAATGACGCCATGTGCCGTAGGATGTTGAGCTTTCGTTCCTTCTACGGCCGAGATCCGCGAAATACTTTCATTAAGGTAATCGGACAACTCACCAGCGGTGACATCGCCACGGGTCTCTTTCAGTTTCTTCAGCAGGAAATACGTGAACAAGCCGTGCGACTTCTCATGGTAGGCATAGGCTGTCTCGTTGCCTTGAGCTGCCGAAAAAGCAATGGCGTTGCCCTGTAGTTCACCTGCTTTTGAATTAACAGCGACGCCACGACTCTCGGCCAGCATCTCTCCTTCACGAGTGGCACCGCTGAAACATGCATCCACGAAATATATTATCCTATCGGCGCCAGCTGAACCCAATTGGGCATACAAGGCATCCAATCCAAATCCAGACTCCATATTGGAGCCATAACCGTCAACGGGAAGGAGATAGGCACAGCGGCTCGTCTCGTCGGGCATTCCATGCCCCGAATAGTAGAATATGCCTTTGGCTTCACCTTGATAGGCTTCTAAAGTAGCCTTCAACCAGTCGATTTCATATCGCATATTGTTCAGTGTGGCATCCGTCACAAAATGGACGTTCTTCTCTGGGATGCCTAACAATTGTGTGCAATACTCTTTGAAAACCTCGCCATCGTGGATGGCAAAGGGTACATGTTGTTCTTGTTGGTAGTCTTCGTTGGCGATGATGACAACATAGGTCTTGTCGTTCACCACATCGGCCTGCGGGATGTCAGTGTCAACATCGGATGGTGTGATCCCCATATGGTATCTGCTGATGTTGAAACTGAAAACTGGCGACTCCACCTCATAGAGACGTGTGCCATCGAGCCATAGCATCTCTTCAGGCGACAGGCCGCTCAATTCATAATAGCGCATCCGAGCTTCTTTGACCTTGTCTTTGGGTGCCATGACCACGCGAAGCGTGTCGGCTGTGGTCAGCGTCCATTGGCGCGTCACATGAACATTCACCACCTCATAGCCTTGTTTTCTCGCTTCGATGCCACAAATCACATCGCCGACTTGATGTTTGGCAAAACATAGGCGGAAACAACCCTTTGCATCACTCATTGTAGGCTGGCAATCGTGTTCCGAAGGTATGGTAAACGTGACGCCTGAAAGAAGTGCACCATTGTCATACAAATCCACCCTACCATATTGAACCGTCTGGCCAAGAAGTGTGGTGCTGAACATCGCGAATACAATCCAAAGGTATCTCATGGCTGCACCTCCTTTTCCAAGCTGATCAGCCAAGGCTCCGTAGCCGAAGGTCTGTAAAGTTCATCCCATGACTGGTAGCCATCTTTAGCAACCAGCACGCGTTGGGTAATGTCTTGTTTGTCAAAAGGAATCTCGATTCTGAACTGCCCCAAGGCATCGGTGACAGTCTGATACTCGAGCAAGCTCACCGTGGCTCCTTCGATAGGTTGACCATTCTCGAAGTCACACACCCGGCCAAACACCACACCAAGGTCGTTGTTGCGTCTGACGCAAAGCTCAACGCTGCGTTGGGCCTTCACCACCGTGTCGATGGGTTGATAGCCTTCTGCCTCAAACACGAGATGCACAGGGCTGCCTTTCAAATGATAAGGGATGTCATTAAGAAACACCGTGGCGTTGTCGCGACTCATCGTGATACGTTGCAAGGCGTTGCCTGCATATTCACATTCGAGGATGCCACTTTCAAAAGGAAGGACGGGTACGGCATAAGCTTTGTCCTCGGTGACGTTGACTTTCATCTGTAAAGGGGTCAACAAGCGCCAAATCAGTAGAGCCAGAAAGCCCACTATCAACAATGCCAGCGCACCAAAAATAAAGAAACGCCGTTTGGAACGCTTGTAACTCAATTCATAACGTGCCAACATGACTGCATCCAAAGCCTCGTCATGTTCAGACAGATACTGTTCCACAGCAGCTTTCTCGTTTGCTGTCAGTTTTCCTTCCAGATAGCAGGCCAACAGTTCGTCCGTTATTTCCATCTTATCGTTTCTCATTGGTCTTTCCCTTTCATCATCTTTTTCAAAGCCTTTCTGGCTTTTTTGGTCAGGTTGTAGACCGCCGTGACCGTACAACCCATTTCCATAGCTATGGTCTCGGCACTCTTACCCGTGAGTTCACCGAGCAGAGCAAGACGTTCCCTGGGCTTGCCCAGTCGGTCGATGGCTTCATATAACTCGATCCTTGACATTTCATGAAAGATGTCGTAGTCATCAATCTTATTCTCAACTTTGTTAATTAATAGAGGGTCAAGCGTTACGGTTTGGTCTTGCATAGATGCCTTTTTCTCTTTGAAAAACCGAAAGGCGACAATGGTTAACCAAGTGTTTAGACTCGAACGGAACTCAAATTGTCGTAGCCTTTTCCAATCGTCTTTTCTAAGGTGCAAGTATAGCTCATTAATCAGCTCATCTTTTCCACCTTGTAACGGATAGACGCTATTGACGATATGTTCAAACATACCGTCACAGCGGTGGAAGAATAAATACTCCACAGCTTCTTCATCGTTGGCAAGCAGCATGTCCACCAACTGTTGGTCCGACAAACTATCGAATTTATGCCACCGCTTTTTCGTCATCCTAAAACGTATTTTAGGTCGCAAAAATAGCAAAAATACGATTGATTTTAAAAAAATAATAATTTCCGAACGCAAAAACCAAAAGCCTCTTCACAATATTTGTCTTACTTGGCTAACAATTGGTTCTATGGTTTCTTCATCCCTTTCACAAACCCCACCACCATCTCCAGCACCTCGGGCGAAATGGTCTCCTCGATTTCGAAGTATTCGTTGGGCGAACCCGTCTCGCAATGCTGGAAGAGATGGTTCAAGTCGGGCAGCTCACGCAAGGTGAGGTTGGTCTTGCCGTGTTCGGCGATGATCTTCTCATAGCCAGGGAGATTCTGCGAGGCGATCACTTGCAGGTCCTTGGTGCCGTTCAGCAACAAGGCCGGACAATTGGTCTTCACGATGGCATCGGTGGGGTCGTATCTCAGGAAATAGTACATCCACGGTGATGCCATCTGCCCCACCGTCTGCTCAGTCAGCTCCTCGTTGTAGCCCCAGCCTTTCAACAGTTGGCGCAACAGGGTATCGGCCTCTTCCCTATCGTTTGACGTTTCGATGATGTCGAACATCTGTGCATTGGCATTGCCGTTAAACTGCACCATCTCTTCCGTCATGCCCGAAGCCCTTAGGATGGCGGCTTGCTGCTCTTTCAGCACCTCTATGCCGTTCACAGAGGGTCCGGCCAAAGAGACCAGGAAAGCCACCTCGGGACGGCGTGCCGCCACCATGAAGTTGATGACACCGCCCTCGCTGTGGCCCAAGATGCCGACCTTCGTGGCGTTGATTTCCTTACGGTTACGGAGATAGTCGAAAGCGGCCTCGGCATCGTAGGAGAAATCCATGGAGGTGGCGTTCATCACTTCGCCATAAGAGCCACCAACGCCACGGTCGTCGTAGCGCAACACGGCAATGCCATGACGAGCGCAATAATCCGCGATGACCCAGAAGGGACGATGGTTCATCAGTTCCTCGTCGCGGTTCTGCTGTCCACTGCCCGAGACGAGCACCATGGCCGGAAACGGGCCTTCACCCTCAGGGATGGTCAACGTGCCAGCCAAGGTGTTGCCTTCTTTTTCATTGACGAAAGTCACCTCCTCAATCTGATAATGGAATGGCGGCTGTGGGTCCTGGGGACGAGTCTTTTGCTGTTCTTTCTTCTCCGCCCTGGCGAGGTTGAGCGTAAAGGTCATGCCGTTTTGGGTGAATTCGCCTTCAATGACATCGCCTTTCTGCGTTCCTGAATAGCGGGCACCCAGCGCTGACATCGTCAATTGCAGATGTCCGTCTTGGAAGGTCGTTTCATCTACAGGGATATCGTATGCGCCTTGGGCCGGCACGTCGAAAGTGGCTGCATAGCCGTTTTCAATAGCCTTGATGTCGAAAGCCGTCTCCAACTTTTGTACACCTACATTCATCTCGCCTTTCCAATAGCCCTCGATTTGTGCCATTGCTGTTGAGGCTGTTAGGATAGTAAACAATACGATTATTACACTATTTTTTGCTTTCATTACTTTTAGTTTTATGATTTAGATGATTATATCGTCATCACGCGTGTAAAGCAACATGGCGATGAAACCTATCGGGAAAATGATCATGAAAGTCACGGCAAACCAAAACCAGAATGATTTGCCGCGTTTTCTGGCAATCATCCCGCCAACGACGGCTTGTAGAACATAAAGGAATGCTACGAGAATAAAGATCCAAGTTTCTTTGTCCATATACTATTCAATTGGTTTGTTCATATTGTTATTTGACTATGACCACTGACTATGACTATGACCACTTTCCCCAAGGCATTAGGTAACAACTTCCCATTTGGTGGTCATTGTCATTGTCTTAAGTCATAGTCATTTCTTCTTCCTCCCACTCTTCTTCAACGCCTCCGCGATAATCCATTGCAGCTGCCCGTTGACGGAGCGGAACTCGTCGGCAGCCCATTTTTCCACCGCCTCCATCGTCTCGGCATCGACACGAAGCAGGAAGGTCTTGTTGTTAGTGCTATTTTCTTTCTCTTTCGCCATCGTTCACCTCCTCTTTGATTTCACTTTCGCGATCATCTCCAGTGTCTCTTCTTCTGTGGCGCAGTTGAGGTAATACAATTTGCCGTCCAGAGTGCGCACTTCGAGGAGCGGACCGCCATCAGTGCAGACGAACAACATGCAACTTTCGCCCCCTTTCTTGCGGAAATGCCCGATGCCAACATGTTCAGAGGCAATGCCGTTGGTGCGGATGGGAAAATCAGGCCAATCGGTCAATACATTGGTCTCCGTGATGTCGGACATTGGAATAGTGGCTTTATACATACCACTTTTAGCCTCGATACACCCCTCCGTCACTTCGATCAACGCCGGCTTTGTGCCAATGAAAAACAAGGGTATCACTGCTGCAAATACCAAAAGAACAATAATTAAGACAATCCAATTTTTCCTTCTCTCCTTCTTGCCTTCCTCGCCTTGTAGACCTGCATCGTATCGCTTGCTAATCAGCGCAAAGGAAACAACAATGGCCATCGTCACTGCGAAAAGTGCAATCATATTAAAGGCTTCTGGAATATGGACAAAATAGGTCAGGATGGCCAGAAGCAGCATTACAGCACCAGCAATGAGCAGCACATTACGCAACCCACGCTTCAAGCCGTCCAAATCTACCTTGGCCAACCGTTCGTTCGACATGGTGTTGATGCCCGAAATCATCCGCGGATGACGGTCAACCAACAAGCCCGTGAGCATCAAAAGCGCTCCTGTTATGATATCTGTCCAAAACATATTACTATCTGTTTTTCATTTTTTCACCTATCATTGGTTTCAATTCCATTATCAGCTTTTCGGTTTCTTCTGCCGTTTTGCGGTTGACGAGAATCAAGCCGTTACGGGTGTAGAGTTTCAAGTAAGGTGCCTCTTTCCCTAACAGATAAAACGTGGCATCAGAGCCGTCTTTCAGACGAAACTCGCCTTTCTTGCCACTGCCAAAGCCGTAGCCCGACTTGCAATACTTGGTTTTCGGCAATTCGGAGACAACCTTAACAGAATCAATGCTTTCATAATACACGGTTCTGCCATAATCACCTTCTATGGAGAGCATTTCGGGCAGCACTTCCACTTTGCTGTCCTTATACGACACAGAACATCCAATCACCACGCCAAAAACCACAACAGCGAAAAGCACCCATTTCCAAGCCTCAATTCTTCCAGTGACTCTTTGCTTGGCATACAGGAACATGCCCCCTGAAACGATGGCCGCAAACAGCATGAAATAAGCCACATTGATGCCGAAAGCCAAACCCATCAGTCCAGGAATGATGAACAATACGCCCGTAACGAGATAGTTGATGAAATAAAGCCGCTGTAATTCTGGGTTGTCGGCTAGTTCAACATAGTATTTGGACTTCCAGCCTTTCGCAGAGAACGGTTCCCGATTCCAAAGCGAAACGAGACGGAATGGTTTCCTGATGCGCACACTGTCGGGAACATACCTGATACGGAAGGCATTCAGTATCAAGATAAGACCTATTGCTATGCTGATGAGATTGCTCATTTTTTCCTTTATTAAACAGTAACATACCAAAAATAGGCTGCAATAGCCAATAAGGACAATGAGAGTAGCAGCACGATAGCCAAACTGGCTCTGTACCTTTGTCTCAGCACCATTTTCCAAAACAGCAGCATCATCACGACACTCACCACCATGATAATCGAAAAGACGATTGCTTTCTGATATGCTTGCCATTGAGGAATGCTTAACGCCACTGCCATCATGAGCAACATAATGCCCAAGAGCAAAAACACGACAAAACCCCAACGTTGCTTTTCAGGAATCGTAAGTTCCCTGTTACCAATCTTATACGCCATTCCTTTATAAACGATATCGGGGCGGAATTTTCCGAGAACCGCCATTGCGATGGAGGCGATGCCTGCAATTAATAATATGATTGAAATGGTATTCATTTAATTCTGTTTTTGTTTATGTTCTATTTCCTTCCCCCTTATCTGTCATTCCGGACTTGATCCGGAATCTCCTATGCATTAAGGAGTTCCTCAAGCTTAGGAGATGGCGGATCCTTGTCCGCCATGACGGTTTAGGATTGGGGTGTGTCATTCTTCGGTTTAATACAGACTCCCTGTATTCACCACCGGCTGGGCCGACTCGTCGGCGCAGAGCACCACCATGAGGTTGCTCACCATCGAGGCCTTGCGTTCCTCGTCGAGTTCGACGACGCCTTCGTCCTTCAGCTTGTCCAAAGCCATCTTGACCATCGAGACAGCGCCTTCCACAATCTTCTCACGGGCCGAGATGATGGCGGCAGCCTGCTGACGACGCAGCATCACAGCGGCAATCTCAGGCGAATAAGCCAGGTAGTTGATGCGTGCCTCAAGCACTTCCAGACCCGACATGCTCAGACGCTCGTTGAGTTTGGAGAGCAACACCTCATTAATCTCGGCACCGCCCGAACGCAGGGTCAGCTCATCGGCTTCGGCCTCGTTCTCGTCGTAGGCATACATGCCTGCCACCTCGCGCAAGGCGGCGTCGCTCTGCACCTTAATAAAGCTCTCAAATGCCTTCATGCGGCTAGAGACCGCCACGGGAGCCGTACCCGAGCCGCCACTGGCCATCGTCTGCGAGTCGATCTCGAACATGGCTTTGTAGGTATCCTTCAGACGCCACACCAAAATCTGTCCGATCATGATGGGGTTACCCGTCTTGTCGTTCACCTTGATGTTGTCAGGATTGAGGTTGCGGGCACGCAGCGAGACCTTCTTGGAGGTCATGAAGGGATTGACCCAGTGGAAACCCGTCTTGGTGAAGGTGCCTTTGTACTTTCCGAAGAACAACATGACCATGGCCTCGTTGGGTTCCAACTTACGGAAGCCGATGGGCAGGATGCAGGCCAACAAAATGCCAATGACGAAAAGCAGTGGCGAAGCAAATACGCCTTGTGCAAAAGCAATTAAGCCCCAAATGCTCAAGGCAATGATAGCTAATTCAACGAACAACGCGACGAAACCGTTCATCGCAAAACCTTTAAATTCAAATTCTTTGTTTTCCATAGTTGTTAAGTTTATGATATTATTTTGATATCGTTTTGATGTGGCAAAAATACATTAATTTTGGAACATGCAAGAAAAAAAATGCACTTTTTTTGAAAAAATTTCTTTTTATGCACTATTTTTGCAGTGATAATATCGGAATCAATCATTAAACCTATTCAATATGAAGAAATTAGCATTATTGTGTGCAGTTGTCCTTGCCATGGCAAGCTGCAGTTCCATGAAAGTCGTTAATCCGAATGCAGCCGTGAATGCCGGCGCAGCAGCAGTCCAGGCACTTACCATCAGCGATGCGCAGGTTGCCCAGCTGTGTGCCCAATACATGACCGAGAGCGACGGGCAGAACACCGTGTTGCCTGCAAGCAACGACTACTCCCAGCGCCTCGACCGCATCATGGCCCGTTTCCACAACATCAAGGACCTGAACCTGAACTACAAGGTGTATCAGTCGAACACGGTCAATGCCTTCGCCAGTGGCGACGGTAGTGTCCGCGTTTACACCGGACTGATGGATGCCATGAACGACGACGAAGTCTTTGCCGTCATCGGCCACGAGCTGGGTCACCTTATTAATAAAGACGTGCGCGACGCTTACCGTGCCGCCTACCTCGTGGTGGCCGCCCGTTATGGCATCGCCGCCGTCAACACCACCGCAGGAGCCCTCTCGACCGGCTTCCTTGGCGACCTCGGACAACAGCTGGCCCAAAACGCCTACTCGCGCCGTCAGGAGACCCAAGCCGACGAGACCGCATTCCAGTTCTGCATCGCCAACGGCGTGGATCCTTATGCCATGTATCACGCGCTGAACGTGCTCATCAGACTGAGCGGAGAAAACGCCCAGCAAGGCAAGTTGGCCGAGCTGCTCTCCACCCACCCCAACACCCACAAACGCGCTGCCCACGTCAAAGAGATGTGCGAGGCAGCAGGTTACAAGATGACGACTACGGGAACAACAGGTACCAAGCCTGCAGGCACCACCTCTTCGGGTACCACCAAACCCAAGACCATCACTCCTAAAACCACTAGCGGCACCAACAACACGGGCAACACCGGCACCAATACCGGTAACGCAAAGCCCAAGACGGTCACGCCCAAGAAAGGATAAACCGTGACAAGCACAAAATAAAAAGCGCGAGAGTCTCACTCCCGCGCTTTTTTCATTTTCCAAACGCCGCAGCCAGCCGCTTGAACTTGGCCCCGCGTTCCTCGAAATTCTTGTATTGGTCGTAGCTTGACGCCGCTGGCGACAGCAGGCAGACATCACCAGGTTTGGCATGAGAGGCGAGGTAGGCGAAGGCTTCTTCCATGTTGGCATAATAATGTATGGTCGGCCCTTCGACGGGCTCAGGGACCTTCGCTATTAATTCCATCATCCTCTCCCCTGCTTTCCCTGTGAAAAGAAGGTGCGGAACGGGATGTATCTTAAGGAAATCAGCCAAAGGTTGGTAGTCGATGCCACGGTCGAAGCCACCGAGCAGCAGGAAATCGACACGCCCCAAGGCTTTACAGGCCTGGATGGCCGCCTGCGGAATAGTGGAGATGCTGTCGTTGACAAACGTCACGCCACCAAAGGTGCCCACGGGCTCCAAACGGTGCTCCAATGGCGTAAACGAATAGAGATAGGGTATCAGCTGCTCGGGGTCAACGCCATCATAGGCATGGCAGGCCAGCAATGCAGCCTTGACATTCAACAGGTTATGCTCGCCTTTCAATGGGAGCTTGTCTTTATCAATGAGTTTGTCAACATCGAATGGGGAGAAAACGATATGGTTGACAAGCAGTTTCCTTGCATCGTCCAACAAGTCCTCATGGACGACAGCGATGTCATCTCCCCCCATATGGCGCATGATACGTAGTTTAGCCTCTTTATAGCGCAGCATCGACCCGAAATGGTCGAGATGCTCCTCAAACACGTTGAGTAGCACACCCACACGAGGAGTATTGTGTACATACTCCAGCTGATGTGCCGAGAGCTCGTACACCACGACGCTCTCCGGTTTGATATCCTCCATGATGTCGAAACATGGAATGCCGATGTTGCCCGTCAGGATGGCATCGCGGCCCGAGGATTTCAGCAGATGATAGATCAGGCTGGTCGTGGTGCTCTTGCCTTTCGTCCCCGTGATGCCTATGGTTTGATTGTGGAACTGGCCAAGGAAGAGATCGGTTTGCGATGTGACCTCCACCCCCTTCGTGTCGAAATCCTTCAAGGAGATGCCCGGCGTCTTGATGACGATGTCGTAGTCGTACATGGCCTCAAGATAGCCTGTGCCACAAAATTGCACAGCCTCCATCTCATTTTTGTCGGCCACCGCAACGACGGCCTCGGGCAGGTATTTCTGCAAGAAATGCAGCGTCGACTTGCCCTCGCGACCGAAGCCGAGGATCAAGATGCGCTTACCACGTAATCGATTCAGTATCAAGTCAAACATGGAGACGGGATTTTAGGATTTGTTCAAACCGTGGGGGTAAAAAATGATGGGTGTTGAAACGACGGAGGATGTCTTCAACGGTCGGCCCTTCGACAGGCTCAGGGACCTTAGCAAAAGCAGCGGTCATTGAGCCTGTCGAAATGCCCGAGTCCTTCATACATGCCCTCACCTCCTCCACCGTTCCTACGCACTCAAAGGGTTTCACTGCCGCAGTGCCGTTCAGCTCTTCCAGAATGGGGCGCAGGCTCTCGTCGGCCATCAGGTCCTTGCCGAAAATGGCGACAAGCTTTTCCCTTGAGAGGAAAGGTGAGAGAATGATCCAGGTGAACAGACACTTGGGGCATTTGCCACACCACGAGTCGGTCTTGCTGCCCGCGTTGCAGCTGCGGAACACGGGATGATAAGCCTCGCATTCCGAGAACAGCTTAGCGATCTGAAGCTCGCTCAAAGGACGCAAGAAGCTGAAATACTGCACCTCCTGGTTCAAGTTCTCAGCCACATAGTTTCTGAAATCGCTCTCAAACTCGATGGACTTGCTATATTGGTGATTGATGTTCGTCCCAGGCACGGTCGACTCGTTGGCACTGTTTTCGTTCGACAAGGCGATATATTTTGAGCGGCTACCAAAGGCCACCAAAATGCTGATGAAAGCCAGCAAGGCCGAGAAGGGCGTATGGCCGTTCAGATAGCCTTCAGCGTTGAGCTTCAGCATGGTCGGGTCGAGCGTGCGGTTGATGACGATGAACTCATCGTCATTGTAACCTGCTGTCTTCACGCAGTTCAATGTAGCACCTCTAGGATTCACAATCAACGGCGTAACAGGCATCGCATTGCGCAGGCATTCCAGCGTGACCACGGAGTCCTTGCCACCGCCGATGGGAACAAGTGTCTTTTCTTCAAACCAGCTGCCCATGTCATTCCCAGGCAGGATGTGCGATGGCATGGAAACTATGGGCAGCGTCTCAATATCCATCAAATCCTTTTCCGAAACCGTGATGCTATTCAAATACAGAAACTCACCCAATCCATTGTAATACAGCTTCTTCCAAAATGCTATTTGCTTCTCCGTCAAGGCAAAAGGCTTCACCACCACCTTTTTCGGGCATGCGATTTTCCAATAGCTCACCAGTTCGGTCATACCAATCTGGAAGGCCAAGGCCTGCAGCTGATCCTCGGGGATGCCGTCCCAGTCGAAGAACGGCCTGGCAGGGATCTCAAGGGTCGGCCTGAAGTGGTAGCGGTCGTCGAGGTTGAACTCGAAGGCCAGCGACAAGGTGCCGCCCTCACGTTTCACCGTCTGACTTTCAAAGGTGAAGGTCGAAAACGCCTCACGCAGCGCGTCGAATTTGGATTGATTGTCAGTTCTTTTCAAGATAAGCGTGTTTTATGGCACAAAATTACAAATAATGCAGTGAATATCATCCAAAAATCCTAATTTTGCGGTATGGATTTAGGAGAAAAGTTCGTCATAAGGAGCAACTCGTTGGAGCCGAAGCAGGGTAAAATCCTGATTTCCGAGCCTTTAATGAACGACTTCCACTTCGGGAGGGCGGTCATCCTGCTCATCGACCACGTGGAGTCGGAAGGCAGCTTTGGCATCATCATCAACAAAAAGCTCGAGGTGCAAGTCAACCATATCGTCGACGAGTTCCCCGACTTCGAGGCACCTGTCTATCTGGGCGGTCCCGTGGCTGACGACCAGCTTTTCTTCATCCACACTTTGGGCGAGATGATACCTGAGTCCTACCCTATCGTCGACGGCCTTTATTGGGGTGGTGACCATGAAACACTGGCCACCTTAATCCATACGGGCATCGCCAACGAGGACAACGTACGTTTCTATCTGGGCTATTCAGGCTGGGATGCCGGGCAGTTGGTCGGAGAGCTGGTGCGCAACTCGTGGCTCATCGGCGACATCACCGCTGAGGAATACCTGAGCACGCCCCCCGACAAGATGTGGCAGACCTTTGTGGACAGGATGGGCAATCCCTACGAAATGTGGAAACGCTTTCCGAAAGACTTTCAGGACAACTAAATAATTATTCAACTTAATACATTTGAAATGAGAAACTTAAACAAATTCTTCTCAACGAGCGTGCTGTTTGCTGCAGCACTGCTCATGTTGCTTGTTGGCTGCAAGAAAAAAGCCGACAACAAGTACAAGTATGAAACCGTGAAGGGCGACCTCACCGAAGCCCGTATCTACACGCTCAACAACGGCTTGACCGTCTACTTGAGCGTCAACAACGAAGAGCCCCGCATTCAGACCTACATCGCGGTGCGCACGGGTTCGAAGAACGACCCTGCCGAGACCACGGGACTGGCACACTACCTCGAACACATCATGTTCAAGGGCACGACCCATTTTGGCACTACTGACTATGAAGCCGAGAAGCCTTTCTTGGACGACATCGAGGCGCGTTACGAGAAATACCGCACCCTCACCGACCCTGAGGAACGTCGCATCGCCTACCACGAAATCGACTCAGTGAGCCAGCTGGCTGCCCAGTACTTCATCCCCAACGAATACGACAAGCTCATGTCGACCATCGGCGCAGAAGGCACCAACGCCTACACTTCAGAAGACGTGACCTGTTATGTCGAGGACATCCCCTCGAACGAAATCGAGAACTGGGCCAAGATCCAGGCCGACCGTTTCCAGAACATGGTCATCCGTGGTTTCCACACCGAGTTGGAAGCCGTTTATGAGGAATACAACATCGGCATCGCTCAGGACAGCCGCAAGGTTTGGGAAGCCCTGAACACCATGCTCTTCCCCACTCACCCCTACGGCACACAGACCACCATCGGCACACAGGAACACTTGAAGAATCCTTCGATCACCAACATCAAGAACTACTTCAACAAGTGGTATCGTCCGAACAACGTGGCCATCTGTATGGCAGGCGACTTCAATCCTGACGAGGTCATCGCCATCATCGACAAGTACTTTGGCAGCTGGCAACCCGGCGAGGATGTGAAACAACCCGAATTCGCCCCACTGGAACCCATTACGGCACCCAAAGACACCACTGTCTATGGCCTCGAAGCCGAGAACCTGATGATTGGCTGGCGCTTCGACCGTGGCAACTCAATGCAATGCGACACCCTTGAGATGATTGGCACCATGTTGAGCAACGGTACTGCCGGCCTCATCGACCTCGACATCAATCAACAGATGCAGATGCTCTATGCTTTTGGCGGCTCAAGCGCCAACCGCGACTACACTAGCTTCCTCATCGGTGGTTCGCCGCGTCCGGGACAAACCCTCGAAGAAGCCAAAGACCTTTTGCTGGCTGAGGTTGAGAAACTGAAGAAGGGCGACTTCCCCGACGACTTGATGCCTTCTGTAGTCAACAACATGAAGCTCAATCACTACAACTCAATGGAGAGCAACCAGGCCCGCGCCAATATGTTTGTCAACTCGTTCATCCTCGAGAGACCATGGAAACAAGACGTGGAATACCTCGACCGCATGGAAGGCATGACCAAGGAGCAAATCGTGGCCTTCGCCAACAAGCACTTTAACGACAATTATGTGGTGGTCTACAAGCGTCAAGGCGCTGACGAAAACCAGAAGAAAATCGACAAGCCTGCCATCACTCCCATCCCGACCAACCGTGACCTCGTCAGCGACTTCGTGACTGTGGTGCAGAATACCGTTGTGCCTCCCATTCAACCCCGCTTCGTCGACTTCAAAAAAGACCTCACCTTTGGTAAGACTGAGGCTGGATTGCCTTATATTTACGTTCAGAACAAGGAAAATGGCCGCTTCAATTTGAGCTTCCGTTATGAGTTTGGCGATGAAGCCGACCTTCGCTATGGTGCTGCCGCCGATTACTTGGAATACCTCGGCACCGACGAGATGAGCAACGAGGAAATCAAGCAGCAGTTCTACAAGCTTGCATGCGACTATTACATCAATGTTAGCGCACGTAACATCACCGTCACTTTGCGCGGTCTTGGCGAGAATATGCCCGAGGCCTTGGCCTTGCTTGAAAACGTAATGCAAAACGCCAAAGCCGACCCGATGGTGGCCGAGATGTGTATCCAACAGTTGGAAAAAGGTCGTATGGACGCCAAACTGAATCAGCGCAGCAACTTCAACGCCTTGGTGCAGTACGGCCTTTACGGTCCATACAACTCGCAGCGCAACCAACTCTCACCAGATCAGATCCGCCAACTCGACCCACAGGAGATGCTCGACCTCTTGAAGAACCTCAAGAACTATGAGCATACCGTGTTGTATTATGGCCCCATGACTGCTGAAGAGATGGCTAAAGCCGTCACCGAGAACCATCAGACTGTGGCCGAGTTGCAGGCCGTCCCGGAAGGCAAGCACTACGAACTGCAAGCCACACCCGAGAACGAAGTACTCATCGCCCCATACGATGCCAAGAACATCTACATGCGCATGATCCACAACGAAAACCGCGAGTGGAACCCCGAAGAGGCTGCCATTACGGCCATGTTCAACGAATACTACGGCGGTGGCATGAACACCATCGTCTTCCAAGAGATGCGTGAGGCTCGCGGCTTGGCCTACAACGCCTATGCCGCCTACATGACCCCGAGCTACAAGGACCAGAAGGAATACTTCTTCACGCACATCATCACGCAAAACGACAAGATGATGGATGCCGTGAATCATTTCCTTGAAATCCTCAACGAAATGCCCGAGAGCGAACAAGCTTTCAACATCGCCAAAGAGTCGGTGACGAAACGCCTCGCCAGCATGCGCACCACGAAGTTCGGTCTCATCAACGCTTGGCTCAACGCCCAAATGAAGGGCATTGACTACGACCTCAACGAGCGCATCTACAACGCCCTGCCCAATGTCACCCTGCAAGACATCGTGAAGTTTGAGCAGGAGCAGATGGCCAACAAGCCCTACCGCTACGTCATCCTCGGCGACGAGAAGGAACTCGACATGAAGGCCCTAGAGCAACTTGGACCCGTCAAGCGCGTAAGCACTGAAGAGATCTTTGGGTATTGATTTTGACTATGGCCAACTATGGCAAATGGCCTATGACAATGGCCGCCCCCACATTTTGTGAGAGCGGCCTTTGTTTTAGGACGCTGGCCATAGGCCATAGTCATAAGCCATAGTCAAATCACTCCAAGCTATCGCCTGTCTCGCTATCGCCTTCCTTCGCCCTTTGTTCGAGTTCCAGCTTACCGAAACGCAACGTGAAGCCTGCCGAGATATAGCGGCTGTTGAGCATCTTGCGCGTGCTGTCGCTGAGATAATACGGGTTGGTGTTGCTCGAGCCAGAACCGATTCTGGCACCCCAGTTGAAGATGTCCTGCACATTGACGAACACCGACAGACGACGGTTGAAGAAGTCGCTGCGCATACCCATATTGAGGAAATAGCGTGCCTTGCGCTCGCTCATCAGGCTGATGGTCGGCGAGTTGTAGTTGGCCGAAGCCGTGACTTGGAGCTGATTGAAGAGCTTCGCCCAAGCGTTGACGCGCACACTCCACGACCACTTGTCGCGTTGGTCAATCTGATGCACACCGTTACGGTCGTATTCCATGCGATAGCCATAGTCATACAGGTTGACATACAAGCGCACGTTGAAGAATCCCGTGGGACGGTAGGTCATATTGAGCGAAGTGCCATAACGCCACGAGGTACCCATGTTGTACGGCATCGAATAGCTGACGATACGATCCAGATAGTCGTCGTACTCGGCGTCGGTTAGCCTGCTGATCTCGTTGGTGCTCCAGCGGCCGTAGGCTTCGAGACCGATGTTGCCAAAACGCTCGAAGAACTTCTGCCATCCTGCTTCCACATTATGTGTATAAGCATTTTTTAATCCGAAAGGATTACCCGTCGAATAGCTGTCATCGCCATATCTGCGGAAGGTGCTGATTTGGTCTTCACCAGGATGCGACATACGCATCGAATAGTTAAGTTTCCAATTGTGCATCGACTCCGTACGATAGGTCAGGTGAATGGAAGGACGTACATTAAGGAAATACAAGATACTGTCGTCAGCAAAAGGCATATCGCTTTGGTAGCTGTAGCCGATGCGGTCGCCTCCAATGCCCATACCCGTGCTTAAGGTGAAACCACCCCAACGGTGCGTCCAGTTGACATCGCCGTTGACACCAGTTTCATTGCCATTGAAATGGTATGTGCGAAGCACATCGATGCTGTCATAAGTGATGCCGCCATCATTGGAATAGAAACGTTTATAATCACTATTGTCTAGCTGATTGTCGACGCGCAATCCATAGCTGAGTTCGCCGTCTTCACTATAGGGTCGGTTGTAGCGCGCATCGAGATTAATGCCATAGCCCTTTTGATTACTCAAAAGATATCGGTTTTCATCGAAGTCGGTGTAGACATCATAGAAACGGTTGTTGTAATAGTCGGAAGCGTTCCTGTTGAATCTGCCATTCAAACCGATGCGGAGGTTGTGACCCTTGTCGTCAAACTTCTTGGTGTAGTCCGCTCCAAAATGACCAAAGCCAGATTGCGAAACGGTCGTATCGCCCATGCTGTAGGCCAGAATGCTATCCACAGGCTGCAAATAGAAAGTCTGTACTTCGCGACGGCTACCGTTGTTGCGGTTGTTATTATAGAAACCACCTCCATCAAAGGAGATGTCGCTCGTCGAGTCAATCTCATAGTCGATATTCATGAAGACATTGCCGCTAATGCTACGGTTATCCTCTTTTTGTGATGTCGTCTTGTACCACACAGAGTCATACAGCCCCTCTGTAGCGGCATCCTCGCGTTTCAGCTCCCAGCTGTCGGTGGTGTTGAGTCTGTTGCTATAACGTCCCGAAGCGAACAGGTTGACGCTAAGCTTCTCTTTCTTCCACATGTAACTCACCCAAGGCGAGACAAAAGGCTGGTTGGAGCCGTTCACGCCAAAGCTGATGAATTGGTTACTCTTGATATGCGCCGAAGTCACGATGTTGATAACCGCTTCAGCATCGGTGGCATATTTGGCCGAAGGGTTGGTGATGGTCTCGATGCGTGCGATGGCATTGGCGGGCAAGGTCTGGAGGTAGGTCTTCAGGTTCTCCTCGGTGAGTTTCGAGGGCTTGTCATTGACCCAGATCTCCACGCTCGAAACGCCACGCAGCGTGATGTTGCCCTCCACGTCGACCTCCACGCCAGGCGCGTTCTGCAAGGCATCTTCGGTGGTACCCGTCTGGATGGACGGGTCCTCGCTGACATTGTAAATCAGCTTCTCGCCCTCCATGGCATAAAGCGGTCGTTCCGCCGAAACGGTAACCTCGCCCAAAGAGGTCACGCCCGGGTTGAGACGTAAAGTGCCTAAATTGGTGTTGTTGGTCACGTTGAACGGTAACGAATAGCTCTCATAACCGATGGCGGAGACACGAAGCACAAACGCACCTTGCGGCACGCCATTGATTTCAAAAACGCCATCCATATTGCTCACGCCACCTTTGACGAATTCGTTGTCGACAGAATCGAGCACGGCGAGGTTGACAAACGGCAAAAACTCGTTCGTCTTGGCATCGCGCAACACGCCAACCACCTGGAAGGTGTCACCTTCACGTACTTTCTTTTTCGGCTTCACGGTGGGCATGTTACCCTCGGTCTGACCCCACTGACGGTCACCGCCGCCAAAAGGAGGACGTCCCCCTGGAGGGCGACCGCCGCCACCCCCTGGAGGTCTACCGCCTGGAGGTTGTGCAACACATAATAACGTTGATAATGCTAACGTCGTGAAAAACAAGAATTTTAAAAACAGAGATTTTCTCATTATAGGATAATTTTTAGGCTGCAAAGGTAAAAAAAATGTACCTTTGCAAAACCGAATAATAACAATAATTATACCATTTCACATGATGAAAAAGCATATTTTTACCTTGATATTGGCCCTATATGCGATTCCCGCTTTGGCCTGTACAAACCTCATTGTAGGCAAGAAAGCTTCCACCGACGGCAGCGTGATGTGCACTTACAACTGCGACGGCTTCGGCTTCTCTGGATCGCTGTTCTATAGCCCAGCGGGGCGGCACGAACCCGGTGAGCTTATTGAAATTCGCGGCTGGGGGCCTGCACACGCCGGACAATACGTGAAACAGGTGGAATACACCTATAACGTCGTCGGCTTGATGAACGAGAAGCAGGTAACCATCGTGGAGACCACCTTCGACGGACGTCTGGAACTCGTCAACCAGGAAGGCCTGCTCGACTATTTCTCCTTGATGCGACTGGCCTTGCAACGTTGCTCCACTGCCCGCGAAGCCATCCGTTGCATGGCAGAACTCGTTGAAGAATACGGTTACAACAGCAGTGGCGAGACCCTCACCGTTTGCGACCCTAACGAGGCTTGGATCATGGAGATCATCGGCAAGGGGCCTGGCCACAAGGGTGCCGTCTGGGTGGCGCTGCGCATCCCCGACGACTGCATCTGCGCCCATGCCAACCTGAGCCGCATCCGTCAGTTCCCTTTGGAGAAACGTTCCAAAAACAGCATCAGCAGCAAGAACCTCAAGAAGATCAACAACCCCGAGATCGAATGCGTCTATGCCGACGACGTGATCAGTTTCGCCAAGGAATGGGGCTATTTCAACGGCAAGGACGAGGACTTCTCGTTCCGCGATGCCTACTGCCCCATCGACTTCGAGAACGTTCGCTATGCCGACGCCCGCGTATGGAGTTTCTTCCGTCACCACTACAGCCACGAAGAGATGGACCAATACCTGCCCTACATCAACGGTAATTTCGAGACCTGCGACCATCTCCCGCTATGGATCAAGCCTGACAAACCCTTGTCATTACGCGAACTGCAGAACGACATGCGCGACCATTTTGAGGGCACTCCTTTGGATATGACCTCCGACATGACCGCTGGCCCTTGGGGTATGCCCATCCGTCCCCTACCCATGCACTTCCGCGACAACGACAGCGTCGACTACTACCGTGAGCGTCCCATCGCCACGCAGCAAAGCGGTTTCACCATGACCTGCCAGATGCGTTCGTGGCTGCCCAACGACGTGGGTGGCGTCACCTGGTTCAATTGCGACGATGCCAATATGGTGGCATACGTGCCGCTCTACTGCTGCATCACCCAGGTACCCGACTGCTTCCGTCCCGAGAACAACCCTCGCAACGAGTTCAGCGACAAGTCGGCCTTCTGGATGAACAACTGGGTGGCCAACATGGTCTATCCGCGTTATTCCATGATGATTGGCGACCTCCGAAAGGCACAAAACGAGTTGGAAGACTATTACTTCGCCGACCAAGACAGCGTACTCAACGCCATCGAAAAGATGATGCCTGCCGACCGTCGCAACTACCTCAACAACAAAAGCATCGCCTATGCCGACAAGATGATGCAGCGTTGGGACAAGTTGGCCAAATACCTCATTGTGAAGTACAACGACCAAGTGGTGGAGCGCGTCGACAAGGAGGGTAACTTCCAACGTTGGGGCTACGAGACACCTGGCTACGACCAACAATTCATCGACGCCATTGGCAAATCCACTGGCGATAGGTACAAATTGAAGAAGGTGATTGAACGCAGGGAACGTTAATCCTGCGCGAAACGCTTCAGCGCCTCCTCATCGAGGCGTTGAACCGTCCATTCATCCATGGGCACGGCGCCAATGCTACGATAAACCGTTAAAGCAGGCTTGTTCCAGTCGAGGCAGATCCATTCCATGCGGCCGCAGTTGCGTTCAACGGCCAACTTGGCGAGGTATTTCAGCAAGGCCTTGCCATGGCCCAATCCCCGTTTCTCAGGAAGGATGAACAGGTCTTCGAGATACAACCCCTTGCGTCCCACAAAGGTGGAGAAATTGTGGAAGAACAATGCGAAGCCCACTATAGTGCTTCCCTCTTCGGCGAAGACCACCTCGGCTGATTTCTCCACAAACAGCGAATGATACAAGGTAGCCTCGTCGGCCACCACCTCGTCGGCGCATTTCTCGTATACGGCGAGTTTCTTGATGAATTCAAGGACAAGACCGGCCTCTTCTGGCCTTGCAGGGCGGATATTCAACTGGGCTTTTTCCATATTATTAAGCTTTTGATTCACTTTCTTTCGGTTCCACATGCACGGCTACATGGGTCTCTTCGCCATAACGCTTGCGGAGCAGGTCTTCCACCTCCGAGGCCTTGTCATGCGCTTCTTTGAGCGTTATATCGCCATCCATAAGGATGTGCATCTCAATGGCGTAATGATTGCCGATGCGTCGGGTGCGCAAGGCATGAGGTTCGGTGACACCCGGCAGCTCCGAAACCATCCGGATGATTTCGTCTTCCACCTCATCGGGCAGCGACTGCTCCATCAGGTCACCGATGCCATTTCTGAGCAAGTCGAAGGCCACCTTGACGATGAAGGCGCCCACCACTACCGAGGCAATGGGGTCAAGGATGGTCCAACGCTCACCCAAAAAGATGGCGCCGCCGATACCGACAGCAGTACCTATCGACGACAGGGCATCGCTACGATGGTGCCAGGCGTTGGCCTCCACCGCCTTCGAGTTCAGCTTCCTTGCCTTGATGATGGAATAACGGAACACCGCCTCCTTGAGCACTATCGACACGATAGCCGCCCAAAAAGCCAGCATCCCAGGTGCCTCAAGCACCTCGCCATTGGCCCATCCTGCAATCTTCACCGCGCCTTTGACAATAATACTGATAGCTACCGCCATCAAGGCGACACCGATAAGCGTCAAGGCTAGGGTTTCGTATTTCCCGTGGCCATAGTCGTGCGACTTGTCCTGCGGCTTATTGCTGATCTTGACAAACACCAAGACGATGATATCCGTCACGAAATCCGACAACGAATGCGCCGCATCTGCAATCATGGCCGAGCTGTGTCCCACGATACCCGCCACAAACTTGAAGAGCAACAGTACCACATTCACTGCGCCGCCCACGAGCGTCACCTTGTATATTTCTTTTTCCCTTTGCATGTCAAAATACAATCGACCTGCAAATGTAGAGATTTATGCGCAATTAGGACGATGATTAGAAAATAAAAACACCCTGCCCAATAGAAAAAGAAAAAACCTATATTTGCAAATCCAATTCAACAAAACCTGAACACAAATAAAGCCCTCTAATATGAAGAAAGCACTATCGATACTCTTTGGCCTCATCATGGGCTTGATGATGCATACTTATGCCCAACCCGTCAAACTCCAAAGCCCCGACGGAAAACTGGAACTGAGCTTTGAGCTAAGGGACGGCGTGCCCTACTACGCCCTCAGCCGCGCTGGGACCCCGGTGGTGCTTCCCTCACGCTTGGGCTTCATCATGGAATGGCGCGACGACATGAAGGACCATTTCGTGCTGAAAGACACACAATTTGGCACCTTCGACGAGACATGGGAACCCGTCTGGGGCGAAGAGTCAAAGATCCGCAACCATTACAACGAGATGCTGGTGACCCTCGAGCAACCCATAGGCTCCGTGGCAAGTATGGACCACTCCACCGATACCAAAGCCACCGTCATGCAGGTGCGTTTCCGCCTCTACGACGACGGACTCGGCTTCCGCTATGAGTTCCCCATCGAGAACGCCTTGGTATGCTTCTGGTTCAAGGAAGAACTGACCGAGTTTGCCATGGCGGGCGACCACAAGGCATGGTGGATCCCTGGCGACTTGGACACGCAGGAATACAACTACACCGAGTCGCGGCTGTCGCAAATACGCGACTTATGGGAAGCGAGCCACAAAGATGGCGGCTGGCCTTGGACTTCGTTCTCCAACACCGGCGTACAGACCGCCTTGCAGATGAAGACCGACGACGGGCTATACATCAACATCCATGAGGCCGCCACGCTCGACTATCCGACCATGCACCTCGATTTTGACGACAAGAATATGGTATTTCATGCCTTCCTCTGCCCCGATGCCACAGGTTACAAAGGCCGCATGCAAGCTCCTTGCCATACGCCTTGGCGCACCGTCATGGTGACCACCTCGGCCACCGAGGCCTTGGCTTCGCGTCTCATCCTCAACCTCAACGAGCCTTGCGCCCTGCAGGACGTGTCGTGGATTCACCCCGTCAAGTATATGGGTGTTTGGTGGGAGATGATTTCGGGTAAGAGCACCTGGGCATACACCAACGACTATCCTTCCGTCATCCTCGGCCAGACCGACTATGTGCACGCCAAACCCAACGGCACCCATGGCGCCAACAACGCCAACGTGCGTCGTTATATCGACTTCGCCGCTGCCAATGGCTTTGACGCCCTCCTCATCGAAGGCTGGAACATCGGCTGGGAGGATTGGTATGGCAAACAGAAAGAGTTCGTCTTCGACTTCCTCACCCCCTATCCCGACTTCGACCTGCCGGCCTTGAACAAATACGCCCACCAAAAAGGCATCCGCCTCATCATGCACCACGAGAGCTCAGCATCAACGGTGAATTACGAACGATGGATGGAGAAGGCCTATAACCTGATGAACCAATACGGTTACGACGCCGTTAAGAGTGGCTACGTGGGCACCATCATCCCCTTTGGCGAAGGCCACTACAGCCAACCCATCAACAACCACTACCATTATGCCATCGTGGAGGCCGCCAAACACCATATCATGGTCAACGCCCACGAGGCCGTGCGCCCGACAGGCTTGTGCCGCACCTGGCCCAACATGATCGGTAACGAGAGCGCCATGGGCACCGAGTTCCGCGAGCGCATCAAGCCCGGCCACACCACCATCCTGCCCTTCACCCGTCTGCAAGGCGGACCGATGGACTACACCCCAGGCATCTTCGAGCCCGATATGGGCAAGATCGTCCCCTGGGGCGGCAAGATGCAGCACACCATCTGCAACCAGCTGGGCCTCTATGTGACCTTCTACTCGCCCCTGCAGATGGCTGCCGACTTCCCCGAACACTACGAGCCTTATATGGACGCCTTCCAGTTCATCAAGGACGTGGCGGTCGACTGGGACAAGAGCCTCTATCTCGAAGCGGAACCTGGCGACTATATTGTCACCGCCCGCCACCCCAAGCTGTCGTCACTGAACAAGGCCGCAGAGGGTGTTGGCAAGCTGCCTGACGGCAAGAAAGGCTTGGTAGCAAATGCGACCAAGTTCGTATACGACCTGCCCGAGGACGCCACGATAGAAGACCTTTGGCATGCAACACCACATGACGTATGGTACGTGGGTGGCATCACCGACGAGAACGCACGCGATGTAAAGGTGAAGCTTGACTTCCTGAAGCCCGGCGTCACCTACGATGCCACCATTTATGCCGACGCCGACAACGCCGACGGTCTCCCCGGTGACAGCTACAATCCCCAAGCCTATACCATCTCACACCAGAAAGTCACTTCCAAATCCGTGATCAAGGTCAAGATGGCCCGCTGCGGCGGCTTCGCTATCTCACTCCGTTCAAGATAAATCCAGTTTTGCACGGTTTTTGCAAATACAACATACCAAACGACAAAACAAACCTACAATCATGAAGAAGATATTCACTTTTATCCTGTTGATGGCTTCCCTGATGGGAACGGCCTTCGCTCAAAACGCCTTGAATGAAAATGGCGACAACATCATCGGCATCTACCTTGGAAAACAAGGAGAAGACCAGTTTAAGGCCCAATTTACCAAGCAAAACGACGGCACCTACCAGTGTCAAATCATCTGGCTTGAGAAGGACCGCGACGCCAATGGCAACAAATTACTCGATGTCAAGAACCCCGACAAGAGCCTGCGCAACGTGCCCTGCGACCAAATCGTCGTTATTTCGGGACTGAAATACGACGCCGAAAAACAACGTTGGGGCGACACCAAAATCTATGACCCCCAGCGTGGCATCAAAGCGAAAGTCACTGGCGAATTCACCAAGGACGGCCAACTGAAACTCAGAGGCTCGGTGCTGGGCATCGGCGAGAGCGTCTATTGGAAGAAAATCAAGTAAACATGCCATCGATGAACCCTTACAGACACGAAGTCAAATACTACGAATGCGACCGCATGGGCGTGACGCATCACTCCAACTATATCCGTTTCATGGAAGAGGCCCGCGTCGACTGGCTCGACCAACTGGGCTTCGGATTCGAGAAGATCGAAGCCGAGAACGTCTTCTCCCCCGTCATCTCCGTCACTTGTGAATACAAGCGTCCCACCACTTTCAAGGACGTCATCGAGATCGAAGTGAACATCAGTAAGATGACGGAGATGAAGTTTGACTTCAGCTACATCATGCGCGTCGACGGCAAAGTGGTGTGCAATGCCCAGAGCACACACTGCTTCATAGAAAACAACCGCCCTGTAGCCCTCTCGAAGCGACTGCCCGAGTTCTACAAGGCGGTTGGCGAACAGCTTCAGAAATAAAGCCTTTATTCCCCTATCGGATAAGCTTCATACAGGATGTCGTGCAAGGCAGTCCTGACACCGGTTTTGACCAATTTGTTAGGATCCGGATAGGGATGCACGCGGTTCGACAGGAAGATGAAGACCGTCTTGTTGGCAGGGTCAGCCCAGACGAAAGTACCCGTAAATCCCGTATGGCCGTAGCCCTTCATCGAGCCCAGCTTCGACTCGGTGCATGAGCCTTTCTTGTCAATGGGAAGCTTGTCGAAGCCTATACCTCTGCGGTTGTTGTTGCTTGAGGCGAAATGCGCCTTGGTGAAATAACGCACCGTCTGGGGCTTCAGATACTGGACGCCTTCATAGGTGCCTTCGTCAAGCAACATCTGCATGATGGCCGCCAAATCACGGGCATTGGAGAACAGTCCGGCATGACCTGCCACGCCACCAAACATGGCTGCCGCCTGGTCGTGGACGTCGCCCCAAACCAACTGCTGACGGAACACCGTGTCGTTTTCCGTCGGTGCTATCTGGTCACGGGTGAAGTGATTCAAAGGCTGATAGCAGATATGCGATAGGTTCATGGGATAATAGAACTTCTCATTCAGGTAGTCTTCAATGCTCTGGTTGGTGATCAGCTTCACGAGTTTAGGCATGTAATAGAAGCCCATGTCACTATACAGGTATTTCTTCTTCCCCAAAGGCGTCTTCGAAACGGAGTCGAAGATACGGTCAGGATAGTCGCTGATAAGGAATAGGTTCTCGGCCACACGGATATTATGGTTTTCATCCATCTCGTCACTGTAGAACTCCTCCATAGGCTGCCCGTTCTCGTCCACCGTCACCTTATAGAACGGCACCCAAGCCTTCAGTCCCGCCTGGTGTGTCATGATGTCGATGAGTTTCAGCTTGCCATGTGCCTTGCCCTTCAGATAGGGGAAAAAATCGGCCAAGGTCTTGTTGAGGTCAATCATGCCATCGTCATACAGCTTCATGATGGCCAAGGTCGAAGCGAAAATCTTGGTGCAAGAGGCTATGTCATACAAATCGTCAGGCTGCACCCTGTGTCCACCGCCATAGGTAAAAGTACCAAAGCATTTGTCGTACACCACGTTACCGTCTTTCATCGCCACGATCTGGCAACCCGGATAGGCCCCTTTCCTTATGCCCATCTTGGCCACCGAGTCCAACTTGTAGGCCGCACGTTCCGGCAATGGCTCAAAGGCCTTTGAGGCAGGCTTTTGCATCAAAGGGTCGACATTAGGCATAGCCTTTGAAGGCTGTTCCTTCGAAGGGAGGATATGGTTCGTCTTCATGGGGGCGTCAGCCACGATGCCGTCGCCACAGCTGAATTTCGTCACCGAAACCGGCAGGGTGCCATGGGCTTCAAGTTCGCCAGCAAGCAGTCGCACCACGGCATCAACGGCAGGAACCTCGTCTTGGTAGGCCACCACCAAACCCTTTACGCTATTGTTGATGCGGAACATATCCAAGGCATAAGGACAGGCAAACAGGTTGAGGATCACATCGTTTTGGGCAACAAGACGGTTGAAGAACTTGACCGTCTCGGCATTGATGCCGTAATTACTATTGGCAAACATGGAAGTCTTCTCAATGCTGACCACCACCAAATCGTAGGCCTCCAGCTTCTTCAGCCAATCAGCGGACTTGGCAGCGATATCCTCTTTCTTCGTCACGAATGAAGTGGTGGCAAAGCCTCTTTCCGTCAAGCCGTTATTCACATCGTTTTTGGTGTTGCCAATCGTCACAACGGCAATCTTCTTGTTGTTGGCCAATGGGATCACATCGCCTTCATTACGCAACAGCGTGATGGCCTCATCATAAAGCAGCTGACGCAGCTCGGTATAGGCGGGTTTCTTCAGGTCGGTCATCAGATTGGCGGCCGACACCGGTTTATAATGGTTGAGGCCCACACGGTATTTGTAACGCAAGATCTTCTTACAGCTCTCCTCAAGCCTTGCAGCGGCCTGTTCGTCGCGTTCAGCTGCAGCTTTGATGGTCTTGATGGCAAAAGGCACGTTGGAAGGCAGGATCAAGACGTCGTTGCCCGCCATAAAGGCCACGTAAGGCACACTGTCCTGACGCACCTTCTCCGAAACGCCTTTCATATCGAGGCCGTCGGTGAAGATCAGGCCTTCGAAGCCCATCTCTTCTTTCAGGAGGTCGGTGACCACGCCGCGTGAAAGCGAAGACGAGGTGTTCTTCACTGTTTCGATGGCAGGGAAATACAGATGGCCTACCATGGCACCGTTGGCACCAGAGGCAATCATCTTACGGAAAGGCGCCAACTCGATGTCGCGGACCTCATCCATCGTGCGGGTCACGGTGGGCAGAGTCAGATGCGAATCGGTAGAGGTGTTGCCATGTCCAGGGAAGTGTTTCATCGTGGTTATCAAGCCATTGCTTTGCATGCCCAAGGCATAGGCCGATGCCATATCCCCAACTTTTTCGGGATTCTCACCAAAGCTGCGCATGCCGATGATGGGATTTGACGGGTTGGAATTGACGTCGGCGACAGGAGCAAAATTCACATGGATGCCCATGCGTTGGCACTGTTCGGCCACCTGCTGTCCCATCTCATAAACGAGTTGGTCGTCAGCGATGGCGCCCAATGTCATCTGATAAGGATAGGCCAAGGTCTTGTTCACACGCATGGCCAGACCCCATTCCGCATCGATGGAGACCATCAGTGGCGTCTGAGCCAGGGCCTGCCATTCGTTGGTCTGCTTCACTTGAGCCTCAGCGTCGGCACGGAAGAAGCAAACACCACCGATGTTGTACTTCTTGATGTAGGTCGCCACCTCCGGAAAGAAAGGCTTGCTCGGATTGTTGGCGCGCATGCATATCAACTGGGCCACGCGCTGCTCCATGGTCAAACTGTTATACACCGAATCCACCCAGCGCGTCTCGGCATCCTGGGCAAGGCATTGACTGGCGGAAACAGCCAATAAAAATAATCCTAAAACATACTTTTTAATATTCATATAATTAAATTATTTTCAATATTTTATATTATTTGATTTCAACCAATACTTTAACTCGTTCCAATCATACGGTTTGCAAACGATTTTCTTCTCCGAATCCAACAAAAACACCGTTGGCGTTGAGGTGACATGGTAGTCTAAGAATGCCTTACTCTCCCAACGCAATTCGTCATAGAAATGGTATCCTGTAAGACGCATCTTTTTCACCGCATCGGCCACTTCGCTTTGATCTTCAGCCAAGGCGAAAGTCAGCAGTTCAAAACCAGACTTCAGGTCCAAGTGTTTCCTGATTTGCTCCAGAAAATCATGGCAATACTCGCAATCAGTCGACCAAAACACCACGATAATCCATTCAGCCTTAGAGGCATACAAGTCATAGTCGTGTCCATCTATGGTAACTCCAGTATAGCCAGGTGCCTTGACGCCCACTTTCACCAATTGATAAGGCTCGGTAATCGAATCCAACCGAGCACCTTCCGATTCAGAGATGTCACCTTCCCGCAACATAGGATAATTCAGCAGATAATCAACCACTTGCGTCCTTCCCATATTGGTAAATCCTTTCAACATGAACTCCAGCACATATTCGTATACCCGCATATTGGCTTTTGACTTTTCCAAGAGGGTCGCGATGCTCACCATCGACAAGCTGTCGAACTGCGCCATGTCATCGACGCTGGTGTTCAGATACAACTCATTCACCATCCTCGCGCTGAATGCTTCCGACATGATTAAAGCCGTATCGCTGAAATCCACATCGCTCCAATCCTCCATCATAGGCCTTACTTGAGCGTGCAAGTCCAGCGCCATAAAGAGGCATATCAACGAAAACAGGATTCTATGTATATTTTTGACAAACAATTTATTTAATATCGTTAATTAAAGTCCAACTTTAATTGAATAGCCATATTGAAAGTCATGCGATGCAACGGTGTTGTACCATAGTCGGCGATGGCCTGTTTGTGTTCGGGGGTCGGATAGCCTTTGTTCTTTTTCCAGTTGTAAACGGGATATTGCTCGTCGTATTGTTCCATCATCATATCCCTCGTGGTCTTGGCCAAAATCGACGCCGCCGCGATGGATTGGTACTTGGCATCGCCTCCCACAACACAGACGTGTTTCACCTTCTTATAGGGATTAAAACGGTTGCCATCGATAAGCAGCAACTCTGGGCGTATCTTCAGTTGGTCCAAAGCCCTATGCATGGCCAGGAAAGAAGCATTGAGGATATTGATTTCGTCAATCTCCTGGGCGGTGACAATACCCACGCCATAGGCCAGGGCTTCTTTCATCACCAGTTCTCTCAGCTGCATCCTCTTCTTCTCCGTAAGTTGCTTTGAATCATTAAGTTCCGCATAGTCCTTGTCTTTATCCAAGATGACAGCAGCTGCTACCACGGGACCCGCCAAGCAGCCCCGGCCAGCCTCGTCGCAGCCCGCCTCTATCACATCCGAATAATGGGTCAGCAACGACATGGCTTACAAGAGCTTAAAGTAATAATGGTTGGCAAAGACCAAAATCATAAACAAGATCAAGAACAGGTTTGCCCAACCCGTATTGTTGATATAGGAAAAGGCATAGGAGATGAGTATGGCCAACACGATGAACACCAATCCATTCATCAAAACGTTGCTCCCCATAAACAGGAACAGTACGGCAAAAGCCGCCAGGATGTAGGTCATCGATATCTTGGTCCTCACTGCCACGGTCTTCTCAAAGTTGGCATTGCTGCTTCCGAAAAGCAGGAAGATGGTGGACACCATAAGCACAGCCAACAGCAGGATAACCTTCAGGTTAAAGCCTGATACCGAGAAAGGTAGCGTGCTGAAATAGTCACGATAGCCAGCCCAAACGGATGGCAAGTCGCCAAACAGGTATATGCAGACAAAGTAAACGAAATAGACAAACAGAAAGCCAAAAATAGGAATCAATTGCAGCCTCAACGAACCTTTCTTAGCCACAGGAAGCACCACAAACACCCACACTATCAAGAACATAGCGGGAAAATAGCACATGGACGCCAAAGCGACACACACACCGGTTTTCAGTAGGTTCATCTCCGGATTCTGTATCTGATATACATCAAACAAATAGTTGATCATCAGCAGGATAAACACCGAAGACAAAATGAAGGGATAGAACTGGGTCTGTGTCCGTGTCAGGCTCATCAATAGCAAAAACACAAAAGCACCCATGGTGCTGACCTTGCCCACGATCTGGTTTTTCACCAGCATCGCGTTGAAAAACAAGGTCTCGAGTACCAATAGCACAAACACAAGCACATGTTGCAGTATGGGAGAAAAGCCGAGCAGACGGTCGATCACGTTAAACAACGGCGTCACGGGTTCGTCCAAGCCCATGGTCATCTTGCCCGAGATGAATGCGGGAATCCACAAGGCGATAGCCAGCAAGGCAATCACCACATACTGAATGGCATAGCTCTGTCTGAAAAACTTTATCATTGCATTCTCATCAAGTCAAGTCCAATGTCGTGGCGGTAGTTGGCACCCTCAAAATGGATCTTCTCCACCTCGCGATATGCGATGCCCCTCGCCTCTTCTATCGAGTCGCCATGAGCCGTCACTGCGATGACACGACCGCCAGCCGTGACCACCTTATTATCAGCATCAAATGCCGTGCCAGCGTGGAAGGCGACAACGTCATTCAAGCTGTCTAACCCGCTCATTACCATGCCTTTCTTATAGGCCTCGGGATAGCCGCCCGACACCATCATCACCGTCACCGCGGTCTTGGCGCTCTTAGCATAATGCACCTCGTCGAGGCGCCCGTCGGCACAAGCCATGAGCAGGTCAGCAAAGTCACCCTCAATGCGGGTCATCACGGCCTCGGTCTCGGGATCGCCCATGCGGACGTTGTACTCGATGACGTAAGGATTGCCGCCATCATTCATCAATCCCAAGAAAATGAAGCCCTTATAATCGATACCTTCGGCTTTCAATCCCTTGAGCGTAGGCTTCACGATGCGTTCCTCTACCCTGTTCAGGAAGTCGGGCGTGCAGAAAGGAACCGGCGAAACGGCACCCATGCCACCTGTGTTCAGTCCCTGGTCGCCGTCGCCAATGCGCTTGTAGTCCTTGGCTTCGGGTAACAAAACATAATGCTCGCCATCGGTCAGCACAAACACCGACACCTCGATGCCTTTCAAGAACTCCTCTATGACCACGGTAGCCGATGCCGCACCAAATTTGCCGTCGAGCATCTTACCGAGTTCGTCTTTTGCCTCCTGTAAGTCGTTGATAATCAGCACACCTTTTCCTGCTGCAAGTCCGTCAGCCTTCAACACGTAAGGGGCTTTCACGCTCTCAAGGAAACGGCATCCGGCCTCGACGTTGTCCTTGTTAACCTTGAAACATTTGGCCGTCGGCACGCCGTACTTCTCCATGAAGTCCTTGGCAAAAGCCTTACTGCCTTCGAGTTGTGCACCACGCTGGTCGGGACCGATAATCTTCACGCCTTTCAGCTCGGCATCACCTTTGAAGAAATCGACGATGCCGTCCACCAGAGGCTGCTCAGGACCGACCACAACGAGGTGAATCTCCTGATTCAGGCAAAACTCCTTTACTGCCTTGAAATCAGAGGGCTTAATATAGACATTTGTACCCACTGTTGCCGTGCCAGCATTGCCTGGAGCGATGAAGACATGAGCGCCTTCGCTCTGGGCCAGCTTCCATGCCAAAGCATGTTCGCGGCCACCCGAACCGAGCACCAAAATATTGCGTTTCACTGCGGTGATATGCTGTCCTTGAACGGCTTTCCAATCCAAAGTATCTTTTTGGACTTCACCAGGATACATTACTATTTTTTCCATATTCTATTCTTTTATTGCTTGCATTAATGAATTCCAGATATCGTCGGCGGCTTTGTCCCATGAGAAGTCTTTGGCACGTTCTCTGCCCTTCTCTATAAGAGCTTCGCGCACGTTCTCGTCGAGCATCTCCGTCATGCCTTCGGCGATGGAGGCTTCGCTAAACGGATCGACGAGTAATGCCGCATCGTCAGCCACCTCGGGCATGGAAGTGACGTTGGAGGTGATAACAGGCGTGTCGCAACGGAAAGCTTCCAAAATCGGGATGCCGAAGCCCTCGAAATACGAAACATACACCGAGGCAAGAGCAGCCGCCGTAACCAAGTGCAATTCTTCGGCACTCAGACGGCCCGCAAAGACCACCTCGTCCTTGAAACGCATCTGACTGTAGGCTTGTTCTATCGGCTTCGACCACCAGCGTTTCTCACCCACAATCAGCAACTTGACGTTGGAGGGCGTCTGGCTCTTGAACAAGTCGAAAGCCGTGAACAAACGCGCCAAGTTCTTGCGCGGATGCAGTGAGCCGACAAACATGAAATAAGGGTTACCGTCGGTGTATTTGGCCCTGATCCTCTCCTGTTTCTCATCGGAGACAGGTGCGAACCTCTCGTTCACACCGTTGTAGGCCACGTCGATCTTCTCGGGTTCAATGCCGTAGCAGTCAACGATGTCCTGTTTCGAAAACTCCGACACCGTCACGATGCGTTTGGCCTTACGGGCAAACTTAGGGAAGTATTTCCTATAATGCCACAGATGTATCTTAGGCATGTCCTTGGGAAAATGCTCGAAGTTAAGGTCGTGGAACTGCGCCACTTGTGGCACATCGGAGCGAAGGCTGAGATAACCGTCGGGCGAGAAGAACAGGTCGGGTTGGATCTGCTTCAAGGCCTTCTTTACCGAAAACTCGAAGAACCAGATGAAGAGGAAGGGATGCCGTGCCTGAGGGAACAGCACTATGGGTTTCACATTGTCGCCGAAGACAAACATAGGGTCGGGCTCGCGGTCGAAGAGGAAATAAAACTCCACCTCTGGATGGTCCTTCACCATGCGACGCAAGGTCTCATAGGCCACCCAGCCGATGCCTTCCAGCTTGTCTTTCAGCAACAAGCGTGTATTTACAGCGATTTTCATGACGGGAGATCCATCAATAACGATAGATGTCCGACTTAAACGGTCCGTTGACCGGCACGCCGATATAGTCGGCCTGCTTCTGCGTGAGCTTGGTCAGCTTCACGCCGATCTTCTCAAGGTGCAGGCGGGCCACTTCCTCATCCAAATACTTGGGCAGGCAGTAAACGCCAACCTTGTATTGTCCGCGCTTCTCCCAGAGGTCCATCTGTGCCAAGGTCTGGTTGGTGAACGAGTTGCTCATCACAAAGCTGGCGTGACCTGTGGCGCAGCCCAGGTTGACCAAACGGCCTGAGGCCAGCAGGAAGATGCAGTGACCGTCGTCGAAGACGTACTTGTCGACTTGCGGCTTGATGTTGATCTTCTCCTTCAGGTGCTCGGTCTTCTCGAGGCGATCCACTTGGATCTCGTTGTCGAAGTGTCCGATGTTACACACGATGGCCTGATCTTTCATCTGCAGGATGTGTTCCAGCGTGATGACGTCGCAGTTACCCGTCGTGGTGACGAAGATATTGCCTTCCTTGACGGCCTCCTCCATCGTGGTGACCTCGAAACCTTCCATGGCGGCTTGCAAGGCGCAGATGGGGTCGATCTCGGTGACAAGTACACGGGCACCATAGCTCTTCATGGAGTGAGAGCAGCCCTTACCCACTTCGCCGTAGCCACAAACGACGACCACTTTACCGGCAATCATCACGTCGGTGGCGCGCTTGATGCCGTCGGCCAATGACTCACGGCAGCCATAGAGGTTGTCGAACTTCGACTTGGTCACCGAGTCGTTCACGTTGATGGCAGGAACGAGCAGTTCGCCGCGCTCGTGCATCTGATAGAGACGGTGCACACCCGTGGTCGTCTCTTCCGAGACGCCCTTCCAACCCGCCACTACGGTATGCCAGAAGGTAGGATTCTCTTTATAGGTGGCCTTGATGACGCTCATGAGTGCCCTTTCCTCTTCACTGCCCGTAGGCGCGTCAAGGAGTTTGGGGTCGTTCTCGCAAGCATAGCCCTTGTGGATCAGTAAGGTGGCATCGCCACCATCGTCTACGATAAGGTCTGGACCTGTGCCATCGGGGAAGGTGATGGCGCGTTTGGTGCACCACCAATAATCCTCCAAGGTCTCGCCTTTCCATGCGAAGACGGCGGTACCCGTCTCGGCGATGGCAGCGGCAGCGTGATCCTGCGTGGAATAGATGTTGCACGAGCACCAACGCACCGTGGCACCCAACTTGACGAGGGTCTCAATCAAACATGCCGTCTGTATGGTCATATGGAGCGAGCCCATGATCTTAGCCCCCTTCAGCGGCTTCGTGTCGCCGTACTTCTTGCGCAGCGACATCAATCCGGGCATTTCGTGTTCCGATACTTCAATTTCCTTGCGTCCCCAAGCGGTCAAACCCATGTCAGCCACCAAATAGGGCAATTTGTTGTCTAAAAGTCTGTTATCCATTGAGTTAAGATTTATATTTCTTTGTAGATATGAAAAGGCAAATATACAATATTTCTTGCATATCTAACGCAAAAAAGCACACATTTTGCCTATTTGCCTCGATTTACAATTTTTCCCTTCTAAACTCAATATTTGTAATTCACCATCACCTCAAAACTCCTACCCGGCATGGCACGCCAGATGACGTTTTGATAGTCTTTGTCGGTAAGGTTGTTGCAGCGCAACTCCAAGCGGAACTTCTTGATTTGCTTGCCGATGGCGATATGATGCAACACATACGAGGGCAGGTCGTAAGCGAAGAACTCCTGGGCGTTGTAGGATGTGCTGCGTCGCCCTGTCATCTCAATCGTATAGCTTAGATTCCAGGTATTCCACTGGGTGTTGAGGAAGACATTGGCATGATGGCGCGGGATATAGATCAACTGTTTGCCGTTGGTGCCTTGGGCATAGGCCTTGTCGCTCTCGTCGGTGGTGACGGTGAAGACGTAGTTGCCCGACAGCGTGACTTTCCAGTTTTCCTTAACAAAAGCCGCGTCGATATGATTCTCTATGCCACGCGCATATACCTTTGAAACATTCTCAGGCACCCAAAAACGGTAGGAGGTCGGCATCCATTGTATCCAGTTCTTCACGTTGCTGAAATAGCCTCCCGTCCTCAAGTCGAGCTTGAAGGCGCCTTTCTGCAGACCGTATTTCAAGGCTAAGTCCACCGTCCGACCTTTCTCAGGCAACAGGTCGGGATTGCCGCCCGGATACCAATAGAGGTCGTTCAAAGAAGGATTACGATAGTTGTGGCTATAGCCTAATGTGAAGCTCAGCGCTTTGTAGAACGGCAACTGATAAGAGAAGGTGGCCGTGGGAAACAGGCCCATCGCCTTGCCGTCGGTCCAATCGTAACGTGCGGTGAGGTTGAGTTGGGCACAGTCGAAAGGCTCACCGCTGAGGGCGGCGTAGGCCGAGAGCAGGTTGCGATGCTTCTCCCCTTCATAGTTGTTGCTCCTCACCCTCTCGTTGTCCCATTGCAGCTTGGCTTTCAAGTTCCAACTCTTGTAGAGATGCTGTTCCAGATTGGCGATTTGATGCAAGACGACGGCATGGTTCTCGGAGTTGATAAACGTGACCGTGTCGTCATTCGAAGGGATGCGTGTCAACAGGAAATAACGCTGGTTCTCAATAAACGCTGCCGATTTCAACTGCAGGCTGCCCGTTTCCCAATAGGTCTTGAAAGAGACAAAGTTACGCGAGAAATTATCTTTGGTCCACTCTTCCAAATTGACGTTGAACACATTGGGCATGATGGGCGGCAGGTTGCGGTTGTTCCATTGGTTCCACGAGGCCACAGAGATGACGCTCTTGCCCAGCAACACACTCATCTCGGGCATCACGCCATAGTCGACGAAATCGGCATTACGCTGCTTCATCGTTTGATGCGGGATGGTAGCCAGGTTCTCGTACTCGAAGTCGTTGTCGGAGGAGTTACGATAGGCCTTTATGCGAAACGAGAACCGTCTGCCGTAGTTGCCCACCGTGACAAAGCCACCAAGGGTATTGAAACTGCCATAGGTCTGCTTCAGGTCAAGCAACAGTCCGTCACCGAAGTGATGGGCGTTGTCGATGTTGACCGCACCGCCCAAGCCCCCGCTATTATTAGAGGTGCCACTGCCCCAGTTGAGGCTGACGTCGTCGGCCAAAAACACGGGGATGGTGCTGAAGTCGACCTGGCCTAAGCTCGGCGCGTTGAGTTGGAATCCGTTCCAGAGCACCAAGGTATGACTGGCCGTAGTACCACGAAACGAGGCCGTGGAGGTGCCACCAGGACCATAAGTCTTGATGAAGACAGGGCTATGCTGAATGAGCAGATCCGAAAGACTCGAGGTGCTTTTTGACTGTAGCACAAGCGTATCCAACTTGCGCGCCACCAATGGCTTCAAAGTCTCAACGGTCTCTTTGTCGCCAATCACCTCGACAGATTGGAGCATAATGGTATCCTGAGCATGAAGTCGCAACGACATCATACCAGCACAGAAAAGAAAGAGAATTAGGAATTTAGGTTTCAATGCTTTTTGGTATCCTTTTCTTTATCAACGGGCATCGGCTTCTGTTTCTCGGCATAGGTCTTCTTCTTGCCTTTCAATGCGCCGTCCTTATAGGTAGCCTCGCTCTTCATGGAGCCGTCGGGATAAAAGCTCTCCTGCTTGCCATTGAATTGTCCTTTGGTATACTCGATGGTCATCTTCTTTTGGCCACTCTCGTAGTACCACGTCGTCAGGCCATCGCGCATGCCGTCCTTGTATTCCGACACCTCAAGGTTGCCACCCTTCTCATAGCACAGGATCTGACGGCCGTCAAGCTTGCCGTTCTTATAGGTGTTCACCTTCGAGAGACGTCCGCCACGGAACCACTCGCTGACCTGCCCTTCAAGCACATCATTCTTATACTCGGCCTTCTTCGTGATGGAGCCAGTCTTGTCAATCTCAATAAAAACACCGTTTCTCTTGCCATTTTGGTAATTCACAATTTTCTTGGGGAGATAGGTATTGCTCGAAAAGTATTCAATCCACGTGCCCTCTTTCAAGCCGTTTTTCACCACACCTTCAATAGTGTAATCGTAAGCGGCGGCGGTGAACTTACCATTGGGAGCCTTCGACACATCAACCGTCTCGATGGTTTGTGCAAACAAAGGCATGGCAAACAAAGCCATTGCAAAGATAATCAAAGATTTACGCATTTCTTATTTCGTTTTTGATTGTACAAAATTATAAAATTCACCCCAATAGGCTGCAATTTTCATGCAAATTCTTCAAAATTCGTTTTTTTTTCGCAATTTCGCAGCAACAAAACCTCAACGCCATGAAAAAGATAGAAGTCAAGAACTTTAAGCTTTACACCACCGCTGTCATCAGCATCGAGTGGAAACAGGAGCTGCTCAACGTCAACCTCGATCTGGCCATGATGCTGAAGATGATGCGTATGGAAGGCCTCACCGAAGCCGACATCGAGCGCTACAGCAAAAACGGCCAACCCATCCCCTTCAAGAAGGTGACGCTCATCCTCTTCCAGGACGACGGCAAGCCCGGACAATACTATACGGACGAGTCATTCTGCGAGGATGATGACCCGACGGTGTTCTACGTTGAAATCAAGGAATAAAAACCATGGCCCATGGCTTATGGCCTATGGCCTGCCTTTACGTTGGGGCAGCCATAGGCCATTGGTTATAGGCCATAGTCATATTAATGTAAGCTCTTAATGTACTCATCAATCGCCTTGGCGGACTTCTTACCTGCGCCCATGGCAAGGATGACCGTGGCGGCACCACTCACCGCATCGCCACCAGCGAAGATGCCGGGACGTGAGGTCGTGCCCACCTCGTCGGCCACGATGCAACCCTTCTTGTTGAGGTCAAGGTTACGGGTCGTGCTGCCAATAAGCGGGTTCGGCGAGGTACCGAGAGCCATGATGATCATGTCGACATCGAGGACAAACTCCGAGTCTTTGATCGGAACAGGGCTTCTACGGCCTGAGGCATCGGGCTCACCCAGTTCGCATTTCACGCACTTGAAGCCTTTCACCCAGCCATTCTCGTCGCCCAACACCTCGACAGGAGCCGTCAGCAGGTCGAAGATGACGCCTTCTTCCTTGGCATGGTGCACCTCCTCCACTCTCGCAGGCAACTCGGCCTCGGAACGACGGTAGACGATATGCACCTCGGCACCGAGACGCAAGGCGGTACGTGCGGCGTCCATAGCCACATTGCCACCACCAACCACAGCGACTTTCTTACCGACGTAGTTCGGGGTCTGATAGCCCTCCTTATAGGCAAAGAGCAGGTTGTTACGGGTCAGGAACTCGTTAGCCGAGACCACACCGCAGAGATTCTCGCCAGGCACGTTCATCATCATCGGGAAGCCAGCGCCTGAGCCGACGAAGACAGCCTCAAAGCCTTCACGTTTCATCAACTCGTCGATGGTGATGGTGCGACCGACGACCACGTCCTTCTCGAACTTGGCGCCCAACTTACGCACGCTCTCCACTTCCTTCTTGACGACCGTGTCTTTAGGCAGACGGAACGACGGGATGCCATACATCAACACGCCGCCCAGCTCGTGCAAGGCCTCGAAGATGGTGACATCGTAACCCATCGAAAGCAGGTCTTTGGCGCAGGTGAGGCCTGAAGGGCCACTACCGATGATGGCTACCTTATGGCCATTCGGGATGCTCTGGCTGCTGAAGTGCAGGTCGTGTTCGATGGCATAGTCACCGACGAAACGCTCCAGCTTACCGATGGCGATAGGCTCGAACTTCTTGCCCATCACGCAAGCGCCTTCGCACTGGGTCTCCTGCGGACACACACGGCCGCAGACGGCGGGCAGGGCCGAGTCGCAACTGATGACACCTGCAGCACCTGCGAAGTCACCTTGAGCCACGCGAGCGATGAAGTCCGGGATGTTGACGCTGACAGGACAATGTTCCACGCATTGCGGGCTCTTGCAGTGCAGACAACGCTGGGCCTCCATAATGGCCATGTCGGCCGAATAGCCGAGGCACACCTCATCGAAGTTATGGGCGCGAATCTCGGGCTTCTGCTCCGGAACAGGAACACGTTTTTTCTTGTCGAAGCTCTCTTCAGAGATGCCTCCGATATGACACTTGTGGCCTTCGGCTTTCTCCTCGGCCTCAAGTTGCTTGCGCGTCACCACATTATTATACATAGCCTGACGTTTCATGGCTTCGTCGAAGTCGACATCCTTACCCAGGAACTCGGGGCCATCGATGCAGGTGAACTTGGTCTTGCCGCCGATGCTCACACGGCAGGCGCCGCACATACCCGTGCCGTCGACCATGATCGAGTTGAGCGACACTGTGCAACGGATGCCCAACTCCTCGCATGTCTTGGTGGCAAACTTCATCATGATCATAGGACCGATGGCGACAGCTTCGTCATACTGCTTGCCGCTAGCCACCAACTGGCGCAACACGTCGGTCACCAAGCCCTTGCGGCCCGTAGAGCCATCGTCGGAGGTGACATACAGGTTACTGACCTCTGCCAATTCCTTTTCGAAGATGAGCAGGTCCTTGGTGCGGGCGCCGATGATGCAGTCGGCCGTGGCACCGTGGTCGTTCAGCCACTTCACCTGAGGATAGATCGGGGCGATACCCACGCCGCCGCCGATGAAGACGAAGGAACGCTTGCGCAGTTCCTCGGCGGTCATCGTGGCAAACTCAGAAGGCTTGCCCAAGGGACCGACAATGTCGGCAAAGCGGTCGCCTTCCTTATATTGTGCCATCTTCTTGGTGGATTCGCCGATGGCCTTGAAGACGATGGTCACCGTACCTCTGACGCGATGGTAGTCGCTAATGGTCAACGGGATACGCTCTGAGTTCTCCTCCATCTTGACGATGAGAAACTGGCCAGGCAAGGCCGAATGGGCGATTCTCGGCGCGTAGACGTCCATGAGGTAGGTCTCGGCCGCGAAGGTTTCTTTGTGTACGATTTCGAACATAATGTATGGAATAAGAGTTAGTTTTCGGTTCCTGAGCCTGTCGAAGGACAGGGTTTATGCTCCGCAAAGATAGTAATTTTCATAAAAGAAAAGAAAAAACATGTTTTTTATAACAAAAAAAGCCCCGAGTTTCCTCGAGGCCTTTTTCTCATTTAAGGTTGGGCTTATTCAGCGTCCAAAGCCTTGGCTTCTTCATTCATCTTGAGCTGCACATACATGGTCTTCAAGACGCTCTTGACTTCGGGCGTGGGTTGGGTCTCGTAGGCCTTCTTCACATAAGGAAGACCGGTGCGGACCAGATCCTCAGCCTGCTTGACCAAGTCATTGTATTCCTTCACCTTGTTCAGGGGGAGTTCGTTGGCTTCGGTCTTCAGCTTGTTCGACATGGTGATGTAGAGGGCACCGAGGTTGTAGATGGCATCGTAGTAGTCAGGGTTGATCTCGATGGCATCCTCATAGTACTTCTTGGCTTTTTCGGTGTCGTACACATCTTTGTTGTTCTCATCACCGTAGATGGTGCCAAGCACGAAGAGCAGCTGAGCGTTCTGGGGGTCAAGAGCCAGAAGCTTGTTGATGTCTTCGACAGCTTCAACAGTCTTGCCTTCCTTCATATAGGCATTCACCTTTTCGACGATAAGGCTGGCGTCGCTGGGGTCTTTCTCCAAACCGGCATTGATCATAGCCATGGCGTTCTCGCTGTCGCCCATGCCATTGTAGCAGGCGGCAAGGTGCTTGTAGACGTCGACACCATCAACGCCGTTGTTCTTCAACTCATTGAAGTAACCCAGAGCGGTGGCGTAGTCTTCAGCTCTCAGAGCAGAGGTGGCTGCGAAGTTCAGCATGTCGTTGGCGTCGCTGCTACCCAGGCTCTTGGCGATATCATAGGCCTTCTTAAACATGGGAGCGGCCTCGGCAAACTTACCGGTGTTGTAATCATCGGCACCTTTAGTATAATAGGTGTTCATGACATTACCCACACGCTGGTAGATTTCCTGCTTGTTGTCGTTGAGATACTCAGGATTCTTCATGCAGTTCATCAGCGATTCGTAAACAATCTCGAGGGCATTGGGAGCTTGGGCCATCAGAGCCTCATCACCCGATTGAATAATGTTCTGATAGATAGCAGCACGATACAGCCAAGCTTGAGCCTGGTCGTTAGGCTTCATACCTGCAAACTGTTCGTGGTTGACGCACTTTTCAATGGAGGCCATAGCCTTGGCATATTGGCCGTTCTTGTTGTACATGAAGGCATCGGTTCTGTCTTTCTTTTGGGCCATCATCACGTTGGCGGTGAGGAGGACGGCCAGCAAAATCATTACTTTTTTCATTTTCTCAATTATTTAAGTTTGACAATTTTCGTTTGTTATCTTGTTCCCTTACAATTATTGTTCCAAAGTGGTTTCACCTTCTGGAGTCGGCCCTTCGACGGGCTCAGGGGCCTCGGTTCCATCGGGGGTCGGCCCTTCGACGGGCTCAACGGCCTCAACTTCTTCTTCGTCCTCATGCTCGGTCTTGGTGACGGCGGCAATCTCGTCGGTGCCGCGCAGGTCGATGAGTTTCACGCCCTGGGTGGCACGACCCATCACACGCAGCTTGCTGACGGCCATGCGAATCACGATGCCCGACTTGTTGATAATCATCAGGTCTTCGTCGTCGGTCACAGCCTTGATGGCGATGAGGTCGCCGGTCTTGTCGGTGATGTTCAAGGTCTTCACACCCTTGGCGCCACGGTTGGTGATGCGGTAGTCTTCGATGTCGGAGCGCTTGCCGAAGCCCTTCTCGGAGACCACCAAGACGGTCTGTTGCGGGTCGTTGATGCACACCATACCGATGACTTCGTCGTCGGGCGAGCCCAAGGTGATGGCTTTCACACCCGTAGCGGTACGGCCCATCGGGCGGACAGTCTGCTCGTTGAAGCGGACGGCCTTGCCCGAACGCACAGCCATCAACACCTCGTCGTTGCCGCTGGTGAGGCATGCCTCAAGCAGTTGGTCGTCCTCGCGGATGTTGACGGCGATGATGCCATTTTGGCGCACGTTCTTATAGGCAGCCAAGTTGGTCTTCTTGATGATACCCTTCTTGGTGCAGAGGATGATGTAGTTGTTCTCGAGGTATTCCTCATCGGTCATACTCTTCACGTTGAGGTAGGCCATCACCTTGTTGTCCTTGTCGAGCGGCAACAAGTTCTGGATGGCGCGACCCTTGCTGTTCTTGCCCTCTTCGGGGATCTCGAAGGCACGCAGTTTGTAGCACTTGCCTTGTTCGGTGAAGAAGAGCAGGTGGTTATGGTTGGTGGCCGTGAAGATGTGTTCGATGAAGTCGGTGTCGCGGGTGGCGGAGCCCTTCGAGCCCTTGCCACCGCGGCTCTGCACGCGGTACTCGGTCAGCGGTGTGCGCTTGATGTAACCGAGGTGCGAGATGGTGATGACCACAGCATCGTCGGCGATGATGTCCTCCATACGGAACTCACCGGCGGCGGGCACGATTTGGGTGCGGCGGGCATCGCCATATTTTTCTTTGATGACCAGCAGTTCGTCCTTGATAATCTGGAACTGCAATTCCTCATTTTGTAGAATATCGTGGAAATGCTTGATGCGTTCGTGGATTTCGTCCAACTCGTCCATGATCTTCTTGATCTCGAGGCCGGCCAACTGACCGAGGCGGTAGGCCACGATGGCGCTGGCTTGCGGGTCATCGAAGCCGAACTTGTCCATGATGGCTTGTTTGGCTTCAGGCGTGCCGCCCTTACAGGCACGAATGGTGGCGATGATCTCGTCGACGATGTCGATGGCGCGGGCAAGACCTTCCAAGATGTGGGCACGGTCTTCGGCTTTCTTCAATTCAAAGCGTGTGCGACGCAGGATGATCTCGTGACGGTGGGCCACAAAGTGCTCAATCAACTGCTTGAGGTTCAAGGTGTAGGGGCGGCCGTTGACCAAAGCCACGTTGTTCACATTGAACGAGCTCTGCAGAGGAGTCATCATGAACAGCTTGTTCAGGACGATGTCAGGATTGGCATCGCGCTTCAGCTCGTACACCACGCGGATACCTTTTCTGTCTGACTCGTCGCGGATGTCGGCCAGGCCTTCCAACTTCTTCTCGTTGACGAGGTCGGCGGTCTTCTTGATCATCTCAGCCTTGTTGACCTGATAAGGAATGGAGGTGGCGATGATGCGTTCATGGCCGTTGTGTTCCTCGAAGTGGGTCTCGCCGCGGAGGACGATGCGTCCCCTACCCGTCTCAAACGCTTCGCGCACGCCTTCGTAGCCGTAGATGACGCCAGCCGTCGGGAAATCGGGAGCCTTGATGTATTGCATCAGTTCCTGGGTGGTGATTTCGCGGTTGTCGATATAGGCGATGATACCGTCGACGCACTCGCTGAGGTTATGGGGTGCCATGTTGGTGGCCATACCCACGGCGATACCGTTGGTGCCGTTAACTAATAAGGTAGGAATCTGGGTAGGCAGCACGGTAGGCTCTTGCAACGAGTCATCGAAGTTATTTTGGAAGTCGACGGTGTCCTTGTCGAGGTCGTCGAGCATCTCTTCAGCGATCTTCTGAAGGCGCGCCTCGGTGTAACGCATGGCGGCAGGGCTGTCGCCGTCGACCGAGCCGAAGTTACCTTGGCCGTCGACCAAAGGATAGCGCAATGACCAGCTCTGGGCCATACGCACCATAGCGTCATAGACCGACGAGTCGCCGTGCGGGTGGTACTTACCGAGCACCTCACCGACGATACGGGCCGACTTCTTGTAGCCGCTACGGGAGGTGACGCCCAGTTCCTTCATGCCGTAGAGCACACGACGGTGCACCGGCTTGAGGCCGTCGCGCACGTCGGGCAAGGCACGCGAGATGATGACCGACATCGAATAGTCGATGTAAGCCGACTTCATCTGGTTTTCAAGATTAACCTTGATAATTTTTTCTCCTGAGAGTTCTTCAGGCATTTCTTCCTGATTTTCAGGATTGTTGATATTGTTTTCGTCCATTTTCTGGTTCTATTTTTCGCTTTTACAAATAAGGATGCAAAGATACAAAATAATCCGATAGGTTTTGCAAATAAGGTGGATTTTGTTGATTTGGCGTATTTGCAGGGATTGAAATCGCCCAAACTTCGATAGATTACCGATTTTCCACTTGTAAACTTCGATAAAATACAAGTTTTTCTTGCTTAAACTTCGATAAATGTACTGGCTGCCAAAAGTAGACACGGAACTGTACTGCCATACGCCTCGCACAGGTTTTGGGTCAACACGTCTGCGGTTGTGGTCATAAACGAGGCCACCGCGCCTGAGGCGAAACCAATGCTGAAGTTGCCGCCGCGCGCCCAGGTGGAAACACCGCCAAGGGTGCCGTGGGACTCATAAGCAAAAGCTTTGTTTACGGATTGGTAATATGCTGAGCAAGTGTTCATTATTCTATCAGTCGTTCATCCCGAAAGGATTTTTTTAATTAAAAGTGAATCATCATTGTTCAAGAAAAGGGTTTCCAAACAAAACCCCTAATATGCCCATGGCAAACATTGATATAAACACAAATAAAAAGCATAATAACGACCTTACAATTCGAGTTCTCTTATCTTCATTCTCAAATCTATTCTTAATCATCAAATACCTCTTATGACTAAAAAAGAAAAAACCATTAAAAACAACTATCACTATACCAACAGCATAAATGAACAAAGAGCTCGGTTTAGGCAAGCGAATTACAAACAATGAAACCGCAAAAAGAAGTGAAAAAACAAACAAAAACATTACTCCTGATAATAGCATTACTGCCAATATACTTGCTTCCTTGTCTGTTTCCTCAGCACCTGATGCTTGCTTCTTATTAAAACGAAAAAACCAGTAAAACAATCTGTAATATAGTGTTAGTATAAATTTTTTCATTACTTAAATTATGGTTTGGTACTTGAATTCATAAATGCAAAAGTGATTATGGTTTTGTTGGGTGAATCCAGTTATCATTGTATAGCGTATTATCAAAGCCTCCTCCTATATCGTAACAGACTATCATCGAGGAGAGTATAGGACCTACCATGGGGATTGCAGCAATTCCAACCTCTACTCCTGTAACCACCGTTCTTACAGTGAAAGAAGCCCATGAAATCTCTCCTTGAACAGCTTTGTTCACGTTGACGGCAACATTTATAACAGTACCAGCAAATCCAAGACGTTTTGACCATTTGCTAATACCATTTAATATTTCCACTTTACTTCCACCCGCAGCCCAATCTGCAGCAGTTTTAATAATTGCGGCTTCTCCACTTATAACTGCAGATCCTTCAACCACTTTATTATCCTTATTAGGTGATTTGTTTTTTGTGTTTTTCTCAGGCGGGTCATCTGGCCCAACCACTGTTTCCGCCACCAAATGCAGCGCATGGTTCAGCCCCGAGCAAATGAGCCCGTTGCACACGCCGTCCCAGAAGCTGCCGCCAGCCATGGTGGCGGTTACGCCGCCAGAGAGGCCTCCTGCGGCAACCATGCAGGTGATCTTCCAACCTGTTGGCAGTTTGTCTACTAAATCTTCAGTACATGAGGTAATCGAAGAAGCTACTGCACCCGAAGCGAAGCCAATACTGAAATTGCCGCCGCGTGCCCAAGTTGATGCGCCGCCTAATGCGCCGTGGGCTATCACTTGGAAACCAACTTGGCACGCCTTCCCCCAGGTTTCACCAGCAAGCTCCCCAATGATTCCCGCTGCCGCTCCAATGCCAAACGAAAATGCGCCTTGCAAGGCACCGATAACGGCAGCCTTGCCTATGCCATCAAGAATGGGTCGGTTGTAAACATAGTTCGTGGCCATGGTGGAAGCCACACTCACGGCTGCTGCAATGGCCATCGCCCCAAGCAGGGTTATCGACTCTCCGCTCGGGTCGGTGTATTTCAACGGGTTGTTCAGGCAATAGGCATAGCGGTTGAAGTTCTGCGCGTTGTCGGGATCCTGCACGTAGGTGTCCACCGAGAGGAACGAGCTCATGACGGGGTCGTAAACGCGGCCGTTCATGTTGATAAGGCCCACGTCAAGCAGATGCTCATGCCCCGTATAGCCTCGGTCGAACATCATGGAAGGCGTTGCGTTCTCCGCGCCCCACTCCCGCCAAGTGGCTGGGTTGCGCGGCAGGCCCCAGGCATCGAATGAGCGTTCCTCTTCAACAATGCCCACAGCGTTAGTTATAGTAGTCCAAGAACCGAGATGGTCTTTAAGCACGTAGTGCACTTTTGTAAGCGTACCATAGGTTTCTGCCACGCCAAACACGCCCATCGGTCCAACGAGATAGGTCCATGCCCTATCACCACCAGCGGCACTGCTCACAAACTCGCAGCCGCCCACGTAGATCTTCTCGTAGGCTGCGCCGTCGTGCATACGGATGCGCTGGCGGTCATACCCATAGTCGAAATTGAGATTATTAGGAGTGCGGTAGATGCATCGCACCTTGTCAAACATAGTGTAGTCAATGTCGAGTTGGCCGTTGGGGAACGGATTGCCTGTCACCGTGGCGCTGCTGATGGCGTGGGGGCGCAGTTGGTTGTCGGGACCCACATAGTCGTATTGCGCTGCCGCGAAAACGTCGTGCCCGTCAGCCTGCTTGCTAATCATGCGCCCCAACGCATCGTAGGTAATCCTGCTCACGATCTGGTTGTTCAACACGATGCTGTCCAAGCGGTCGAGGTTGTCGTAGCCGAAATCCTCTTTCAGGCCTCTGATTTTATCACTACGGTAAGTCAAGTTGCCGAAGTCGTCATAACTATATCCAAGGTTTTGCAACTCGGCATTGTTATTATAGGAAAAAATACTTGTCAAACACCCGGTTTCAGGTACGTATCCTCGCATCGAAGTGATATTGGCACCCAAGCCGTATTGGGTTATCTGTCCAATGGCGTTGGCATCTTCTGTCTCCCATAGTTTGTTGCCCATGCCGTCGTTGATTCGATAGAGCTTGCCTGAAGCGGCGTGGTAGACATTCTCTGTTGTGTAGCCCGAAGGATAGGTCATGGTCTTCACACGAAGCGGGAAGCCGTCAAGGTCGTCGTAGGTGTAGCTGGTGGTGTAGTCGGTGCCAAACAAGCGTTCCGTCTTAGAGGTCAAGCGGTTGAGATGGTTGGCGTCATAATCATAGGTTATCGTCTGGTTGTTGCCATAACGCACCTGTTTTAGCAAACCTTTCTTGCCGCTGGTCTCATAGTATTCCCAATATGTTTCGTTTGTCGTGTGGTGTGTGTTGTCGAGTTCTTTTCTTGTGTCGACACGGCCTATGGCGTCGTATAGGTAACTCGTCACATCGCCTTTAGGCGTGGTCGAAGTGAGGAGCTGACCGAACGCATCATAGGTTTCAACGATTTCACCATAGTTCGGGTCAAGAAGGCGGATGCGGTTGCCTGCGTCGTCATACACCATGGAGATTCTTGTGTCGGCATTGTCGCCTATCTGAGTCCACTTCAACATGCCGTTGTGGTAGTAGGTGTATCTGACTTCAGTGCCGTTGTCGTCAATGGATTTGGCTTTCTTACCGAAGTAGCTCCCAATCTCTATTGAGGAATGTGTATCGCCTGTGGTGGCATGGAAAACCGTTGTCGTGGTCAGGCCGTCATATTCATAGTGCAGTCGCGTGCCGTCAGGCATATATGTGTCTGACGGGCGGAGCAAACCGTCATAATAATACGAGGTCCATAATTGGGTTTCGCCTGCAAAGTATGGCAGGCTTTTGCGGAACAGCAACCCCATGTTGTTATATTCCGAATCCTGATAGATGGTGTCTCCAAGCAAGCTGAAGGTGACGGTGCGCAATTCGCGTCCAGCAGCGTCATAAAACACTTTCGTGGGCAGTTCACCCGAGATGCGTTTCCAAGTGTAGTAGGATGCGTATGGTGGAGCATCGGTGTCAAAGAAGCTGCCCTCATGCCGAGCCCATCGTTGAGCCGTGCAGCCGTAAGTGGCATCGGGATACATGACCCAATCTGTGGAACCGAGATGATCGGAACGGTTGTAATAGGTTGCCAGCCCATTGCAATCGATGTTTGCGGTAAGTTCGCCATAATTTAGGTTAAAGCGGTTCTGCGTTTCATATCCCAAAGTGTTGGTCTCTTTGGTCATATACCTAAAATGGTCATACTCATACGTGGTAATGCGCGGTGAGGGTGTCCCCGAAAGGGCGCTTAGGGTCTCTTTGATTACATTTCCTGCCAGGTCATAATCATATTTTGTCGATGTTGCCAATCCGTTTGTGTTGTTAGGATTGCCGCCTGGATAAGAGGTTATCGTCCAAGGATGATATGAATTGTTGTCACGATAGCAGTACACGATCATCGACCTAGACTCTGCATTGTCGTCCTGCTGCCATGAGGTCACGACGGTGGTGTCGGGGCGGTTGATGATCCAATTGTCTATGTATGAGTCGGGTTGGAAAGCAGTGTGGGTGTGCGTCACCCGTTTGCAGCCCGAAGCTTGTGAGGTCCAAGGATTGTCTGTCACGCCTTCGTAGATGTCGGTCAGTTTCAGGGTGTTGGTGTAGTAGCCAATGCCGACATCGTTCGAAGGAATATCGACTTTGTATACATTGTCGGTAATAGTTCTCGAAAGCATAGTCTCTTCATCGTCGTCCGGACTATAGGCCATGGTCTTTTTGCTCATCACCAATGGTACGTAAACCAAAGGGCAACCATCTTTCTCAATGAAATTATTCTCGATGGTCACAGTTAGGACACGTCTATCCAAGGCATTGTAAACCCGTTGGCTTTGCATGGCAATGGTTCGGTGCTTTTCAAGGTTTTCCGTCGATTGTATGGTGATTGTACTGTCCTGCCTTAGGCCATTGATAAAAGATGTTGTCGTGGTCTTTCTGAAACCAAGCACCCCATGGCCTTTTTTGTGAATGAAGGCGTCGCTATACTGATATTTTGTGGTTGCTTGGGGAGTCTCTGCAATGGGGTTTAGACATGTGATTTGTTTTACGGCCTTGATGGGCAAGGAAGTTGTGTAGATGTCCAACTCTGGGAGGTCGTGTTCTCGTGATCGGCTGTAGATGGATGAGTTGAAGCCGGATAGGTAGTCATATTCGAGGAAAGTCCTGTTGAACATGCCATCCGTTATGGAATACACTGAATAGCGGTTGGTCATTGGCCTGGGGCTGAATATGTTGGAATTGCCAAGGATGCATGTGTTTTCTTTTCCCAGGAAATTGCCCTGGCAAAGTGTCATGGTTGAGGTTAGGTTGCCTAGGCCAATGTCGTTCAATGAATATACTTGTTGTCCCGAAAAAGACACATTCCCTTGGTCGTCCCTAACGACAGGACTATATAGTATATAAAGGTACCCTTCTTTTTCGATAACGACATCCGACTTGCCGTCACCATTCATGTCCGCCACCTCAATGTACTGGTAATCCTCATGGCTGCTGGGCGAGCCGAAAAGATCAAAGTTGCGGTCGCCGGGGTCATTGATCGGCAAAACACTGGTGATGTCGAATTCAGGAAAATACAATTCCGTTGCCTTGAAATAGTTGATTTTCCATACAAATCGTCTGGGTATGCTAGCAACCTTCTCATAACTCAATAGGTCAATGTGGCCATCACCGTTGAAATCGCCAGGCATCAAAGTGTGTCCACTTGTATAGACATGGTCTGTGTTGAATTGTGTTGCCGTGCTTTGCGAAGTCATTTTGTAGATGGAAGCGATAGACCTTTCCTGCGTGTTTTCTCTTGATTCTGCCAAATCATATTCTGAATCGTTGCACCATATCTCGGTGATACCGTCACCGTTGAAATCGGCAGGAAGGAAGGCTGTACCGGGTAATACTGTTCCCTGTAGTTTGGAAAGTTCAAAACGATTATTCCCGACATAAGTGATATACAATAAAAGCGGATCTGATACAAGACTGTTTGGTATTTGCATCATCATTTCTGTCTTGCCACGGCCCAAAAAGTCTCCAATCATCAAGTTGGCATAATGCGAATCCCTAATGCAGTAACCTTCCTCGTCATTCCACCCTTTCTCGGCATAGTCCAATTCCCATCTGTTGTTTCTCCATTTCGTAAGGAAAGGAAAAATCCTTACACGGTCTTTAAGAAAAGCATTCCAACGAGAGACAACAACCATGTCGTCCCTGCCGTCTCCATTGAAATCAGCCACTTGAATTGATACGGTGAAGGCATCAAGTTCAATGGTTTGGTGATATGAAAACGAGCATTTTTCTGCTCCGTTTTCCGTAATCAGTCCTTCGTTGAGATAGACGTCGGCATATTTGTTGTTAGCATCTTGATAAACGGTTATGATATCCGTTAACCCATCTCCATTAAAATCTCCAGTTACTTTGACATGGTCAAAGAAAGCCATGTTGTCTGGGTATGTTTTAATGCCTGTTTTCAATTGCGTGGGATTTGTCCCATAGTCATTGCCCCCCCACTGGATAATCGTAGGATTGTAAGTGACATTCCCTTTTGCATACGTGATGCTTTGGAGTCTGTTGTAAGGATATCCTTGGCTGTTGCTTATCCCATAATAACCAAAATCATACCTTGACACTTCATTGTCCAGCCATTTAACAATAACAGACTCCAACAGTTTGCTTTGGTGCAGGGTGTAGTTTCCAAAAAAAGTTGCTTCTTCGTCATCCCTTCTTCCCGTGTTGTAGTCAAAGATTATTGAGTAGCAGGGCGAAACGCCGATTCCATCGTTTCCTGTATATTTGATTTTGGAGATATAATAGTTCGCTTTCCAAACATCATATTGGTATTCAATGTAATTGCCATCGCGGTCTTCCACTTTGTTCAGGAGCCATAAACCCACTTGGTATTCAGTTGAATCCTCAGTTACTGGTTTGATTATTCTCGATTTCTCAGTGAAGCCATATTCCATGATATGGCCATCGGCCGTCCATACCTTGAATTTTGCTGGTCCGTTTACGATACCGTTTTCCGTGTAAGAGACGATTTTGCTCATCCCGTCTACCTCGGTGCGGTATTCGGCCCCATTAGAGCCATAGGCGTTATTGTTCACCAAGATGAGCCTTTGTCCGTCCATCGAAAATTGGTCGTCGCAAAAGTTTGCACCTTGCATGACTCCGTCATAAAACAAAGTCTTGTTCACTCTTGAAATGGCCGACAAACCTCCCAATGTCCATCCCCATCCCAATAGGCCGTTACTACTTTGGCTGTTATAAACAATAGATATCCCAGGCTCCATGCCTGCAATGCCTTGGGGAACTTCAAGCGGAATGGTATATGTAGCGCCTCCTAAACCGCCGATGTCAACTGTCCCTCCAATAGCGCCAACGACGCCAGTCCCCGAACCCGTAACGCCACCCAGAACGCCATTTGTAGGAGGGGAAAGTGCAGCATTGGCATCGTCAATAAAATCCAATCTTTCTTGGGATAATGCTTTGCAAATAAACGTGAAAAACAGAGCAATAACAAGTAATACCTTTTTCATGGTCAAACCTTTCCTTTTGTTATTTCTTGATTATTTTCCACACACGCATTTTTTCTGCAGTGAGCAGCTGGAGCAAATAAACTCCGCCTGCTTGATTGGAAAGGTCGAACTCCATCCAATCACTTGTGACCAATTTTTCTGAAATAATGTTTCCGCTTGCAGTTAACAATATCGCTTTTATCTGGATATCAGGCAGAGCATCAGTTATTTGAATGTGAAACTGCCCATAAGTTGGATTGGGAAAGAGCTTGATGTCCAATGTGTCTAGCAAATTATTAGTGTTGACAGTCAAAGCATTTTCCTTTTTTAATGATTCTACATTTCTTATTTCTTCGAAAACCAGTTCACGTAAAATCCTATTGCCGTTGTCGTCATAGTCAAAATTCAATGTATTATTTTGGGCCATCGTAGCAATAGACGACATCAAAAACAAACCGAATAAAAAGAATAAAACATTTATTTTCATAGTTAAACAATTACATACCACTTGCAAAAATAAAAATATTCCTCCTAATATGATTCCAAACAAACAAAAAAGATTCAGCCTTTATTGTTTTACTATGGCGCGGCGCGGTTTTTGTTCGTACCTTTGCACTCTGAACGAATCAGACAAGTGAATAGTTGGTTTTTTTATTAAAATATTGAAAATTAACGAATTATAACTATATGGATGCAAAATTCTCTCCCCGCGTTCGTGCCATTTTGTCACTTAGCCATCAAGAGGCACAGCGCCTAGGGAACGCATACGTCGGGTTGGAGCACCTTTTTTTGGGTATGTTGAAGGAAGGCGGCAGCAGCGCCATCAAGATTTTGGAGAATCTCAACCTGAACATCGAAGTATTCTCGAAGAAACTGGAAGCCTCGGTACGCACCGCTACTAGCAACCCCAGCCAAGTGCTGGCCTTGCCGCTGACCAAGCAGGCAGAGCGCGTGCTGAAGTTCACGTATATCATCGCCAAGGAGTTCCATTCGGACATCGTCCGCTCCGAGCACCTCATGCTGGCCATTTTGCACGAGAAGAACAACATCATCTCGCAAAACCTCGAGTTTGAAGGCATCAACTACGACAACTTCAAGCAGGAACTGTTGCGCTTCACGGCTGAGAACAGCGACCCGCAAGAGTCGGCGCCCGAAGAGCAACAAGGCTACGCCTCCAACATCTTCAATGATGATGACGAGGAGGAAGAAGACGACCTGATGAACGAAATCCGACCGCAACCCGAGAAGCCTAAGAAGACGAGCAATATCAAGAGCAAGACTCCGGTGCTCGACAACTTCGGCCGCGACCTCACCAAGGCCGCCGAAGAAAACCGCCTCGATCCCATCGTGGGCCGTGAGCGCGAGCTCGAGCGCATCGCCCAAATCCTCAGCCGCCGCAAGAAGAACAACCCCATCCTCATAGGTGAGCCTGGCGTGGGCAAGTCGGCCATAGCCGAAGGCCTGGCCATCCGCATCGTGCAGCACCGCGTGCCGCGCACCTTATTTAATAAGCGCGTCGTCATGCTCGACATCGGCTCCATCGTGGCCGGCACCAAATACCGCGGCCAGTTTGAGGAACGCATCAAGGCCATCCTCAACGAGTTGGAGAACAACCGCGACATCATCCTCTTCGTCGACGAGATCCACACCCTCGTCGGCGCAGGCAACGCCAATGGCTCATTAGATGCCAGCAACATGTTCAAACCCGCCTTGGCGCGCGGCGAGTTGCAGTGCATCGGCTCCACCACCCTTGACGAATACCGCCAGTACATCGAGAAAGACGGTGCCTTGGAACGCCGCTTCCAGAAGATCCTCGTCGAGCCTACCACGCCCGCCGAGACCATCGAGATTTTGAACAACATCAAACCGAGATACGAAGACCATCACTTGGTCACCTACACGCCCGAGGCCATCGAAGCCTGCGTGAAACTCACAGACCGTTACCTCAGCGACCGTCACCTGCCCGACAAGGCCATCGATGCCTTGGACGAAGCCGGCGCGCGCGTACACATCAAGAACATTGACGTGCCGAGCGAGATCACCGAGTTGGAAAGCCGTCTCGACGCCGTGCGCAAGGACAAGAAAGCCGCCATCGCCGAGCAGAAGTTCGAGGAGGCGGGCATGTACCGCAACGAAGAGGTGAAGCTTATGGCACAGCTCGAAGACGTCAAGAAGGCATGGGAAGACAACGCCGTGGCGCACCGTCAGCCCGTGACCGAGCAAAATGTTGCCGAGGTCGTCGCCATGATGACCGGCGTGCCCGTGCAGCGCATCGCCAAGAACGAAGGCGACCGCCTGATGCACATGGAGACCGAGTTGGCAGGCACCGTCATCGGTCAGGACGAGGCCATCAAGAAGGTGACCCGCGCCATCCGCCGCAACCGTGCCGGACTGAAAGACCCGAACAAGCCCATCGGCTCGTTCATCTTCCTCGGCCCCACGGGCGTCGGTAAGACCTACCTCGCCAAGGTGCTGGCCAAGTTCCTCTTCGATAGCGAAGACGCCCTCATCCGCATCGACATGAGCGAATACATGGAGAAGTTCGCCGTGTCGCGCCTCGTGGGAGCGCCTCCTGGCTATGTGGGCTACGAAGAAGGCGGCCAACTTACTGAAAAGGTGCGCCGCAAGCCCTACTCCATCGTCTTGCTCGACGAAATCGAGAAGGCCCACCCCGATGTGTTCAATCTGTTGCTGCAAGTGCTCGACGACGGTCAGCTGACCGACAGCCTCGGTCGCAAGGTCGACTTCAAGAACACCATCATCATCATGACCTCCAACATCGGCTCGCGCCAGCTGAAGGACTTCGGTCAGGGTGTGGGCTTTGGCACGCAGGCCAAGCTCAACTCGAAGAACGAGTACTCGCAGAGCGTCATCGATAATGCCTTGAAGCGCACCTTCGCGCCCGAGTTCCTCAACCGCGTCGACGATGTGGTGATGTTCAACGCCTTGGACAAGAACGACATCCGGAAGATCATAGGCATCGAGATCCGTGAGGTGGTCAAGCGTGTTGAAGAGATGGGCTACAAGATCGAGATCACCGATAAGGCCATTGACTTCCTTGCCGAGAAGGGCTGGGACGAACAATATGGCGCCCGTCCGCTGAAGCGTGCCGTCCAGAAGTATGTGGAAGACGTGCTGGCCGAAGCCATCATCTCGTCCAACCTCCACATCGGCGACACCATCAGCATCGACATGGCCGAAAACGGTGAAGAGACCGTCGTCAACATCATCCCGAACGAGAAAAAAGTCCTAAACGAAGCCAAGGAAGAAGCCAAAGTCTGATGAACTACGACTTCAAAAAACATATCAGCAGCAAGATCTTTAAGGTGATAGCCTACGCCTCGAAGGAGTTGGGCTACAAGAGCTATGTCATCGGCGGCTATGTGCGCGACATCCTGCTGCGCCGCCCGTCGAACGACATCGACGTGGTGACGGTGGGCAGCGGCATCACCCTGGCCAAGAAGGTCGCCTCCCTCCTGCCCGGCCACAAGGAAGCCAAATACTACGGCGCCTTTGGCACCGCCATGATCCGTTTCGATGGCATGGAAGTCGAGTTTGTGGGCGCCCGTAAAGAGTCGTACGACCGCAACAGCCGCAAACCCGTGGTGGAAAATGGAACGCTTGAAGACGACATCAGCCGCCGCGACTTCACCATCAACGCCATGGCCATCAGCCTCAACGCAGAGGACTTCGGCACCCTCATCGACCGCTACAACGGCATGGGCGACATGGAAGAGCTGCTGCTGAGAACACCATTAGACCCCGACATCACCTACAGCGACGACCCGCTTCGCATGATGCGCGCCGTGCGCTTCGCCTCACAGCTGAAGTTCTACATCGAGTCCGAGTCGTTTGATGCCATTAAACGCAACGCCCACCGCATCAAGATCGTCTCGATGGAGCGTGTCACCGAGGAGCTGAACAAGATCATCCTCTCGCCGAAGCCTTCCATCGGTTTCAAACTGTTGGACGAGAGCGGGCTGTTGAAGCTCATCTTCCCACAACTCTCACAACTGAAAGGCGTCGAGGTGGTGCAAGGCCGAGGCCACAAGGACAACTTCCTGCACACTTTGCAAGTGCTCGACCAAGTGGCCGAGAAGAGCGACGACCTCTGGCTGCGTTGGGCCGCCTTGCTGCACGACATCGCCAAACCCCAGACCAAGCGCTGGGAAGATGGCACGGGCTGGACCTTCCACGGCCACGAGTTCAAAGGCTCCAAGATGGTGCCCAAGATTTTCGCCGCCATGAAGCTGCCCTTGAATGAGAAGATGAAATACGTGGAGAAGCTCGTGCTCCTTCACCTCCGCCCCATCGTGTTGGCTGAAGACATCGTCACCGACAGCGCTGTGAGACGGCTCTTGTTTGACGCTGGCGACGACATCGACGACCTCATGCTGCTTTGTCATGCCGACATCACCTCAAAGAACGAAGAGAAGGTGAAGAAATTCCACCATAACTTTGAAATCGTTCAGGAGAAACTGAAAGAAATCGAGGCCAAGGACCACCTTCGCAATTGGCAGCCGCCCATCGACGGCATCGCCATCATGGAGACCTTCGGCATCCCCGAGGGCCGTGAAGTCGGCGTCATCAAAAACGCCATCCGCGAGGCCATCCTCGACGGCATCATCGGAAACAACTTCAGCGAGGCGTACGCCTTTATGAAGGAAGAGGGACAAAAGTTGGGACTGAATGTGGTGAAGGAAATCCAAGAACCTATTGTGGTGGCTAATAATGGGCCCGTGCCGAATAAAGTATGAAAACCTTAATTGTCATCGCTGGCCCCACCGCCTCAGGCAAGACCGCTTTCGCCATTAAAGTGGCCAAGGCGTTGAACACGGTCATTCTCTCCGCCGATAGCCGTCAGTTCTACAAGGAGATGAGCATTGGCACGGCAGCACCCACCGAGGATGAGCTGTGTCAAGCCAAGCATTACTTCGTGCACCACATCAGCATTGAGGACAAATACGACGTGGCCGACTACGAGCACGACGCCATCCAACTCTTGGACGAGCTCTTCAAGACCCATGACGCCGTCGTCATGACGGGTGGATCGGGTCTCTTCATCGATGCCGTCTGCAATGGCATTGACGCCATGCCCGACGTGGAACCTGAAATCAGGGAAAAAGTCGAAAAGCTATACCATGACGAAGGCTTGCATGGCATGCAAGAGGCCTTACAGCGTCTCGACCCCGACTATTACGCCATCGTCGACCAGCAAAACCCACGCCGTCTACAACGTGCCTTGGAGGTGTGCTACCAAACCGGAAAGTCATTTTCCTCTTTCCGAAGCGGCAACACCGCCAAGCGCGACTTCGACATCAAGAAATACGCTTTGCTTTGGGATCGTCAGCAACTTATCGAGCGCATCGACCGTCGTGTGGACATGATGATGGAACAAGGGCTACTCAACGAAGCTAAGGCGCTCTATCCTAAACGGGATCTAAACGCCCTCAACACCGTAGGCTACAAGGAGTTGTTTGCCTATTTCGACGGGCAATGCACGCTCAAGGAAGCCGTGGAGCAAATCAAGATTCACACGCGGCAATATGCCAAACGGCAGATGACGTGGTTGAGGAAAGATACGGGGTATCAATGGATCATGCCAGAAGACATCGACGAAGTTGTTGGTCAGACCAAACCGTTCAAAAAGGCATAATTCACCATTTCGGTGGTAGTGTTGCAACCAATTTTCTGAAAAACCTTGCGCTTGTGTCCCTCTACGGTACGGTCGCTGATAAACAGCTCCTCAGCTATCTGTTTTGACGACTTGCCAAGGGCACACAAACGAATGATTTCTATTTCCCTTTCGGTCAACGGGTCAACCAAAGGATCCTCTTCCTCTTCGGCCAGTGATTCCTTATCGAACACATCCTCTCCTCGGAAGATGGACCGAATGGTTGTGGCCAGCCCCTGGGGCGTGACGTCCTTGGTGGTGAAGCCATTAAGTCCAGCTTCCCTCAGTTTGGGCATATTGGGATTATCTTCTTCACCCGTAACGAGGAGCACTTTCACTTGGGGGCAAACCTGTTTTGAGGTTTTCAGCACATCCATTCCGGTGCCATCAGACAGGTAATAGTCGAGCAGAATCAAGTCGATCTCATTGGGATGCTCCCTTATAAACGTCACTGCCTGACTCACATTCTCGGCCTCTCCTACCACGGCACAGTCAAGTCCCGAATACGACAATGCCATGCGAAGCCCTACCCTGTAGAGCGGATGGTCTTCAACCATCAAAATCCTAATTTTCTTGCTCTGTTTCATACTTTTGCCTTTTTGACATTGAAACGAATTGTCGTGCCTTGGCCCTCAGCGCTTTCGATAATCAGTTGGCCCCCGTTTTTCACCATCAATTGGCGGCTGACGAAAAGCCCGATGCCCGACCCGCGCTCACCCTGCGTACCCTTGGAAGGAGTCACCGTATCGTGAGTCAATTGTTGCATAAGCTCTTGGCTGATGCCAATGCCCGTGTCGGCCACTTCGACCCACACCCGGTCGCCATCATCGATGCTACTCACCTTAATGGTGCCTCCTTGCGGAGTGAACTTGATGGCATTGGAGAACAGATTCTGGAAGACAATATCGACGACATTCTTCTTGTCGAAGCACACGCACGATTTTGGGATGTCATTTTCAACACTCAACTTCTTGTATTTCAGCTCTTCGGAATGCAGGCTAACGCCCTTACCGATAAAGTCAGACAGATTGAACTCTTCTGATGGGACGGCATCCTTACCCATCTCACCGCTGATCCAATGCAAGATGTTGTAGAGTTTGTCCTTCAGTTCGTCAGATCCCTTCTTAAGCATAGACAGTTTTTCCTTCAGCTCTTCGTGGTCCAGGTTTTCGTAATGCTCGTTGACCATTTTCAGCACCATATTTTGCGCCAAAACCGAAGTCTTAACGTCGTGCGAAGCTACCGAGAGGATCCTCTGCTGCGTTTGATTGAGACGTTCCAAAATCTCACTTTGTTTCTTTCTGGCCCGAACCAAGCGGACCAAAATGACCACGATGGCTACCAACAATCCCGAAAGAAGAATCAAAGCCAAGATCTCGCGAGCCTTCAACTTATTGTTTCGCTGCTGGATGTCGAGCTCGTGTTCCATCTGGGCCATGTCGTATTTCACCTGATAGTCACGAATCAAGGCCTGTTGCTTCTCATTGAAAATGGAATCCTTGTAGGCAACACTTTGTTCAAGATAGTCTAAAGCTTTGTTAGGGTCGAACATACGAGAAGCTTCATAGGCTCCAAGATAAGACTGGCGCAGACATTCATCGTAGCCGTTTTCTTTAGCCAAAGCCATCGCCTTTTGGTAGTGTGCTTCCGATTCCTGGTATTTCTCTTGCTTAAAAGCGAATTTTCCGAACAGGATTTCGATTTCGGCCTCTCTGAAACTCTCTTCTTCGTCTTTGGCCATTTGTAATGCCTCATTGAGCAGACTGACAGCATTATCGACTTGCCCATTGGCGAAATACGCTCGCGACAACACGATTTTGCGCTGAATCACCTTGACAGGTCTGTCGCCATGATTGACTGAATAGTCATAGGCTTGCTCCATGAGACTGACAGCCTTTTCCACCTTCTCCTTGCGAGGTTCACCCTCCATACCCTCGGCTTGCGTCAAATAAACATCCGCCAGGTTATGAAGATAGGTGGCCAAATCCAAATAATCACCGTCCTCTTGGGGGTCGCCTACCATGTCGATACACCTCATAAACATCTCCTCGGCCTTGTCATTCTCGCCCATCGAACTATAGATATTCGCCATGTTGTTTGTGGTATAACGGATGTTCTTCTCGTAGAACGGGTTAGGTTCCTGCTCGTTAAGCAAGGTCATGGCGGCATTGCATTGGTTGTAGCTTTCGATGGCTTCATTCATCTGTCCCAAACGCTGGTAAGCCACACCCAGAAGGTTGTAGCATCCGGCGGCATCGAAGAGGTCGCCACGTTTTTCGTAACTATCGATGGCTATTTTAGCATAGTTGACTACTTCTGTCATTTCGCTTCGGTCAAAATGCCAGAAAATGAGCTTCTTCAATACGGCTTCGTTCATCTGTTCAACACTTATATCTTCGGTGAAACAAACCGTGTCGCCGGTCATGACTGCAATCTCGTTGGCCACGTTAATCGCCATCTCTCCTTTGCTGGCCAAGAATACATTGTAGAGACTATCTATTTCGCTTGCATGCAACGAGGCGTTGGCTAGCAAAAACAAAACCATAAACGAAAGACAACGCATAACAATCCATTTTTGGCACAAAAATATCGCTTTTTTGTTCCCCGAAAGCCATTGCTTCAAACAAACACACAAAAACGCGTAATTTTACCTATAGCCAAGCCATTTTTTTGTTATATTTTTGCCCCAACGGATATAAAAAAAGAATAATTACGATTATTCAACCATAAGTTAAACTTAAATTAAAAGCATTATGAAAAGACTTCTACTAACAATTCTGTCGGTGATGGCTTTCGCTGGCGCGAGCAAAGCCCAGCATGTGTATTCGGCAGGCTACTTCTCGGATGGCGGCCAAAGACGTGCCGCAGTTTATATGGACGCTACGTTGTTGTATAGTTCATCTATAGGTAATGGCAACAACGAATCCACTTCTGTAGTGGTGAACCCCAGCAACCAAGATGTATATTGGGTGCGAAACAGTACTGTTCCTTCGTATGGTGACATCATGAAAAACGATGAAGTATTCCTTAATAACTATACGACGGGTACCAAAATCAACAAATTGTATTGGCATGACAATAATTCTTCCAATGACCCAGAGTATTGTTTGTTCTCTGCTGGCTACACATACACCAGTCAAGAAAGTGCATATGCTGCTGTTTGGCGTGGTTCATCAGATGCCGAATTCTTATGCCCGGATTTTGGGAACGGTTATCAATCGATGGCGAATGGCATCTGTGTTTCGGGAAATGCCGCCTACCCTGACGTATGGTATTGTGGTGTCAAGTACACTAACCAAGGGGGTGTTGGACCTGGTTATGGTCCCCGAGCCACTGTATGGAAAAACAATTCGCTCATGTACACACTCTCCGACATCAACTCTACTGCCAATGATATTGCTTACTATAACGGAGATGTCTATACATGCGGTTATGAGATCGTTGGCGAATACCATGTCGCAAAGGTGTGGAAAAACGGCTCAGTACTATACACACTCGGCGACGGTTCTGACAACTCAAATGCCTTTAAGATTAAGGTTGATGGCGGAGATATATATGTCAGCGGTTTTGTTTCTGGCAGTCGCATCATCTGGAAAAACGGAGAGATCCTCTATGATAGCCCTTGGTTGCTTGCTGGCATCGTGGTAAATTCTGAAGGAGTGTATTACAGTAGCAATTCAAGTGCTGGATCGACTAGCTGCCGAATCTTTAAGGATAATCAAATTATTTTTACTGTTCAAAATTGCGAAGGTATCAATGACATCTTTCTGACTCCAGAAGAATGTACCAATCCGCAGCCCCGCCAGTTGCCATATTTCGAAGGTTTCGAGATGGGCACTACCGAATGGGCGTGTTGGGCTACCACTGATGAGGGAAACAATCTTGACGATCAAGGGACAGAAAGAGTTTCCTATTGGCACCGCCTTGGTGTTATGGGAGATTATTTGCCCTACACGGGAGCCCACTGTGCCTACCACCGCTACGGAAAACAGGCACAGGAAGGCTGGCTTATCAGCCCGCCCCTAATTATACCATCTAACAAAAATGTAGAACTGACTTTCCAAACATTAGAGGAATACGGCTATGACATGGATTTTGAAGGCGTTATGGTGTCTACTACCAATCCGAATCCTAACGCCTTCCAACAAGTATGGTCACAATCCGACCCGAGCAACAGCTGGAAGGAAGTGACTATTGACCTGTCTGCTTATCAGGGTCAAACTATTTATATTGCCTTTGCTTATATTGGCACCAATGCCCATGACTGGTATCTTGACGATGTGAGAGTAGAAGCGACTGGCGAAAACGAATATACCATTACAACAAACGTGGACCCTGTTGGTGCTGGCACAGTGGATGGCGCAGGCACCTATCCCGCAGGCGAGACAGTTTACCTCACCGCCTCCGCCAACCCAGGCTGGCAATTCAGCCATTGGAACGACGGCATCACTACCAACCCGCGCAGCATCATCGTAAATGCTAACGCCACCTACACTGCCAATTTCTTGCAACAGAATTACACACTCACCGTCAATGCCAACCCTGCTGAAGGTGGCACGGTGACTGGTGGCGGCAGCTACCATTATGGCGATGTGGCCACACTTACAGCAACGGCTAACAATGGTTTCACCTTCATTAGCTGGAGCGACGGTAACACCAATGCTACACGAACAGTCACGGTGACAGGCAATGCGACATACACGGCACTCTTCAACGCCGCTGGCACTACCATGTACACGGTCACAGTGCTCTCCGACAACCCGCTGCTAGGCTCAGTGAGTGGCGGCGGCACCTATCCCGAAGGCGCTGTCATCCAAATTACAGCCACACCTAACCTAAACGCCCACTTCGTCAGCTGGGACGACGGCAACACAGACAACCCACGTGATGTGATAGTAACAGGCAACATGACCTTCCGTGCCATATTTGCCGCACTACAGCATTATACCATTACCGTTGAGTCGGCCAACCCAACCATGGGAACGGCCACAGGTGGCGGTTCCTTCCTTGAAGGCACTACCATCACCATCAGCGCTACGCCATACTCTGGCTACTACTTCACTAGTTGGGACGACGGCAATGCCGACAACCCACGCACCATTACCGTCACTCAAAATGCCACTTACAAGGCACAGTTCTCGGCAAATGCCGTGGTTACCTACACACTGACTGTGATATGCAACAACGCCGAAGGCACCGTCATTGGCGGCGGCACATATACTGCAGGCGCCACTGCCACCATCGCCGCCATCCCCAACAGCGGCTATGAATTTGACAAGTGGAGCGATGGTAGTTCACACAACCCACGTCAAGTGATCGTTAACGACAATATGGTTTTCGTGGCCTTCTTCAAGGGCACAGGCGTCGACGAGGGCGAACTCAACCCGATGACGCTCTACCCCAACCCTGCCAAGGAGAGCATCCACATCCTCGGCATCGAAGCCAACAGCACCATCGAGATCTATAACAGCTTAGGCATGCTCGTCAAGGTGGTGAACGCCTGCTCTGACCAGGAGATCGGCGTCAGCGACTTAGCCTCGGGCCTCTACCTCGTGCGCTGCGGCAACCGCATCCTGCGCTTCATAAAGCAACAATAAGACGTTTGTGATTGTTATCCCGGTTTCCGTGGCGGGCGAGCCCGCCACGGAAACCAATTTTTGAATCTTATAACCCTTGATCCCCGCACCAACCATGAAAAGAAAAACATTACGCTTCTTCCTGCTACTTGCTATCCTTGCTCCCTGGTCAGCCAAGGCGCAACAATACGTGACCATTGGCAATTCGCAAAGTCCGTTCAGCACAGGTCTTTTTCCTGTTGCAACAGGGTGGTATTATTCTTTGTCACAGCAAATTTATACCTCCGACGAAATCGGGATGGCAGGCTACATCTCTTCCATCGCTTTCGAATATATAGTCAACGAATCATTCTCCATAGAAAGCGTGCAAGTGTATATGAAGAATGTAAGCAAGTCGTACTTCGAGTCGAATACTGACATGGTGTCCCTCGATGGTGCCACCAAGGTGTTTGAAGGCACTTTTACGGTTCAGGGGCCTGGCTGGGTGACGATTCAATTTGATACGCCATTCTTCTACGATGGCACAAGCAATCTCTTGCTTTGCTGTTATGACCCCACAGAAGGCCTTATACAATGGAACTCGGAGTTATGGTTCCGTACAACAAAGGCTAATAGTAATAGAAGTATATGCTACTACAGTAATGAGTATTGTCCCGACATTAATGATTTGTCGAATTATCAAGGCTATTACGGAAATGGCGATTATAATATCAGCAACATCCAACTTGTAATCTTTCCCAATATCTATTTCGAAGACCAATTACTGGAAGACATCTGCTTACAGCATTGGGACAGCAACGGAGACAACTCACTGAGCTACCCCGAAGCTGCTCAAGTGAGTAGCTTAAGCCTAGCATTCAATGGCACTGGCATTAGCACATTCGACGAATTGCAGTATTTCACTGGGCTAGCCACTCTTAATCGATATGAATTCCAAAACTGCAATTCACTTGAGCGCATAACCGTCCCTCGGTCGGTCAACCTGATTCAACCCAGCATTTTTCAGGGATGCAACTCGTTGCGGCATATCACCGTAGACCCAGACAACCCGACCTTCGATTCGCGCGACAATTGCAATGCCATCATCGAGACAGCTACCAACAAGTTGGTCGCGGGTTGCAAAAGCACCATCATCCCCGAGGGCGTCACCGCCATTGGCGAAGGAGCACTCGAGAATTTGCCTATGAGCACACTCACTTTGCCGTCAACGCTTCAGACGATTGAAAGCTATGGCATACACCTCATCGATGGTTTGGAAAGCCTAACGGTTAACGCCGTCACGCCACCCACAATCACCGAGCATTTCCTCTATGGCACTCCAAGGACCATCCCCGTCATCGTGCCTGTGGAAAGCCTCGCAGCCTATCATAATTACAACAACACCGGACAACCTTGGGGCGGCTTCACCAACATCATTGCCGATGGCAACATCTCCTTCGTTGACCCCGCCGTGAAGGCCATCTGCGTGGCCAACTGGGACACCAACGGAGACGGCGAACTGAGCTATGCCGAAGCCGCCGCAGTGACCACCTTGAATCCTTCGGGACTATTCAACGGCAACGTGTTCTTTAATAATACCGAAATCACCTCGTTCAATGAATTGGAGTACTTCACCGGACTGACGAGCATCAATGATTACGCCTTCTATGGATGCAATAACTTGACTTCCGTCACCCTCCCGCATGGGGTTACCTCTATCGGAAACTCTGCGTTCTATAATTGCAGTGGCCTAACCTCGGTGACCATCGGCAACTCCGTGACCTCGATCGGAGATTCGGCGTTCAATCATTGCACCAGCCTAACCTCGGTCACCATCGGCAACTCCGTGACCTCAATAGGCAGCTATGCTTTCGGTTCGTGTAGCGGACTTACCTCTGTGACCATCCCCGACTCCGTGACCTCGATCGGAAGCACTGCGTTCTATAATTGCAGCGGCCTAACCTCGGTCACCATCGGCGACTCCGTGACCTCAATTGACAGCTTTGCGTTTGAGGGATGCTCTAGCCTGACCTCGGTGACCATCCCTGCCTCGGTAACAAGCATAGGCAGTAATCCATTCGCTTATTGCGACCTACTTGAATCCATCACGGTGGATCCAGGCAACACAGTGTACAGCTCGCCCAACGGTTGCAACGCCATAATCAAGACTGCTGACCACCTGCTGGTTTTGGGCTGCAAGAACACCGTTATTCCTAACGATGTCACAACTATCTATGGTCATGCTTTCTATGGTTGTATTGGACTGACTTCCATTGAGATTCCTGCTTCTGTATCGAACATTTACACAAGCGCTTTCAACAGGTGTTCCAATCTCGAGGAAATAAGAGTTTGGGCTGTAACGCCACCCACCGCCTTCACACTTTGTTTTAACTATGTCCCTACCGACATTCCCGTTTATGTACCCTGCAACACGAAAACCGCCTATCAACAAGCGAGTGGTTGGAGTGTCTTTACCAATTACATCGACCCGTGCGCCAACATCGACTTCGCCTATGAGGCAGTGAAAGCCATCTGCGTGGAATACTTTGACGCCAACCAAGACGACGAATTGAGCTACAGCGAAGCCGCAGCTGTGCTGAGTTTGGGTACGGTATTTCAAAATGCTTTCCAAGATGAAGGAACAAGTGTTTCTTTCAACGAGTTGCGATACTTCACCGGACTGACGAGCATCGATGATGATGCTTTTTCAAGCTGTTGGTCTCTGACTGCGTTAACGCTTCCTCCCTCAGTGCTAACCATCGGCGAGTTTTCCTTCTATGGCTGCAACTTTTCCTCAATCGTGATCCCCAATTCGGTAACCTCCATCGGTAGCCATGCCTTCCGCAGTTGTGGTGCCCTCACCTCGATAACGATTCCGAGCTCGGTGACCTCCATCAGCGAGAATCCGTTTTTTTATTGCCCCGCATTGGCAAGCATCACGGTGGAGGCAGGCAACACGGTGTACAGCTCACCCCAGGGCTCTAATGCCATTATCAAGACTGAGGAACACAAACTGGTTTCGGGCTGCAAGAACACGGTCATCCCTGAAGGCGTGACCACCATCGGAGCATCCGCCTTCGGTGGTTGTTCGGGCCTCACTGAGATACACATCCCTAGCTCCGTGACGCTTATTGATGCTTGGGCATTCATGGATTGTTCAGGCCTCATCACCGTCACTATTCCCAGCTCGGTGTCTTTCATCGGCAATGTTGCCTTCAATGGATGCACAGGCCTTTCTTCCATCACTGTGGAACGCGAGACACCGCCCACGTTAGACAATGGTGTCTTCGATAATACTAGCATCCTCGTCTACGTGCCCTGCGGCAGCCTTGAGGCCTACCAAAACTACAACAACACGGGCACGCCCTGGGGCGGCTTCACCAATATCCACGACCTATGCGAGAACCCGCTTTGCGTGGCCCCAACCAATGTGGAGGTGACCAGCACCGAGCCACAAAATGGCTACAACGGTTTTACTTTCAGCTTCACGCCTGGGCATGAGGAACAGACTTTATGGTCCTTCTACGTGAGCGAGGATTACGAGTTGCCCGCAACCTATCAGGAGATGGTCGCCAATGGCTGGTTGGGTAGCACGAATCAAACCGTGGGCAGTTATTATCCCACGAATGAGGATGAATTGGCAATGGAAGGCACGACCTACTACCTTTGGGTGGGCTACAACTGTGGCACTGAAGGAGACCCCGACATCGTTTGGAGCGAAGGTCCCACCATGGTCACCATACCTTCGGAGATCGTGTATAATCTGACATCTGGCGTCAACTGGTGGGCTCCTCTAGCACCAATAACCTTGGGAGAACTTAAGTCCCAACTATACGGCATACCTGTTGTCATCAACTCGCAAAATGAAGGTTTCTTGTTCGGCGAGGACAACTGGAGTGGTACGCTCAGCAAAAGCGACGACTACATCATCCAGCCCGGAGAGATGTACAAGATTGTGATTAAAGACGATAGCAGTAAAGATGTCTACGTATTTGCCGTGCCACAAACTTGGGCCAATGTCGAACTACAGCATGGCTACAACTGGTTCGGCTATACTGGAAACACAAAACCCATCGCCGATGCCATCGGTCCCAACAGCCCACCAACTAACGGTGACAAGATCATCGACGAAAACGGCCACGAGGCTACCTACCAAGACGGCAGTTGGACTGGCGATTTGACCCACTTGTATAAAGGTCGTGGCTACGTCTACTATTCCGCCGCCGATTACACCAGATCGCTTTTTCTACAATAAAGTAGCGCAGCCAAGCGACAGATGACATAGTTAAGGGGAGATAACAGCTATCGGTGGATTATGCCGGAAGACTTTGATAGTACCGTATCAGCCCTTCGGCAGGCGCTTGCATGATTTCGCCTATGGCGAGGCCATAATCGGCAAGGCCTTCCTTCAGGATGTCCTGGAAATGAAAAGCCACTGAGCCGATAAAGCTTACCTTTAATGAGCTACTGGCGTTGTCACGAATGACAAAAGCCTCGATAAAAGCGTTGAAACAACGTTTCACCAAGTCATGCATAAAAGGATGCGCTTGGTTTTCGCCCGCGAACTTGGCGAAGGTGGCCAGATACTTCGATGGCTGTCCCTCGTGATACAGCCGTTGGACGAATGCCTTCAAATCCAAATGATACTCCGCTTCGAATCTCATTCGCAATTCCTCGGGCATGAAGCCATAGAAATAGGCACGCACCACTTCCCTTCCAATGTGCATCCCACTGCCTTCGTCGCCAACAAGATAGCCCAGCGACACTGCCTTTTCCGTAATATGCTCGCCATCGTAAAGACAAGCGTTAGAACCCGTCCCGAGGATACAGGCGATACCTTTATCATGGCCTAACACAGCATGACATGCCGCCATCAAATCATGGGTGACATGGATTTCGGCAAAAGGAAAACGTTCTTGAAAGACTTCCTTGATCAGAAGGCAATTCTGCTCATTGCCACAGCCCGTGCCGTAATAATGAATATAATGGATTCCGTCGGGTAGTGACACGCCATGACACATGTCTACCAAGCATTTCCTCTCAGCGTAATTTGGGTTGAAGCCTTCGGTATAGAAACGCTGCTTGACAGTGTTTCCGTCAAGGAGGATCCACTCCATTTTGGTCGAACCGGCGTCGATAATGAGCCTCATAGGTGCATAATTTTGTGCAAAAATAAGGAAAACTGCGTAAAACCGAATATTTTTAATAGTTTTGCAGCCCATTTATAATCCATTAAAACCTGTAGCAATGAGAAAATGGCGCATCGAAGACTCCGAAGACCTTTACAACGTAAAAGGCTGGGGAGGAAACTATTTTTCCATTAATGAAAAGGGACATATGGTCGTGACACCCAAGGAAGGCTGTGCCTCGGTCGACCTACCCGAACTCGTTGACGAGCTGTCATTGAGAGACGTCTCGGCTCCTATGCTGATCCGTTTCCCCGATATCCTCGACGACCGCATCAACAAGATCGACTCCTGCTTCAAGGAGGCTGCCAAGGAATACGAGTTCCACGGACAGAACTTCGTGGTGATGCCCATCAAGGTGAACCAGATGCGTCCTGTGGTCGAAGAGATAGTGAGCCACGGCAAGAAGTGCAACATCGGTCTGGAAGCCGGCTCCAAGCCCGAGCTCCACGCCATCATCGCCCTGGGCACCGACTCTGACTCTCTCATCGTTTGCAATGGCTACAAAGACGAGGAGTTCATCGAGCTCGCCTTGCTCGCCCAGAAGATGGGTCGTAAGATCATCATTGTCATCGAGAAACTCAACGAGCTGAAGACCACAGCCAAGATTGCCCGTCGACTGAAGGTCACGCCCAACCTTGGCGTGCGCATCAAATTGGCCAGCTCAGGTGCAGGCAAATGGGAAGAATCGGGTGGCGACGGCAGCAAGTTCGGCCTTACCTCTTCCGAGCTTCTCGAAGCCCTCGATTTCCTCGAGGAACACGACATGAAAGACTGCCTGAAGCTCGTGCACTACCACATCGGCAGCCAAGTCAGCAAAATCAAGAAAATCAACGTGGCCTTGCGTGAAGCGGCACAGTTCTACGTGCAGCTCTACAAGATGGGCTACCATATCGAATACGTCGACATGGGCGGCGGCCTCGGCGTCGACTACGACGGCACCAGCTCAAGCAGCGCCAGCTCGGTCAACTACAGCATCCAAGAGTATGCCAATAATGCCATCTACACCATCGTGGATGCCTGCGACAAAAACGAGCTCCCTCACCCCAACGTCATCTGTGAGTCGGGTCGTGCCCTGACGGCGCACCACTCCGTGCTCATCTTCGAGGTGCTGGAGAAGACCTCGCTGCCCGAATGGGACGACGACGAAGAGCCCGAGGAAAACGACCACGAGCTCATCAAGGAACTCTACGATTCGTGGGACGAACTTACCAAGAGTTCTTCGCTCGAGATCTGGCACGATGCCCAAGAGATCCGCGAGGAAGCACTCAACCTGTTCAGCCTCGGTCTGCTCGACCTCAAGTCGCGTGCCAAGATTGAGCGTCTGTTCTGGAGCATCGCCCGCGAGGTGAACCATATCGCCAACAGCCTGAAGCGCGTGCCCGAGGACTTCACTTCATTGCCGAAGCTCTTGGCCGACAAATACTTCTGCAACTTCTCACTGTTCCAGTCGCTGCCCGACCTCTGGGCCATCGACCAGCTCTTCCCCATCATCCCCATCCAACGTTTGGATGAGAACCCGACGCATTTGGCCACGCTGCAGGACATCACCTGCGACAGCGATGGTAAAATCACCAACTTTGTGGCCAAGTCGACACAACACACCATCCCGCTGCATGGCTTCAGCGACAAGGAGCATTACTACATCGGAGTGTTCCTGGTGGGAGCCTATCAAGAGATCCTTGGCGACCTGCACAACCTGTTTGGCGACACCAATGCCGTGCACGTCTCGGTTGACGAAAAAGGCTACTACATCGACCAAGTCATCGATGGCGAGACCGTGGCTGACGTGCTGGAATACGTGCAATACAGCCCGAAGAAGCTCGTCCGCACGGTGGAGACCTGGGTCACCAAGTGTGTCAAGGAAGGCAAGATCTCCGTTGAGGAGGGAAAGGAATTCCTCTCCAACTACCGATCGGGTCTTTACGGCTATACCTATTTGGAGTAATCATAGTTTTACTATGGCATATAACAATGGCCTATGGCTGCCTCGATGTAAAGGCAATCCATAGGCCATTTGCTATGGACCATAGTCATTAGGCGAACATCTTCTCGATGACGTCCTTGTACTTGTTGGTGATGACCTTACGTTTGGCTTTCAGTGTCGGCGTGAGCAAGCCATTGGCAATGCTCCACTCGTCGGCGAGCAGCACGTGTTTCTTGATCTTCTCGGTCTCGCCCAAGCCCTTGTTCAGCTCGTTGACTTCCTTGGCGAAGCGCTTGAGCACCTCAGGATTTTGGATCATCTCCTCGTTGGTGGTGTAAGGAATCTTCTCCTCGGCACACCAAGCCTTCAGGTCGGAGAAGCTCGGGATGATGAGGGCTCCAGCAAACTTCTGGTTCTCACCCACCACCAGGATCTGCTCGATCAGTTTGGAGGAACAGAACTTGGCCTCGATGACATCGGGATTGATGTATTTACCACCCGAGGTCTTGAAGAGGCTCTTGATACGTCCCGTAATCTTCAAGCGGTTGTATTGGTCGATCTCACCCATGTCGCCCGTGTGGAACCAACCCTCCTCGTCGATGACTTCCTTGGTCAGCTCGGGGTGTTTGTAATAACCCATCATCACGTTATGTCCACGGCAACAAATCTCACCATTGTCGGCAATCTTCACCTCAGTGCCCGGCAGCGGCTGACCCACATAGCCCACTTCGCGACCATGGGGATTGCGGTTACTGACGGCGATGACAGGCGATGTCTCGGTAAGGCCATAACCTTCGAAGACTGGCATCTTGATGGCAGAGAAGAAGCCTGCAATCTTTTGCGAGATGGCGGCAGCGCCCGACACGATGATATCGAAGTTCTCGGCACCGATGTTGGATCTGATCTTGCTATAGACCAACTTATCGGCGATGCTCAACTTCCAGTCGTAGAACCAATGGCGATTCACTGAGTCAATCTTATAGCGTTCACCGAGATGCAAGGCCCAGAAGAAAATAGCCCTGGCTATACCTTTCTGTTTCTTACCGGATTGGTAGATGGCGTCATAGAAACGTTCGAGCACACGGGGAACGGCACACATCATCGTAGGATGAATCTCACGCATGTCGTTGGCGATGGTGGCCAGACTCTCGGCATAATAGATGGACATGCCACGATACTGGTAGCAGTAGATCAGTGCGCGTTCGTAAGCGTGGCATACGGGCAAGAAGCTGAAGGCCTTGTCAGAGCCATCGCTGATCGTGTATTGGAAGTTCGGGAATTGGTTCATCAAATTATGGTGCGAGAGCATCACGCCCTTAGGCGTTCCTGTCGTGCCAGAAGTATAGATAATGGTGGCGCACTCCATCTCGTCGACAGCGGCCTTGCGGGCTGCCACCTCTTCGGGGTGCGGATGTTCCTTTCCAAGTTGGAGTAATTGGTCGAAATAAGGATACTTCTCTCTGTCGACCATGGTATAGACCAATTTCACATTCGGTGCATCCGGCAGGATGTTGGTCACTTTGTTCATCACGGAGAGGCCGTCGATGATCACCATCTTGGCGTCGCAGTCGGCCAAAATGAAACGGTAATCCTCCTCGCTGATGGTGGGATAAACCGGCACGGTGATGGCGCCGACTTGGCTGATAGCCATGTCGAGCATGTTCCATTCGGGGCGGTTGGTAAGGATCATGGCAACCTTGTCACCCTTCTCAATGCCTAACTCGATAAGAGCATAGCTCAGGATGTCGGATTGTTCCTTATAGGACTTGGAGCTGTAGTGCACCCATTGTCCGTTCTTTTTGCCTGCAAGGGCAATTTGCTGGTTGGGATACTTCTCCACATAATTGTCGAGAAGATCAAAAACTCTTTTAATTTCCATATCCAAAGAATTCTTGTTTCAATAAAGTTGCAAATATAAGAAAAATCTATTTGTGCAACTTTTTTCACACTGAAAACAAGCAATTTTTCACTTCATTTAAATGCACAAGCAAACCAAGGCCGCCAAGACCATCAGCAAGGGGATAATCTTGCTGCGGATGTTCTGCTCCTTGAATCCGAAGATGCCGTAGACGAACGACACGACGAGACGCACGCCATAGAGGATGAGCGGGATGAGCACCACCACGGCAGCTTCTTGCTTGAGGCCGGTAAGATAGATGACATCGGCCACGGTGACGAAGACAGCCATCGCCACGATGCCCCAACGCCATTCAAAGGGTTGCTCTTTGCGTTTCGGCATCCAAAACAGAAGGAACAGCACGGCCATCATAAGGAAGTCATAGATGGTATACCAAGCCTGAATGGTAGAAGGCGAGATACTCTCCTTGCTGAGCAGGAACTTGTCGTAGACGCCACTCAAAGCCACGAGAACGGCAGAGCCAAGTAGCATATAGACCCATTTGTTCGACTTGAATTGAATGCCTTCGAGTTTGCCCGATCGGTTCATGAAGTAGAACGAAATGATGGCCAAAACCACACCCGTACCCTGCAGCCATGTCAGGCTCTCACGGAAAACGCAAAACATCAAGATAACGGTGATGGCAGGACGCAGCTGGTTGACAGGTCCCACCACAGTGATGGGCAGGTGTTTCATGGCCGAATAGCTGAACATCCACGAGCACAGGATAAGTGCAGTCTTGCCCATAATGAGCAGATGTTGCCTTGCCGTCAGCGGCTCGATATAGAGCTTCGACATGAAGTCACCCTCAAAGATGAAAGGCTTGAAATGTGACAACAGCACAAACGGCACGAACATGAGTCCGCTGATCAAGGTGCTATAGAAAAGGACGGGGATGATGGCATTATTGACGACGGTCTGTTTCTTAAAGATGTCGTAGAAGCCCAACAGAAAGGCTGAAATCAATGATAATACTACCCACATGGTAATTTGGTTTTGCGCGGCAAAAGTAGTGTTTTTTGTTGAATTAACGAACCAAATCGATGTAGACTGGTAAATGGTCGCTGAAGCCACCGAAATAGCGCGGCCCGATGTAGGTACGGAAGAGCTTCTTGCCGTGGTAGGTCTCGTCATCCTCAAGCATGAAGTCGGCGTGGAAGATACGCGCACTACCCTCTTGATAATGAAGGCCTTCTCCCGTCAACACAGCATCGGTGACGATGATCTGGTCAAAGATCTGCCAGTCGGTTTGGTGCTTCAGCGTGCCTTCAAAGCCAAGACCCTCGTTCTTGCCGAACAGATTGATGAAGCAGCCCTCCTCCTTTTCACTAGGATGGCGGGCACGCAGCACATCGTAGACGCTTGGATCGGTGGGGCAATCGTTCAGGTCGCCCATCATGATGACCTTAGGCTGGTAGCCTTTGGGCGCCGCTGCCACAATCGAGTCGACCTTGGCGCGCAGAATCGCTGCCGAGCAGGAGCGCGAGCCCACCGTCTCCAACTCACCGCTGTAACGCGATGGCCAATGGTTGACGAAGACGTGGATGGTGTCGGCTTTATGGGTCGGCCCTTCGACAGGCTCAGGGACCTCAACGGCCACGAATTTAGCATAAAGGATATCCCTCGAATGATAAGCCGTATCCTCGGGGTTGTAATAGGGTATCACGGCGCTCTCCACCAATTGGAAATGGTCAAGTGAATACACGATAGCGGGGTCGATGCCACGCTTGTCGGGGCCTTCGTAAAGCACCCAACGGTAGTCGTGCTTCTTCAAAGGCGTCTGCTCGAAAAGGGCGCTCAACACATACTCGTTCTCCACCTCGCACATGCCAAGGATGCCAAGTGGACGATTCTCCGACATGGCCAGGATGGCCTTATACATGTTGTTGCGCTTGCGATAGAAACGGCTTTTCGTCCAGTGTTGCATGCCGTCCTCAGTAAAGGCGTTGTAGGTCTTGGTGCTGTCCACATAAGGGTCGAAGAAGTTCTCCATGTTCCAAAAGGCAATGCGAACAGGAACATCCTGGGGAAAAACCATGTTTGTAATCACAAAACAGACAAAACAAAGCAAAACCATCCTTTTCATACGGCACACAATTTGTTTCCGCTGCAAATGTAAGAAATTGTTTCTATTTTTGCGCCATGAAACCGAAGATCGTCATCATCATGCTCTCCTTGTTTTTGGGCTTGTTTTCCATGCATGCCATGGGCCAAAACGCCCATTTCTGGGATGGTATCGAAGCCTTTGACGGCCCCACTGACGAGAACCCCGTGCTGGCAGCACAGCTGGATTTCTATTTCGACAAGATGGTCGCCCCCCTACCCGATTCCATCACTCCCGAAATCGACCGATTGGTAGAAAGAACAAGTTTTAATTCCGACCTCCGCGACTTCATCCTATGGCACCTGTTGGAGAAATACCGCCATCCTGAATACAGTAGCCAGGACCAAGTGTTCGTTTGGCTTTATGACCACTACTTTTCCAAGCTGGAAATTAAGGATTTGAACGCAGCCAATTTGGCTTTAATCCGCGACAAAGCCGAGACATTCCGGAGATTGGCCATATTCAACCTTGCGCCCGATTTCGCAATAAACGATTCCGTTAATTTACATTCTGTTGAAAGCAAATACACGGTATTGTTTTTCTTCGACCATGACTGTGATGTTTGCCAACAAGAAATGCAAGAGTTGGATTCAGTTTGCATTGCGCATCCTGAAATCAAAATGCTGGCCATCGACATGAACACCGACGACATCAGTGTTGACGCGTTGTACGACCTTTACGACATTGAGACCACACCATTGCTTTACGTCTTGGATGGCGAGAAACGGATTATAGCCAAAAAGATCCGTGCTAAGCAAATTCCTCTATTACTGCCTTCATCTCTGGAAGGGCAGCCGTAGCCTCTTCATACAGTTTCCATTGTGCCCGCGTGCGCACCAGATTGTGTTCGGGATACCTTATCTTATAATAGGTGTCGCCGTTGATGTAATCCGCGAAGAAACGCACCGCCTGCATATAAGGGAACAAGGTGGCCGCATAAGGCAGGTTCTCTTTTTCTATCGGCAACAGAAATGACTTGGTGCCTTCCAGATAGCCTTTCGCAAAGGCCTTGAAGACCTCCATGTTGAAATGGATGTGGTCCAAATCGGGGTCATCCTCGGCACCTGTATTGGCGGCCGAACGCAGGAAGTCGCCGAAGTCAGAGAAGACGAAACTCGGCATGATGGTATCCAAATCAATGATGCACAACACATTGCCATCTTTGTCGAAAAGCATATTGTTCACCTTGGTGTCACAATGGCAAATACGTTTCGGCAATTTGCCCTCTCGATAGAGCCGCTCACCCAAGCACATCTCATCTGCCACCGCCTTGATTTTGTCCACATAAGCCTGCACTTCAGGGTCGTTCATACGCCCCACCTTATCCTCGGCAATGGCTTCATCCAGTTGTTTCAAACGAAACTCGATGTTATGAAAATCGGGAATAATCTCCCCTATCGGCGTCTCCAAATCCGTCAATAGCGATTCGAAATCACCAAAAGAACGACCCGCATAATAGGCATACTCCGGCGTAACGGCCTCGTAAGTGTAGCTGTCGGTAATGAAGTCCATCGCACGCCAATATTTGTCGTTTTCCAAGATGTAGGTCTTCCCCGTATCGGCTTTCAAAAAGTGCAAAACCCTTCGATTGATGTCAGCAATACCTTGACTTTCATACTTTTTCCGAATATGATTGGTCACGGCCTCGATGTTGTTTTGGAGCATGTCCACATCCGTGAAAACAGCGTTATTGATGCGTTGCAAGACGTATTTCGGCTTGGCCTCGCCTTTGACCACAATCTTATAGGTGTCGTTGATGAGGCCATTGCCCAAAGGCGTAATATCTTCGATGGTGTTCGGATCGATGAAATGACCCGCGATGGCAAAAAGTTCGTTCATGGATGGAATTTTTTGGCGAAGATAGGGGTTTTTACCGACAAATTCATATTTTTGCCCGCAAAATCAATCCACATCGTATGAAAAACAAGGTTTTACACTTCATCTTCGGCCTGGTCCTGTTGACCATGGTCACCTCTTGCAACGACAAGAAAGAAACGGCAGAGGTCCGCAAGGGCAACTACCGCATCGTTGACAACACCATCGTTTTTGACGAGCCACAACGCATCGAAGGACAGAAGAGTGTCCTTCAGTTCACTGTCGACCCCATCGAGAATGTCCGCATCGGCTTCATCGGCCTCGGCATGCGCGGTCCTGATGCCGTCGACCGCATGACCTATATTGACGGCGTGACTGTCGTCGCCCTATGCGACATCGAGCCCGATCGAGTGGAAGCCGTGCAAACCAATATCCTTGAGGCCAAGGGACTGCCCCGTGCCGAGGCCTACACAGGTCGTGAGGCATGGAAAGAACTCTGTGAGCGCGACGACATCGACCTCGTCTACATCTGCACCGACTGGAAGACCCACGTCCCCATGGCCGTTTACGCCATGCAACACGGCAAACACGTAGCCGTTGAAGTACCTGCCGCCACCTCCATCGAAGAGTGCTGGCAACTCGTCGACGTGGCCGAACAGACCCAACGCCACTGCATGATGCTCGAGAACTGCTGCTACGACTTCTTTGAACTCACCGCTCTCAACATGGCCCAGCAAGGCATGCTCGGCGAACTCATCCATGGTGAAGGTGCTTACATCCACAACCTGGAGCCATTCTGGCACGAATACTACGAGAACTGGCGCCTTGAGTTCAACCAGAACCATGCGGGTGACGTCTATCCCACCCATGGCCTCGGACCCCTCTGCCAAGCCTTCAACATACACCGCGGCGACCGCATGAAGACCTTGGTCTCCATGAGCACACCTTCTTACAACGGCAAAAAAGTCGCTAAGGAGATGATGAATGTCGACGACTTCGCCAATGGCGACATGACCACCACGATGATCCAGACCGAGAAAGGCAAGACCCTGCTCATCGAGCATGACGTCTACACCTATCGTCCCTACAACCGCCTGTATCAACTCACGGGCACTGAAGGCTTCGCCAACAAATACCCGACGGCAGGATTCACCGTCCTCGAGGACAAGCTGCCCGCCGGATTCCTCGCCGAAGGCCAACACCTCGACCCGCACGGCTTCGTCCCTGCCGAAGTGCGCGACAAGATCATGAAGGAATACCTCCACCCCATCGCCGTGGAGATTGAAGAAAAAGCCAAAGAGGTCGGTGGTCACGGCGGCATGGACTTCGTCATGGACTACCGCTTGATCTACTGCCTGCATCACGGCCTACCGCTCGACCAAGACGTCTACGACGCCGCCGAATGGTCGTGCCTCGGTGAACTGACCGCAGCCTCCATTGCCAACGGCGGAATGCCAGTGCAGATGCCCGACTTCACGCGTGGTGACTGGGACAAGGTGAAAGGCTACAAACACGCGGAATAACCGCAATGAAAGAAACCAACCAAAAAAAAGAGACGCATGCGTCTCTTTTTTATTTCATCGCAACCGACTTAAAGAAAATCTCGGCGTCTTTCCAAACCGTGTAGTCGCGGGCATAAAGCAGATTCATCTGGTTGAGGACATCGGCTTCGACCTCTTTCTCCATAAAGGAGGCGGGGTTGTAGATGCCCTTACGAATCTTGGGCAGCTTCTGCGCCTCATCGGCAGGCGAGCAATAGCCCACCCAAGTACGACGACCGAGCAGGACCAACACTGCATTTTTCAAGAATCGGACGGGCTGTTTCACCACCAAGGCCAGAGGTAGCCAGAAGATGATGCTGAACAGGCTCATCACCACGTCGAAGAGGCGTTTGTTGCGGCGGTTGGCCACCGTATCAATGGCTTTGATATCGACAGTGTAGAGGTCACCACGGGTGTTGATGCTGTTGCTGCCGATGATGGACAGACTATCCTCGGGCGCAATCTTGTAATCCACATTGGTGGCATGCCAGTCCACCATCTTGTCGATGATGACCTGATGCGGCACATCCTTGGAGCAGAAGATGACTTCAGTGATCTTGTAAATCTCGATGATATCGGGCACCTGCGAGAGGTTGCCGATGAAGCCTTCAGGAGCCTCGCCTTGCGTCTCCGAGCTCACTAAACCGATGAAATCAGGTTTGATGGAGGTGCTCTCCAAAATGGAGTTGACCCTTTGCGTTTCCTCGGGACTGCCGATGACGAGGAAGCGTTTCTTTTCCGTCTTCTTCGACTGGAAGTTCTCGTTGCCCAACAGAATGCCGACAAAACGTGTGAGGCTCATCTCCAAGGCCAGCCACAGCATACCGAAGAGGATCAAAGCGCGAGAGAAACGCAGGCTCTCGGGCAACAAGGCATAGAGCACCAAAATGACGGCACTACCGAAGGCCACGCCCAAGATAGCCTTGCCGATGTTATAGGGTTTGTCGTAGCCTCCCGCGAAATAGGTACAGGCAAGCCAAATCAAGATATAGGCTGGCAACACGGCCGCGAACAAGAGCGTGGGATAACTCCCTGCCCCACTATAAATGGTGCCATGTCCCCAGAAATAACTGATGGCCGCCAAACCTCCATAACCCAACACAGCATCCAGGAAAGGCACGGCCGCCTTGTGGAAGAACTGCGACACCAAGGCGAAGAAAGCCTTGATATAAATGGCCATATTAATAAGGAAGGAAAACGACTTAGCCCAGGAGTTGCCGAAATGCTTCTTGGCAAAGATCTCCATGGCACGATAGAAGACAAACACGTAGTTGACACTGGTCTTCTTCGTGCTCTCGCCCTTGTAGTGGATGATACGCGTCTCAGGGAAGTAGTAGTTTTTGTATCCCCCCTGGGTGATGCGGTACGACAGGTCAATGTCCTCGCCATACATGAAGAAAGTCTCATCCAAGAGGCCCACCTTGTCGAGCGTCTCCTTACGCATCAACATAAAAGCACCAGCCAAGATTTCAACTTCGTTGGTCTCGTCGTCAGAAAGATGGCCCATGTAATACCGTGCAAAGCGCTTGCTGTGTGGGAAGAGCTTGCAGAGGCCAAACATCTTGTAGAACGCCGTGGCAGGTGTTGGCAGACCGCGCTTTGATTCGGGCAGGAACTGTCCCTTGCCGTCCACCATCTTCACGCCCAGACCACCCGCATCGGGATGACTGTCCATGAAGGCGAGGCATTTCGAGAAAGTGTCGTCCTCCACCACGGTGTCGGGGTTGAGGAGCAGCACATACTCGCCCGTCGACATTCGGATGGCTTGGTTGTTGGCACGGCTGAAGCCCACGTTCTCCTTGTTTGCGATGACCTTCACCTCAGGAAACTTCTGCGCCAACATCCTCAACGAGCCGTCGACGGAGTTGTTGTCGACGACAAACACCTCCCCTTCGATGCCTTGCATGGCGCGACGTACCGAGTAGAGGCATTGCTCGAGGAAATACTCGACGTTGTAGTTGACGATGACGACAGAGAGTTTCATTGGGACGGCAATCAGTTGTTACGGTTCGAATCAAGGTTCACCTTGATGGCCTTAAAGTGTTTGCCACCGTCTTTCTCCACAAGGCTGTCACTGACATTCTCTAAGCCGCAAGCGTTCATTATCTTGGCTTTCAAGTCTCTATTCTGCATCCAACCCGTGAATTGTTCGGCGCCAGGGCCATAGGCATAAACTAAAACGGGCAAGCAGGTATGGCTACCCGTTGAATAGTTGAACACGACATTGGTGTATTTGCCTTGGGGGTCGGGCAAGGTAAGGCCGCCTGTCTCATGGTCGGCGGTGACGACGACAAGCGTATTGCCTTTTTCTTTGGCGTAGTCGAGGGCCACCTGAACAGCATAGTTGAAATCCATCATCTCGTCTATCATCCAAGTGGAGTCGTGACCATGGCAGGCGAAGTCGATCTGCGAGCCTTCCACCATAAGGAAGAAACCCTTTTCGGCGTCGTCAAGGGTCTTCAAGGCCGTTTTCACGGCACGGGGCAGGAAGTCGCCACGATCGGCCGCCGTAGGCATGTGACCGTCATCGGCAATAACAGCGTATTTCTTGCAGCCATAGTCAATGTTGTCCAAGGTGTCATACACCTTCCAGCCAAGCTCGTTCTCCATCTTCTCGATGAGGTTGAGGCTGTCCTTACGTTGGATGAAGTGATTACGGCCACCACCGATAATCAGGTTGATGTTGTCGGATTCCGCCAATTGCATAGCGATGTCCTCATACTGACGACGATGCGGCACTTCGGCATAGAATGCGGCAGGCGTGGCGTGTGTGACATAACTCGTCACAACGATGCCTGTCTCCTTGCCTTGTTCATGCAATGCCTCAAGCACCGTCTTCACCGGAATGGTATCGGGATTCATGCCCAGCATGGCATTATTGGTTTTATGGTCGCTGGCCAAAGCCGTTCCACCTGCAGCCGAATCAGTGATCTCGTTGCTGGCGGAGTGTGTATCAACCACGCCAATGTATGGGAATTGTTCGAAGGACATCTCCTCGCCTGTGGCGAGCATGGCTGCATACACCTGAGGCAAGGCCATGCCGTCGCCTATCATATAGATGACGTTCATGGCTTTAGGCTGTTCTTCTTCTTTTTGTTTCTTGTTGCATGCCGTCATCATGCCAAGCATGACGATGGCGAGAAGGGATAGATAAATTAGTTTTTTCATATTCAGATTGTAATTTACTTGTTGAGATTCCCTTCGGGAATGGAGAACAACAAAAAGCGCCCAGCGGCGGCCTATTCCAATTCACGGCAAGTAACGGTCACAAACCGCCGCGTGGTACCTAAGAAACAAGCCACCATTCCCGAAGGGAATCTATATTACGTTATTAAATCGTTCATTCTTGTCCTTTATTGTTTGCGGGCCACAACTTTTTTCACTGCCTCCACGATGTCGGGCGTGTCGAGATGATAGGCCTTCAGAAGCTCATCAGGTGTGCCGCTTTGGCCGAACACATCGTTGACAGCCACCATCTCCATCGGGCAAGGATCGTTCATGGCCAACACCTGTGCGATGCTGTCGCCAAGGCCTCCATTACGCTGATGTTCCTCGGCGGTGACCACACAACGGGTCTTCTTTACCGATTTCAGCACAGCCTCCACGTCCAACGGCTTGATAGTATGGATATTGATCAATTCCGCGTCAATGCCCATCATCTTCAAGATAGGCAGCGCTAACACAGCCTTCCAAACAAGGTGACCACAAGCGAAGATGGTCACATCCTTGCCTTCCTGCAGCATCTGGGCCTTGCCGATGACGAACTTCTCGTCCACTGGGGTGAAGTTCGGCACTTTCGGGCGACCGAAACGCAGGTACACAGGACCGTCGTATTCGGCGACAGCTATGGTGGCGTTTTTGGTCTGGTTGAAGTCGCAAGGCACGATGACAGTCATGTTGGGCAACATCTTCATTAGGCCGATGTCTTCGAGGATCTGGTGCGTGGCACCGTCTTCGCCGAGGGTGACACCTGCATGCGATGCTGCAATCTTCACGTTCTTATTGGAATAGGCCACGCTCTGACGGATCTGGTCGTAGACACGTCCCGTCGAGAAAGCCGCGAAGGTGCCCGTGAACGGCACGAAGCCACTCAAGGCCATACCTGCCGCCATGTTGATCATATTGGCCTCGGCGATGCCTGTCTGGAAGAAACGCTCAGGGAACTCCTTGGCGAAGTCGCCCATCTTCAATGAGCCGGTGAGGTCGGCGCAGAAAGCCACCACCTTAGGGTTGCGGCGACCTGCCTCGAGCAGGCCTTCACCGAATCCCGATCTAGTATCTTTGTTGTTCTGTATCGTAAAGTCCATATCAATAATCTCCTAAAGTTTCGGTTAATTGTGACAATGCATTGGCGGCTTGTTCGTCGTTAGGTGCCGAGCCGTGCCATTTGTGGGTACCCATCATGAAATCGACACCCATGCCCATCTCGGTGTGGGCGAGGATGAGTTGTGGCTTGCCTTGGAAAGCGTTCTCGCGAGCGAACTGCAGGGTGTTCACCACGGCCTGCATGTTGTTGCCGCTCATCTCGAGCACGTTCCAACCGAAGGCTTCGTATTTGGCACGAAGGTCACCGAGGTTAAGCACGTCGTCGGTGGAGCCATCGATCTGTTTCTTGTTGTAGTCGACGATGGCAACGAGGTTGTCGACGCCCTTGGCAGGGGCATACATGGCAGCTTCCCAAATCTGGCCTTCCTCCTGCTCGCCGTCGCCCATGAGGACGAAGACGAGGTGCTTGTCGCCATTGAGGCGCTTAGCCTGGGCGGCGCCAACAGCGACAGAGAGCCCTTGACCGAGCGAGCCAGAGGCGATGCGGACGCCTGGCAGGCCTTCAGCCGTGGTAGGATGGCCTTGAAGACGGGTGCCGAGACGACGGAAGGTAGCCAACTCGCTGACGGGGAAATAGCCACGACGCGCCAAGATGCTGTAGAACATCGGGCTGATATGGCCGTTGGAAAGGAAAAACATATCCTCGCCGTTGCCGTCCATGCGGAAATTGGCGGGGTCGATCTGCATCTGTTCGAAATAAAGCGCTGTGACAATGTCAGTTGCGCCCAACGAACCGCCCGGGTGGCCCGACTGGCAGCCATGCACCATACGAATGATGTCGCGGCGCACCTGAGTCGCGATTCTTTCTAATTCATTGATAGTCATATTCTTTATTATTATAGATTTCTGTTTGCAAAGGTATGTAAAAAAACCAATTAAACTTTCCCGATTTTTATTATTTTTGCACCAAATTTCCGACAGGCTATGTTTGACGACGAAGATATCGACGATTATTACGAAGAGGAGCAAGACCGACAGGCGGCGTTGGAGCGTTATGAGGACATGTTGAAGCAAAACAATTCGTCCTATTTCGACAGCGAAGAGTTTGAATTCATCATCGACCACTACACGCAGCACAACGACCTGCGGCATTCGCGTCAAGCGGTGGAGATGGCCCTCGAGCAGCACCCAGAGAGCAACATGCTGAAAATCAAGTATGCACGCCAATACCTGCTCGAAAACGACGCCCAACGCGCCTTCGATATCATGCAACACGTGGAGCGCGACGAGGACGACGACCCCGACTATTTCCTCACCCTAGGCTCCTGCCTGGCCGCCTTGGGCAAATCAAAAGAAGCCCTGGAAAACTACTTCAGCGCCCTTCCTTACTTCGACGAGGACGAGAAATACGACCTCTACAACGCCATAGCCTACGAGTATCAGCGCATGCAGAAATACGACCTCGCCCTGGAGTTCTACAACAAGGCGTTGCCTTACACTGACGAGATCGACACCATCTACCACGAGATCCGCTGCTGCTACCTCAGCGCGGGACGAAAAGAAGAAGCCATCGCCTACTTCCAACGTCTGGTCGACAAAGACCCATACAACAGCAAGGCATGGACCAACATCGGCGACGTCTATCGCATGATGGGACAATACGAAGACTCCATCGACCCGTATGAGTTCGCCCTGTCCATCGACCCGCAAGACCTATGGACCAACATGCATCTGGCCGATATCTATTACGACCTCGGACGCTACAAGGAAGCCATCGACACCCTCGAGGAAGCCCTGCGCAACGGCATAGAGACCTCCATGATACATACCACCATCGGCGACTGTTATTATCGCATCAACGACTTGCAGACTGCCGAAGAGCATTTCCACAAAGCCCTTGAGATCAACCCGATGATAGGGGCTGGCTATGCCGGACTCGGTTATGTGTACAGCGACCGCGGTTATAGTAACAAAGCCATCCGTTTCTTCGAGAAAGCCTATCAGCTGGAGCCATGGGAGACTGACCACCTCTACTCCATCGCGGCCGACTACCGCAAGCTGAATGACTTCGACAAAGCCATGGAATACCTGCGCAAGATACAGGAGCAGACCCCCAACGACGCCGACGCCTATTATTATATTGCCGACCTCTATGGCGAGCAGGACAAAATCGACGAGGCCATCAACACCATCAACTTCGGACTGCTGCAAACCGACAACGACCCGTCGCTGCTCTATCTTTTGGCTTATGCCTTCTTCGTCAAAGGCAGCCGTCAAGATGGATTGGAAGCCTTAGAGCGGGCACTCGTAGCCGACTTCGAGGGCTATGCCGACTTCATCGAGTTTGACCGCGAGCTGCTGGCCAACGACACTGAGATCCTTGAGCTTATCGCCGAGCACAAGAAGAGCCAAGAAAACCTTCCCGACACCCCAACCTCATGAAGAACTACATATACATCTTCCTCATCGCCATGGTACCGCTGATCGAGTTGCGCGGCGCATTGCCCGTAGCCTATGGCATCCACACCGCCAACCCCGACTTCAGCCTGCTTTGGTCGTATATCATCATCGCCATCGGCAACATGCTGCCCGTGCCTTTCATCTATTTCTTTGCCCGTAAGGTGCTGGAATGGGGCAAGAACGTCAACGTACGTTGGTTCAATAGATTCTGCAACTGGTGCCTCGAGAAAGGCGAGAAAGGCGGTCAAAAACTACAGGCCAAGGCGGGGCGCGGACTGTATTGGGCCTTGCTGCTCTTTGTCGGCATCCCCTTGCCTGGCACAGGGGCCTGGACGGGCACCCTTGCCGCCAGCTTCCTCGACATGGACTTCAAGAAGAGCGTACTCGCTGTCATCGGCGGCGTGGTGCTGGCCAGTGTCATCGTCGGCGTGGTGTGCACCCTAGGATTTGGAGCAATTTTCGGAATCAAATAAAGACAAGCCATGCAACGCTACGGACTCATAGGACATCCCTTAAAACACTCGCAGTCGCGCCACTTCTTCAACGCGAAATTCGAATACGAGGGCTTGGACTGCGTTTACCAGCACTTCGACCTCAAGTCGGTGGATGAAATCCACGAGGTGATGGCCACCTATCCTGACCTGTGCGGGTTCAACGTGACCATACCCTACAAAGAAGCCATCATCCCTTTGCTTGACGAAATCGATGACATGGCTAAGGAAGTCGGCGCCGTCAACGTGGTGAAGATCACAGCAGGCAAACTGAAAGGCTTCAACACCGACGTCTACGGCTTCGAGCAGCTGCTCAACCGCGCCATCAACGGCAAGGCTATTGGGCATGCGCTGGTTTTGGGCACAGGAGGCGCCTCCAAAGCGGTGCAGTATGTGCTGAGGCAGAAAGGCATCCCATATTCCACCGTCAGCCGCAGCGCTGAGAGAGGCGACTACACCTACGACACCCTGACCGACGAGATCATAAGGCAGAACCTGCTCATCATCAACACGACGCCCTTGGGCATGGCACCGCGGACCGAAGACTTCCCCGACCTGCACTACCAAGCCTTGAGCAACAAACACGTCCTCATCGACCTGATCTACAACCCAAAAGAGACCTCTTTCATGGAATTGGGCAAGACCTGGGGCGCCAAGGTGTATAACGGCATGCAGATGTTTGAGGAACAGGCGAAGAAAACCTGGGAGATATTTAGTGGCCAATAGCCTATGGCCTATGGCCGCTCTAACGTATCGTAAAGGCGGCCATAGGCCATGAGCTATCGGCCATAGGCAATAAACAAATAAAAAATGGTTAGAAACAAAATAAAACGAGAACCCGAATACATCGAAGACGTTGAAATCATCGACGCTGGTGCCGAAGGCATGTCGGTGGCCAAGCCCGAAGGGCGTGTGGTCTTCATCCCCTTTGGCGTGCCCGGCGATGTGGTCGACATCGAGGTCTACAAGCGCAAGAAGAACTTCTTCGAAGGTAAGATCTTGAACTTCAAGAAACTGTCGGACAAGCGCGTGGAACCCGTATGCCAGCACTTCGGTCTCTGCGGCGGCTGCAAGTGGCAGCACATGGCCTACGAGTGGCAGACCTACTACAAGCAGAAGCAGGTGAAGGACAACTTCGACCGCATCGGCAAGATAGAATATCCCGAGATACGGCCTATCCTTGGCTGCGAGAAGCAGTTCCAATACCGCAACAAGCTGGAATACACCTTCTCGAACCGCAAATGGCTCACCGACGGCGCACCCACAGGCACCCACGACGAAGACGCCTGCAAGGGCCTCGGCTTCCACCTGCCCCAGCTCTTCGACCGCGTCGTCGACATCGAGCAATGCCACCTGCAGGCCGACCCTTCGAACGACATCCGATTGTTTGTCCGTCGCTTCACGATGGAACGCCACCTCCCCTATTATAACTTCCGCGCCCATGAAGGCCTGATGCGCAACCTCGTCGTCCGCTGCAACTCGAAAGGTGAGTTTATGGTCATCCTCGTCATCAGCGAGGAGAACGAGGTGATACGCCACGAACTCATCCCCGCCTTGGAGATGGCCTTCCCGCAGATCGTGTCGCTACTCCTGGTCATCAACCCGAAGCTGAACGACATCATTAACGACCTGCCTTTCGAATGCCTCAAGGGAGAGCCTTACCTCATCGAGACCATGAAATCGCCGCGCCCGGGATTCGACGACCTGAAGTTCCGCATCGGACCCGTGTCGTTCTTCCAGACCAATGTCTACCAAGCCGAAAGATTGTATAAGACCGCCTTCGACCTCGCCGACGTGCAGGGCGACGAGTTGATGTACGACCTCTACACGGGCACGGGCACCATCGCCCAGTATTTCTCAAGGTTCGTGAACAAAGTGGTCGGCATCGAATACGTGCAGGCCGCCATCGACGATGCCAAGGTCAACGCCGACATCAACGGCATCAAGAACTGCACCTTCTATGCCGGCGACATGGCCAAGGTGTTCACCGACGACTTCATCGCCAGCAACGGTCGTCCCGACTTCATCGTCACCGACCCGCCCCGTGCGGGTATGGCCGAGAAGGTGGCGGAACAGCTGCTGAAGATCCGCGCCAAGAAGATCGTCTACGTCAGCTGCAACCCCGCCACGCAGGCCCGCGACTTGCAATTGCTGGACACGGCCTACAAGGTGATGGCGGTGCAGCCCGTCGACATGTTCCCGCACACACAGCATGTGGAGAATGTTTGCTTGTTGGAACTGAAATAAACGAAAAAAGGCCGCCTGCGGGCGGCCTTTTTGTTGAAATAACTATCTATTAAAACGTTATCGTCTTCGTCTCGTTGGCTACCGAATGGTAGAGATACCCCTTGCCAGGGTTGAGGCTCGTAAAGTTACCCTCCCAGTTCTCGCCATCGTAATAGACCGAATCGCCGTTTTCGTCGATAATCTCGTCTCCATCGCTTGGCTCGAAGCTACCCAAAGCCTCGGCGATGCTGAGGCCAGCCGGACCCGTGTAGCCAATCCAGTTGAAGCCAGGCTCAATGGTAACGGTGGTGCCTGACGACAAACCGCCTTCAACTTCGAAAAACACAGGATCGCCTGCCGTGAGTTGAATCTTGTACATCTTCCCAAGTCCAACCTCACTCAGCGTGCCGTTCCAACCATTTTCATAGCGTGCGAAGCCTTCGTTTTGCGAGAGGATAAGAATGCCTCTGTTGCCCAGGTTCGTTTCAATGTCGCCCAATTCCATCTCAAGCGTGGGAGTCCACCAGTTCCAACCTCCGTTCAAGGTAATCGTCTGCACGCAGCCCTCACTAACGATGTTGGTGAAGTCACTCCAGCCAGCGGCGGCTTGGTAGGCCGCCAAGCTGCCGCAGGGCACGTAGACTGGGATATATTTGGGTACATTCGTAAACACATCATTGTCCAGAGTAGGCGGAGTGGCGCACAAAAGTGTTATCGATACCATTCCAGTGCAACCCCAAAAAGCATGGTCCCCAATGAACGTGACACCACTAGGAATGGTGATTTCCGTGGGTGCCGTCAACTGGAAGGCACTCGTACCTATGGCAGTCACGTCTTCTGGAATGATTGTCGAGCTACAACCTGAAATCAACTTGTTGGTGCTCGTCTCGATGATGGCATTGCAGCCATAGCGCGAGTCGTAGTTGGGGTTGCCTGGGTCAACTTCTATGGAGACTAGGTTTGTGCAATGGGAAACGATATTGTCGCCGAGTGAAGTCACCGTTGCTGGGATGAAGATGGAGGTGAGTCCATCGCAGTTTTGGAAGGCAAAATTGCCAATAAGGTAGACCGAGCTAGGGATACTGACCTCGGTCAATCCGTGACAAAAAGCGAAAGCATGGCGGTTAATGACGGTTACAGTTTCGGGGATGTCGATGTGAGTCAGACCACACGAATAGAAGGCTTGTGGTCTTATCATTTGCATGCCATCTGGAAGCACGATAGAAGTCATCCTTGTGCATTGCTGGAAGGCCGAATTCTCAATCGAGAGTACGTTTTCAGGCACAACAACCGAAGTGAGATAAGTACACATATAGAAGGCCTGACTGTTGATGGCGGTCAACCCCGTGAAGTACTGCAACTCATCAAACGAAGTGATGTTGGTCTTGCTCTTGAACACCTCTCCTAAACTTGTTACCGCGGCAGCCTCGGTGTAACTTAATTCGCCATCGCCACTGGTGTCCCAGTTGGCAACGCAGAGGGCCTTCACATTCTGGTCGGCGAAGTTAATAACACAGGGGTCTATCATATTCGAGAATTCGCTCCAGCCAGCGGCGCTGTGATAGGCTCCAACACGCTCACAAGGCACGTAAACGGGGATGGTTTTGTCGACATAGGCGAAAGCGTTTTCGCCCACGGTAGGCGGATCGGTGGATAAGAGTGTCATCTCGGAGAGGCTTGAACAGCCATAAAACGCAAGTGTTTGAATTTCAGTGACACCCGATGGCAGAGTAATCGACGTAAGGCTCGAACAATCCTGGAAAGAACAATAATAGATTTTCTCCACTTGGCTAGGAATGTTGACACTGGTCAATGCCGTGCATCCACAGAATGCATTACTATAGATGTAATGGATGTTTTCGGGAATGTAAATGGAGGTTAATCCTTCGCATTCCCTGAAGGCATGGTCCCAAATACTGAGGGCGGTGCTTGGGATAACCGTGTTCTTGCAACCCACAACCAACTGATTGTTGGATTTCTTCATGATGGCATTACAATTGTCGCGTGAGTCGAAAACCGCATTTGCAGGATCCACAAAAATGAACTCCAAATTGTTTTTCATGAAGGGATTAGCATCGATAGTGGTCACCGATGCAGGTATGAAGATGGAGGTCAGACTGGTACATTCATAAAAAGCAGTTGTACCAATTGTGGTCAACGACTCTGAAAGTTCGATGTCTGTCAGCGCATTACATTTTCTAAAGGCGTTGCTCTTTATCTCCGTCAACGTGTTAGGCAAGATGACCGTTTCGAGGTTCGTACAGAGTTGGAACGCATAGCTCTCAAGGGACGTCACCCCGCTGGGAACAACGACAGATGTCAGATGGATGCAATTATAAAATGCATTGGAATTAATAGACGTCAACCCTGTGAAATACTGCAATTCGTCAAACGAATGGATGTTGCTCTTGTTTTGGAACACCGTACCCAAACCCGTCACCGCAGCGGCTTCAGCGAAACTTAATTCCCCATCACCGTTGCTGTCCCAATGGGTCACACAGAGGGCCTTAACATTCTGGTCAGCGAAGACGATATTGCTAGAGGTGGTAAAGGTGATAGGGTCACTAAAGACAAAGCCGCCGTTTTCGCACATCGGACGCACCCTCGCGGTGTAGGTGGTGCTCGGCTCGAGATAGGGCGCTGTCAACGTGAATGGATGTTCATATACGGTTATGCCCCTTTCACCTATCTCACCTTCTGCCTTAAAAGCAATCACCCATTGGGTGGCATCGCCGTTCTCAGTCCAATCCAGTTCGACGGTGAGGTTGCCTGTCTCTGTGGCGGTCAGGCTGTCAGGTTTGGGGCAGTACCCCAGCGTCCCGAATTCGAAGCCTTCAGACCAACTGCTGCCATATATAACGCCATAACTCTCATAAAGTGCGCGGATTCGGGCGTAATAGGTGTTGTCTGGACCCAAAAGATCATAGTCTACCCAAGTGTATTCATACCCTGTCAGGACGGCAAGATGTTGGTCATTGATTTCGCCAAAATCAAGACTTTCCGAAACCTCAATTTCGTATGCGGTGGCACCTTCGCAGGGCGTCCAACTGAAATGCACCTCGTTGCTGCTAATGGGCTCGGCATAGAAATCGGTAGGCGGATTGTAATGGTCAGACTCATAAGTGAAAGTGGTTTTGGGGAGAAATTGTACACATTGTGGGTCATAACCCGAAGGTTCATACATGGCGGGATCAATGGGGGTCGTGCCCACTCCATACCAGGCCACTTGACAGTTGTTGCCCACCCAGTTCTGCCTTATGCCGATGAGCAGGTTGCCGTTGGTGTAATGGAAACCGAATCCCGATCCCGATTCGATGGTCATCTTGCCATTCTCAATGCGGAGTGTAGTGTTATTGAATTGGTATAAGTCGTCCCAGTCATAAAATGAATCACCACAAAGACCTTCTTCATCAAAGTCGAAGAAATCCACTTCCTTCATGAAGACTTGGAAGCTCGCGCCAGAGCCCCATGGTTGGCCGCTCTGTCCGCTATAGAACGAAATTTTCTGAATGGTGCTGTATTGCATCTCTGTCAACATCTCGGCGGGGATGATAAATTGTGACCGGGAGTGGCCCGATGGCTGGGCTTCTCCAGTCTCGTCACCAACGATTACCACGAATTCATTGTAGTCTGTTCCATCATTCACCGTAAGATGGTCATAGTCGTCGGTCGAGAACTCCACGGAGATGGATTCACTATTGCCATCGTCGCCACCACAATAGCCATAGATTTCAGCTTCGAATTCCTGGCCAGGTGTAAGATTCGTCATAGTGAAGGAAGGTGAGGTGATGCTATCGCCTTCCATGTCGTGATAAGGATCGACCCAGATATACCAGCTGGTTTGGTTGGGCTGTCCAGGCTCCCATGTGATGGTGGCGGTGGTTTGCGTGGTCTCCACTTGGGGGTTCTTGGGCGGGGCGCACTGCGAGGTGGTGGTGAAACCGAGCGGGCTGCTCCAACTGCCGGTCTCGCTGCCATCGCGGTGTCTTACCCAAACCTGATAAAATGTATTAGCTGTCAAATTCTGCAATGCATAGCTTGTTTCCGTAAGGTGAAAAAAGCGCCCTGTTGCCTGAAGGGTTTCGAGTGAGGCATAATTAGGATACGGCACACCGTCATATTCGCTTTTGTAGTAGAAGTCCCAGCCTTGCTGCCAAGCGAAGGCAGGGGTCCAAGACACTGTGGCCGTATAGCCTGTGATGTCGTCAACAGCGACCGTCGGCGGTGTGGAGGGGTCAAATTCTCCAATGAAGAAATTGTCGATATGCACACGGTTGGCAGCGTCGTTAGCGTTGGAGCAATCCACATAGAAACCCACCATGATGTCCTGGTCGGCATAGCTCGCGAGGTTGTATTCGAGAGTGGTAGCATGAGGTGTGAGACTTTCAATTTCGGTATAGCCACCCAACCCATGCTTCCATGCTTCCAGTTTGGTCCACGTCAAGCCGTGGTCGGTCGAGACGAGCGCAAAGATACGCGTGTTGTTTTGCGCGCCCGGGGTAACTGGCGTCAATAAGCCCGAGGCTTGGGTGAGGGCCATATCGAAGCTGAGCATGTTGTACTCTCCATCGAGGTGCATGATAGGCGACACCAGCCAGAAGGCATGGTTCGTGTTCCCAATGTTGGCCCAGGCATGGGATGAGAGGAAGACGCCATTGACAAATCCGAAGTACCAATGATCGATGTTCGTCGACAAGTTAGCCGTGTACTTGTTTATCGAGCCATTCCAGACCAGTTGTCCTTCATAGGAGGTCCATTTGCCAGGGATGAAACTTTGATAGAATTCTTGTTCATAAGGCACGGTCACCGTGAGGTCGCCAGGGACGATCGCACCCATATAATTGGTGAACCTTGACCAATATTGCGCCGCTTGATAGGATGGTGCACTTCCCAAAGGCACATAGACGGGGATGGCCGTCGGCACATTACCAAAAGTGGTGCTACCGGCAATGATAGGTGGCACCGTGGCCCCGGCGTGTATCTCGGTCAGGCCAGTGCAGTTATAGAAAACGCCATGGCTTATTGAGGACATGTTGCTTGGCAGGGTCAAAGTGGTCATGCCTGAGCAGTTTTCGAACGCGTATTCGCCAATGGAAGCCATGGTGCTAGGGATGTTCAATGCGGACAGATGGGTACAGTTCTTGAATGCTTGGCTGCCTATGGAAGTCACGTCGCTATGGAAGGTCACCGAATGTAAGCCTGTGGAACCTGTGAAAGCAAAGTCCTTGATTTCAGACACGCTACTGGGGATGGTCAAATTAATGACTTCGTTATTGTTAAGATAGAGATGCTTCGCATAACAAAGGGGGTTGGCATAGGCATTGCCAAAGTCAATCGCGCACCAAGCGGCCAAATTGCTGATAACGACTCCATTCAAGCCGCTGCATCCCTGGAATGCAGATTGGTCAATAAAATACAATGAACTGGGAAGGGTAACAGAGGTCAGACTTGTGCAACCGTTGAATGTATGCAATCCGATGGTTTGCAAAGTATTAGGAAAGGTCAGCGAAGTCAAGCCCGTGCAGCCGTAGCAGGCATACTTGCCAATGGAATAAACGATGGCCCCAAAAGTATAGTTTGTGACTTGATTGCCGAAAATGGTTTTCAGGTTGTTGGTGCTGGTGTAGTCGGCTGATGCGATGGCACTGTTGTTGAGGGTCACCGAGGTCAAGTTCGTACAATCCTTAAACGCATCATCACCTATGGTATTCACTGAGTTGCCAATGGTCACCGAGTTCAGACCTGAGCAGTTCTCGAAGGCAGAGTTGCCTATGGAAGTCACGGAGTTGCCAAAATTCACCGAATGTAAGCCTTTGTAACCAACGAAAGCATAGTCTTTGATTTCAGATATGTTACTGGTGACGGTCAAACCAACAACCTCATTTGTGTTAACATAGAAATGGTTGGCATAATAAAGGGGGTTGGCGTAGGCATTGGCAAAGTCAATCTCATACCAGGCATTCAAGTCACTTATTAGGACCCAATTTAATCCAAGGCAATGCTCGAATGCCGAGTATCCTATTGAAGTTAAGGATCCGGGGAGGGTGACAGAGGTCATGTGGTTGCATCCCCAGAACGCATAAGCGCCTATGGAAGTCACGCCCGAGCCAAATGTAAAGCTCCTAGCATAGTCACCGAAAATGTGTCTAAAATTATTATTATATGAGTATGAAACCGAGACAATGGCATTGCTGTTGATGGTCACCGAGGTCATTTGGGGACAAGCGTCGAAAGCATGTTGTCCAATAGTGTTCACGGAACTAGGGATGGTCACCGAGGTCAGGCTAGAACAGAATTCGAATGCATGCGTACCTATCGAAACTACTGAATTAGGTATGACCAGATTGTTCAAGCTATTGCAATGGTAGAACGCATAGTCTCCTATTTCAATTAAATATGGGAGATCCACCGATGTCAAGCTGGTGCAGCCACGGAATGTACCTTCATTTATCGAAGACACTCCAGCGGGTATAAATACCGAGGACAATCCCGTGCAATCGCGGAAAGCATTCTCGCCGATGAAAGTCACTGAATTAGGGATTTCCACAGAGGTAAGATCTGAGCAGCCATAGAAAGCAAATTTTTTAATAGAAGTCATAGTGTTGGGGATGGACACGTGGGTGACTAAACTATTGTTGAGATAGAGGTGGTGGGCTTGGTAAAGGGGATTCGAGGTTTCATTGGCAAAATTGATTCGGCACCAAGCAGTCAAGTCGCTGATGAATACCCTATACAAACTGCCGCAATTCAAGAATGCACAGTTTCCGATGTACTGCACGGAGCTGGGGATGGTCACAGTTTCGAGATTGCTACATTGAAAGAATGCAAAACTGCCTATGGTGGTCACTGGTCCTATGACAATGTTCGTGACTTGGCTGCCGAAAATATTGTTCAAAGACATTCCGCTGGAGTAAGGACCCGAAGTGATGCTGTCGCTATTAATGGTCACCTTGGTCAGACTTTCGCAACCCGAAAAAGAATTATAATTGATGGATAGTACAAACGAAGGAATGACCACAGAGACCAAGCCTGCGCAACCTTGGAATGCTTTCTCGCCAATGTAAGCCACGTTATATGTGGTGCCGTTATAAGTCACTGTTTCAGGCAACACCAAATTGCCGTATGGCTTTTGAATGTTACCCCACGGTGATTCACTGGTATTCGGATAAGTCACCGACACGCGGGGAATTTGGTATCCACCCTCGACGATGTTGTAATAGATAGTATGCCCCGACGGGCTTACTGCCGAGAAGTCGTAGGCCAACGCTGTCTGTAGGCAGCAGAAGAGGGCGAATGTCAGCGCGGCAAGGCGCGTCAGCTGACGCATGGGGCGACCGCACATTATCTTCGGAAGGTAAAGTAAGTGTTTCATTTTTAATGTTTTATGTTAATAATTATTGCATTTCAGTCCTTCAAAGATACGAAATAATCCTTACAAGCACCAGTTTAAGGCATTTTTTGGGCTATTAAGCATTTATGGAGATCGCGGTCGTGCCTCCTTCACGATGACACGAAGCGACAATAAGAAGATTCCCTTCGGGAATGGAAAGTCATTGCTATGTAAAAAGCGGCGGCGTGAGGAGCCTACAAGTCGTATGCGCCACAAGCCGCCGCGTTATAAAAAATAAACGAACTCCATTCCCGAAGGGAATCTCATTCACCTTCTCCCCTATTCAATCGTCTTCATTCGGTTGAAGGTCTGACATAGATGTAGCCCTTGCCCTGCTCAAGCGACGTAAGCGTCCCCTTCCAAGTCGTACCGTTGTATATGGCAAAGCCATTGTCTTGAGAGATGATCTTGTCGCCAATGTTGGGCACGAACGATGTCCCGAACACTGTAGTAAGGGCTGTGGAAATAGCTGCTGTCGTGCCAGTGTATCCGATCCAGTTGTTGCCTTCATGGATGGTGACGCTGCTGGCGGGAACTGTGCGACCCGATAATTCGTACATACCTTCTTCAGCCACATGAACCTTGACCATTTGGCCGGGAGTAATGACTCTTGTATTTTCTTCCTCACACATCACGGCATCGCTGCCAAGCTCGTCTTGCATCGCTGCCACAATCACCTCGACGCTTGGTGCGATCCAGTTCCAACCTGGGTCTAAGCCTATCAATAACGTTGTAGGCGAAGCGTCCTGGTCTTCATAAAGCGTATGAGTGGGCAACAAAACCATGCGGTATTCTGTGTTTTCGCCAAAACCAGCAGGCTCGGTCGTCGTGAAAGTGACCGTGCTGCTTGGCTCAGTGCAACACACAAACACACCCTCGCAAGGCTTGATGGGCGTGCCAGCAGAAACTCCGACAATGGCGTCGCCCGTGTCGTTCATCCTGTAGAACGGGATGTAGTTGTCGCCCTGTTTCAGGTAGGCATTGCAGGTATAGGGGTTACCGATGAGGTTCATGCCAACCAACTTAACGTCAGTGTTTGAATTATCGTAGTTAATGTAGACATCCACATCTTCATCGGTAGCGGAGAATGAACTGCTGGTTTGAGCCGTACTGAAATTCACCGTCATATCGTCTTGAATGGAATAAAGATAACCCGTAGAGCGAACCATCAGCTGACTTCCATAGATGGAGCCTTGAGGATAAGTTCCAGCGGGTGAGCTGCATCCGCCTTCCGACGTGCATTTCTCGTTCCTCCATTCCTCACTAAAATAGTGATCAAATCTATACAAGTCCATCTTGTCGAAGTCGAGTTCCGTGCCATTCAGAGGCACCAAGGGGTCGTTGATCGAAATGTCGACGGGCGACGCAATGAGATACCAATTCAGCCTATCGTTCACGTTGACAGCGCCATAGCCTGTGATGTTCTTCTCGATGGTGGCGAAGAACTGGTTAGCCGACTTCACTTGGCCGCCGTCGTTGATGAGCAGCCAATCGCTCGCAACAGCGTTTTCACCTGTAATGGTATTGGCATTGAGGACACCACCAGGGCCGACAATAACGGAAAGGTCGGCACCAGGAGTAAGGGTAGTGATGTTGGCTTCGCCGCAAATGTAAGAAGCTCTAGCCGCGTTGACATTGAGGGTGCCAATGGTAGCTGAACCATCGGGATATATGTCTAAGCCCATAAACGGATACGTTTCATACGACTCTCCGTTTATATTGACTGTATTGGCAGACAGGCTACCAACCGTCACAGCGATGCTTCCAGGAGCCGTCAAATTGGCAGTTCCGACCGTCGCGTTATCGCTGCTGATAGTAAGATGATGGGCATTTTGATTGAGGGTGGTGATGTTCCAGTTGCCCTCATTACTAGCAAAAACCTTGTCAAAGCCAAAGCTGGCCGTGCCGATATTGAGGGTGCCGCCACCTTCCACATTCACTTTATTTTCAGGAATGTCCATCTCGCCAACCGTCAACTCACCGCCAGAATTAATGTCAAGATAACCCTGCGTACCAAAACGCAACGTGCCCACTGTCGGGTCGCAACCGTCAGGCACATCGGCGCGGCTCATAAGCGTCACATTCAAGGAAGGTGAATATGTGGGTGCGACAGGATACCAGTTGTTGCTATTATTCCAGTCAGAATTGTTACTAAGCGCATTGTCAAAGATACTCATACCGTAGCTTTCGTTATCGAAAGAGGTGATCACCACATCGTCGATAAACCACTCGGCAGCCGCACTGCTTCCGTGGTCGAATCTGACACGGATGGCATTGGCGCTTTCGTCGTTATCAGGGAGCCAGCGGCTCAGTGAGAGGTGGATCTGTTGCCATTGGTCGCACCCATAATCAGGCATTTCATAAATTTCGACCTCTTGGTCGCCGACCAACACCTTCACCTTGTTGCCCGTGCCAACCTCGCCGCTGCACTTGGTCCAGAAGCGAAGCACGAGATAGCTTGACCCTTTACTCACATAATTATCATTCAATTCGATCTCAGGCGTGTCGATATAATCGTACCAACCTGCAACGGGATTATAATTACTGCGGAGGCACCAGTTGTGGCCACCATAGCCGTCATAGATGCGGTTCCAATTCGTTGTATAAGTCCAACAAGCGGGATTAAGCAAGAGGTTGTCGAAGTCCTCGGTAAAGGGCTGCATATCTGTCAACTTGTATGCTTGACAGTCCGTACCCATGTTCAGGTTGGTCGACAACCATCCGGTAGAACCGCCATCAGGACAAATCGTGCGAATATTGATCAAGTAATAGCTTGAAGGGTCAAGGTTGTTCAGCGTATAGGTATACTGCTGTTGGGGATTTGTATTGTCAGGATAGACATATTCTTCAATCCAACCCGTGTTAGTGTTGGTCGGGATGGTCAGATTTCTGTAACGGATGCAGAATCCGTTGGAATGAGCAACGGGGGAAACCGAAGCGTCATAATTGGGATCATCCCAATCAAAAGAAATAGAAGATTCCGTGGGGTCATAAAAACTGAAATAGTTCGTATTAATATTGCTACAATCGCCCTTGGGGAAGATGTGGATGTTATCGACATAGGTGCTCTCGCCACTGCCGTGATCGGTAAAGACAAGGCGGAACCTCAATTTCGACACCCCTCCTTGCAGTTCAGTAGGAATGCTGAATGTGCCCTTCCTTTCAACCCACCCTTGCTCGCTCCATGAGAAGCCCCATGAGCCGGCTGATCGCCAAATGCTTTGCCAAGTACCTGAGCCAGACATCACCCAAGCATCATATTGCAACTCAACACTTTCGGCTGTACCAGGAGTGTCGGTACAATACATGTCAAAATACACCATGAAATCATTGAATTGATAGGTTTTTAGATAGGTTTCGATTCCAACATAAGTGTATGTTCCCGGCGATGGATAAGGATTGCCAGACACGAAGTTGTATTTCAAGCTATGCGGATCAGCGCCAAAAGATTGTTCTGTACTCAAACTGACATTTTCTGCCCCGGCACCCGTCACGGTGAAGTCGGCAGGCATGCCATTCTCAAAAGTATACATAAGCTCATTGAGGCCTCCGAAAGCCGTACGGAACTCAATGGGCTCGCACCAATCTGAACAAGGGAACTTGGCGCGCACCTGATAGAGTGTGCCTGCCTGTAGGTTCAGACCAGAGACGCTCATAATATAATAGTTATAAGGAGTGACCCCCTCGGCTAAAGGCAACCAGTCCGTTTGGTTCGATGGCTTATATTCAAGATCGACGTCCTTAATCAGGTTGTCATTCCATGTCACGCGGATGTTGGTTTCGGTAATGTTAATTGGATCCACGGACAAGCCTGTAGGCGCATCGCAAGTTGTGGTAAACGTCTTTGTCGCCCAGCTACCATAAGTAAAATAGCTACTGTTATTATCGATGTATTTCGCCCTGACCCTAGTATAATAGGTGGTGCCAGGCGCAAGGTCGGTCAACGAGAAATACTTATTGTTAGTGGGAACGTTGATCGCAGAAGAGAAATCGCTGTTGGTACTGTATTCCACTTCGAAATATGAGCAATTGCCATTCATATCCCAAGACAGATAAGCAGAGGTGTTGGTGATATCAGAAGCGACATAATTGTATGGCGTTCTAACATCAAGATAAACATTGACGTTGTCAATATCCCACATTCCTTCAAAATGAGCTCCACTTAAAGAAATTTGACGGAAAGCAATTCTGGCACCAGCGGGCAAAGTAGTACCGACGAAGCTATAATGATGTTCCGTCCCATATGAATCATCTGGTGAGACATCCGAGCCTACTTTTTGGAATGTGTTATTGTTATCCACATATCCAACTTGTAGTTTTACTTTAGTATTAGTACCAGTTGATGTAAACTTTGAGTTAAAAAATAAATGCAGAAAACCAGCTTGGTAATCAAATGCTGGAAGCTTAGCAATGATGTATACGGGTTCTTGTGCCGTAGTTACAGCTGGAGTAACCATCCTAAGACATTTTGTACCATTCAGTCCATTGGTGGTATTGACACCATATGAAACATTTCCATTTACTATACCATTGGAGGAAAAGCTCCAATTGACTGGTCTAGCGCCAACGCTATAGGATTCAAAAGTCTCTTCGTAAGGAACAATAGGCGAAGGCGCTTGCGCCCAGGCTGCCATCGGCACCATCAACGCCAAAAGCAGCGTAAAGAGTAAAAAATGCTTTTTCATATTACTAGTATTTATTTTATTGATAATCAATACTTTACATAGTGAAGAAAAATACCTGCTTCACCGATGTAAAAATATACCATAAAAACCAAGAAAAATGAGGAGAAAACTCCTTCATTTCTCAAGAGTTATCAACAGTTTAGTTTAGAGTTTAGAGTTGGAGTTTTATCAGTTGACGAGGCCGACGCGGAAGGCGAAAAGGATGAGCTCGTTGGTCGACTTCACCCCTACCTTGCTGAAGATGCTGCTCTTCATGTTCTCGATGCTGTGGGGCGTGACGCACATCTCCTCGGCCAACTGTTTGGTATTCAATCCCGTGGCGCACAAACTAATGAGTTCCATCTCGCGGCGCGTGAGGGTCTTCATCGTCTCGTAGTCGGCCTTGAGGTCGCTCTCAATGCGCATGTGGGCCTCGCCCGTGTAGTCGTTGCCCGCCATCACCGAACGCAACACCAAGGCAATCTCCTCCGAGTTGATGCTCTTGCTCATGAAGCCGTTCACCCCCGCCTCCAACAGCTGCTTGACGGTGGCACCACCCGCCTCGCCCGAGAAGATAACAATCTTGGCATCGGGACAGATTTGCTTAGCCGCACCAATGACATCCATGCCCGTGCCATCGGGGAGCATATAGTCCAAAAGAATGAGGTCGGTCTGGTTGCCATTCTGCTCAAGGAAGCTTATGGCCTTCGCCACCGTATCGGCTTCGGCCACAATCTGATAGTCGAGATTGGATTGTTCCAAGGTGGAACGGATGCCCATGCGGCATATCGGTTGGTCTTCGACGATGAGTATCCTAATCATTGGCCACCTCCCCTCACGCTAAAACGCACTGTGGTGCCCTCATCTTTCCTACTCTCTATCGTTATCTCACCGTCAATCTTATCCACAAGCATCTTGCTTACGAAGAGGCCGATGCCAGTGCCGGTCTCGCCGCCCGTGCCACTGGCCGATGAGGTCATGAACTTGAAGATCTTCTCCAGTTTTTTCTCACCGATGCCCATGCCGTTGTCGCTAACCTCAATCCAAATGCGGCCACCCTTTTCCTCCGCCTTCACACTAACATCGCCGTCGGGATAGGAAAACTTCACCGCGTTGCTGAGCAGGTTCTGCATGACGATGCGCACCACGTTGACGTCGTCGTGAGCCATCATCGTTTTCGGCACCACATTGCTGACCTTGAGCGATTTGGCGGCAATGGTCATCTCCTGCTCCCTAACGCATTCATCCACCAGTCCTGAGAGGTTGAAGTCAACAGGTTCGACCTTGCTGTTCTCCAGCTCGCCCTTCACCCACTGGATGATGTTCTCCATCCGGTCGTTCAACGCCTCCGACGAGGTGCGCAGCATAACCATCTTGGCCTTGCGGTCGGTCTCAGCCATGCCATCGTAGTTGTCGGTCAAGTCGCGCATCACCTGGCACATCGCCCCCACAGGTGTCCTCACGTCGTGCGACACAATGGAGAGCAGACGGTCCTTGGTGGCGTTGAGGTGGGCCAACTCTTCTGCGCGTTTCTTACGGATCTGCGCCAAACGATACCAGATAAAGGCGATGAGCAGCAAAAGCGCTGCGACGATAGCCAAAACGATGACATACATCCTGTTGCGCTTTGATTTTTCCTGCTCCATCGCCAAGGCATGTTCTTTCTCCTGCGTGGCATAGCGCACCTGATAGTCGCGGATGAGCTGCTGCTGTGTCTCGTTGAAGACGGAATCTTTCATCATCATGCTCCGCTCATAGTATTCCAATGCCAGCTTGGGATTTCTCTCACGTTCGGCCTGATAGGCAGCTTCAAGCGCCTCTTGCAGCAGCTCGTCGAAATGGTTTTCGTCTGCCATCACAATGGCTTTGGCGAAGTCGCCTTGCTGAAGATAGATGCTGGTTTCCAAAAACGTCTCACCGTTTTCCTTCGCGATGCTCAATGCCTCATCCATCAAAGCGGCACTCTCGTCGTTGCGTCCGACGATGCGATAGGCCTTCGAAAGCGCCATCAACCTGTTGATGATCTTATGCGGGGTGTCCATGTATTTCCTTGACAATTCCAGCGATGGCTCAGCAAAATCCACAGCCTCCGGGTTGTTTTGCGCAATGCGCACCTCAGCCAGGTTTTGGTAATAAGTGGCCAAGTCGAGGTTCGAGGCCGTGTCGGCAGGGTCAACGGTGCCAAGCATGTCGATGCATTTGCGGTACATCTCCTCTGCCGTTTCCAGTTCGCCCATACTGAGATGGATCTCCGCGATGTTGTTGATGACATAGCGTTTGTTGACCTCGGCCATCTCGCCGCCGATCTGGTCCATGAGCTCGTTGCAACGGTTATAGCATTCGATGGCTTTGTCCAATTGGCCGAGACGCTGGTAGGCATTGGCTAGGGTCATGGTGCAGCCCGCCTCATTGAATGGGTCGTCGATCTTGTTGTAATGTGCGATGCCCTCTTCAGAATACTGCACCACGTGCTGGAAGTCGTTGTTGTTGAAAAAATGGAGAATCATCGTGCGCAACACCTTCAACTTAATCTCGTCCTTATCGGTGTCGGCATCAAAGTTGGGCTCACGGCCTATGGTCTCGTCGATGGCCAGGGCAGCACGATAGGCCGCCTCTCCCCTATTATCCTCAAACACTTGGTAGAGGCTGTCGAGGTCTTGCGCCGTAGCAACAAGGCACGCCCATAGCATACCTATCATTAAAGCTATCTTTTTCATCAGAGAATGTCTTTTATGGCTTTCATCAGGCTCTCAATGTCAAAGTCTTCCGACTTGGCGGTGATGCGAGCCTGCTCGTAGAATGGCAGACGCGAAGCATAATGCTGGTTGACGAACTCCGTCAGCTCCTCTTCACTCTTGCCTTCCACCAAAGGACGTTTGTGTCGCGAATGGATGACGCGGTCGACGGCGGCTTGCGGGCTGATGCGCAAGAAGACGGTCAGGCCATGTTGGTTCATCCAGTCCATATTGTCGAAAAAACACGCCGTGCCACCTCCTGTCGATACTACCACATGGTCGAGGCTCTCGGTGGCTTTCAGCACCTCCGACTCCAGTTTTCGGTAAAGCGGCTCGTCGTATTTGTTGAAGAAGTCGTTGACAGAGATCTTATATTTTTCCTCGAACAGGGCATCGGTGTCGACCACCTCCCAACCCATGCGTTGGGCGAGACGGCGCGCGGCAGTGGTCTTGCCCGCACCCATGTAGCCGACGATGTAGATCCTATCCATTGATCATATTGTATTGACAAATCTGCAGTTTTCCGTCGCCGTCGCGCAGGTGCATGCCGTTGCCTTGACAATAGCGCCACATCTTGCATTTGGCACATTGGTCGGTCTTCATCCACTTACGGTCACGGTAGACCTGGAATTGGTTTTGCCACACATCCCAGAAGCTGTCCTTGTAAATATTGCCTTGATGGTAGTCGCTACGGATGCTGAGGCAGCCCGAGATGGAGCCGTCGGCCAGCACCGAGGCGATGTTGATGCCAGCGCTGCACGAATAATAATGGTTGCGCACCTCGCCCTCATAGGGTCCGAGGAAGCCGTCGCAGCCATAGTCGGCACGTATCTTGCCCTGCAGGCGCGTCGCCTTGATAAATTCCATCAACTCGCGGAACTGCTCGTTGCTGAGCTTGAAGTCGGGCTCATCGGCAGCGCGGCCGAAGGGGAACACCGTGAACAGACGCCAACGGCGGATACCCAACGAGATCAGGAAGTCACGGAACTCGGGCAGGTATTTGATGGTGCGTCGGTTGACGCAGGTGATGACATCCCAAGTGAGACCAGGGTGTTGTTTCATCGCCTCCACGGCACGCAAAACATTTTTATAGCTGTTGGGGTTGCCGCGCATCCAGTTGTGGTCTTCCTCGAAGCCATCGAAGCTGACGGCAATAGACTGCAATCCCGCTGCGACAAACTCATCGAGTTTCTCGGCCGTAAGCAGCATGCCGTTGCACACCATGCCCCACACGAAGCCACGTTTGCTGATCTCAGCACCGCAGCAGGCCAGGTCGGGGCGCACGGTGGGTTCGCCTCCCGTGGTGATGACCATCACCTTGGAAGGATCCATATGGGCACACACTTCGTCAAGCACCTTAAGGAAATCGGCCAGTGGCATGTCGTCTTTCTCGGAGAGCATACGACAATCGGAGCCGCAGTGGCGGCAATTGAGGTTACAGCGCAAGGTACACTCCCAGAAAAGCTGGTGTAACTCATGCTCTTCGATGCGCTGTTGCAACACCGCGTGATTGATCTCGAGCATCACGCGTTTATGGAAACCGAGGCGTTTCGTCATGGTTTCAGCAATAAAGTGACGCTGTCATCACGGCACCGGAACGCCATAGAGGGCTTCCACTTTGCCGTCGTTGATCTTTGAGCCTTCCGACTTTTCGAGTTCGCGGAGCTCCTTGCGGACCGCTTCCAGTTCATCCCTCATGCGACGTGTCTCCTTGCCGTATTCCTCGAGGACCTCGGGCGAGCCATAGACGCAAGCGCCTTCGCGGCGTTGCAAGGCAGCCTGAAGGTTGGCGATACGTTCCTGCAAAGCCACACGCTGTGCGCTCTTCTCCAGGTCCACCTCTTCGCCCAGTTGGGCATTGATGGTGTCGAGTCGGCTCTGCATGCGCAGGTTTTCCAACTTATAGTTGGCGATGATCTCAGGCGAGCCATAGACAGCAGCACCCTCGCGACGCGTCAGAATCTCTTGGATGGAATCGCGCTCTTTGACAAGTTGCTTGCGTTCCTTGCGTGTCAAGCCGTTCTGTGTGCAACAGGCAGCCAAGAATGCTAAGCCCGACAAGGCGCCAATCCATACCGTTCGAACTACTTTCTTCATAATTATGAATTGTTATAACGCTGCAAAGATAACAATAAAATTTGAGGCACGGTTTTTGCGGCTATATTTTTTTGTTGGCATTAAGAAAAGTGCTATTTTTGCAGCTGAAATGAAAAGAGAAAACAAAATCAAATAATAACCTTTAAAAACAAAAGCAATGAAGAAATTATTTGCAATCGTGGCTCTCGTAGCCTCCATGTTCGTTGCCGGAAATGTGCAGGCACAATCAATGATTTACGCAGGTTATGCTCCTGAATCGTTCATCCAAACCGTGGGCAGCAGCACCTCTACTACCAACTATCAAGGTTTCTGCTTTGGTTTCACCCAGAACTTCGGCCTCTCGAAAGGCATTGGTGTTGCTGCTGGTGCTGATCTCCGCATGAACAAGAGAAGTGGTCAAAGTTCTCTTTGGATCCTCCAAGGATCGGTAAGTGAGACCCAAGTTCTTGTTGACGTCCCAATTCTGTTCAATTATGGCATCAACATCAACCGCGACGTTACCATTACTCCTTTTATTGGCCCGATGGCAAGTTTGGCATTGGTTGGCCAAACCAAAGGTACTGACCCTATTTTTGGCGAGAACACTAGTAATTGGTATGGCGACAACAGCACATGGAGCCGTTTCAACCTCTATGGCGTGTTGGGTGCCAACTTGCAGTTCAGCCAATTCAACCTGTTTGGTGGCTATCGTCTCGGTCTAATCGACCTCAACTCAAACAACAATATCACTCTGAAGACCAATGGCCTCTTTGTTGGTCTTGGCTTCGCCCTCTAATTAGAAACAAAACACCTTTTCATAGAAGAGACGCTTTCGGGCGTCTCTTTTTTTTGTCCTTCCAGGACAACGTTTTCAACAACAGTTGTTGAAAAACCTGTTGATAAAATGTTGAAAACTAATCGTGTGGCATCAGCGTCCATTTTGGAGTTATTCCTAATTTTGACACCTTGTTTAATATAGGGTTATGCGCCCTTATTGTATTGCATTAAATCATTAAGTATCAAATAATTAAACATTTTTCAAATGAAACACAAACTTACTTTTTTGTTGACAGCCTTGTTGCTGTTGACGGGAATGACCTCTTGGGGACAGACCAGGACCCAAATCAACTGGGCTGCTGTTGACCAAGGTTACACAAATGGTCAAGCAATTGAATCAGTTGATTTTGACAGTAATGTATCTGGTTCATTCTTTAAAGGCACCAACAACAATCCGCCAAAGTATTACAACACTGGTTCAGCCATTAGATGCTATGGAGGCAACTACTTTACCATAACCACTTCTGATGGCAATCTCACAGAAATAGCTTTAACCTTTGCCTCTGGCGAAGGTACTAACGCAATTACAACAGACGTTGGAACCTATAGCGATGGTACATGGACAGGCACTGCTTCATCTGTGACATTTACCATCGGTGGCACAAGCGGTCATAGAAGAATCGCCGCATTCGATATCACATACGGTTCTGGTGGCGGCCAGCAAGAAATCGTGGCCACCCCGACCTTCACCCCTGCAGAAGGAACTTATTACGAGCCACAATCAGTGAGCATCAGCTGCGCCACCGACGGCGCCACCATCTGCTATACCACTGATGGCACCGAGCCGACGGAAAACAGCTTGCAATACAGCGTGCCGCTGACCATCAGCGAGACCACGACCCTCAAAGCCAAGGCCTTCAAGAGCGGCTATACCGCCAGCGCTGTCGCCACGGCCACTTATACCATCGAAGAAGCTCCAAGTGTCATTACCATCGCCGAGGCCCATGCCTTGGCCAACAATGAATACGCCATGGTGCAAGGTGTGGTTACATTCATCGACGGCCGCAACGTATACGTACAAGACGAAACGGGCGGTATTTGCCTCTACCTAAACAGCAACACCGTTCCCTCTGCTTTGGCATTAGGCGACATGGTACAGGGTTATGGTCAAAAGACCGTTTATAGAGGTTTGATAGAGCTCCAAAACATCAATGGCAGCAGTGCTTCAGAATTCAGCATCCTCTCTTCAGGTAACGAACTGCCTTTGGCCGTGAAGACCATCGCCGAAATCCTTGCAGGCGGAGCAGATGCCCTGCAAAGCACCCGCGTGAAGATAGAAGGTGCCACCCTCGGCGCCATCAACACCAGTGATAACACGCCTTTGACGCAAGGCGAAAGCATCACCAACATCTACAAAGTGCCTGCCTTAACAGGCATCGAGGAAGGCAATGTCGTTGACGTCATCGGCGTGATTGGTTACTACAACGCACCACAGCTGCGTGTAGCCCTGGCATCCGACGTTGTGCTCCATGCCGAACTCAACCCCGAGATCACCGTCTCCGTCACCGAGCTGACTGACTTCCGTTACATGGTGGGCAACGGCCCTTCGGCATCCAAGAACTTCACCATCAGCGGTACCGACCTCACCGATGACGTCACTTTGACGGCTCCCACCAACTATGAGCTGACCCTCAGCCCCGACAACGGCTATTTCGACAGCGACGAGGTCTCACCCGTCAGCGGCACCTTAGCCGAGATCACGATCTACGTCCGTCTGAAAGCCGGCTTGGAAGTGGGCAACTATAGCGGCAATGTCACCATCACCAGCGGCGACATCACCAAGACCATCGCCCTGAGCGGCACTGTCGACGCCCTGCCCGTGGCCGCCACCCCGACCTTCTCGCCCGTGGCCGGTACCTATATGTCCGAACAGAGCGTGACCATCAGCTGCGAGACCGCCAACGCCGCCATCTATTACACCCTCGACGGCAGCGACCCCACCGAGAACAGCACCTTATATAGCGCACCCATCACGGTAAACGAGACCACCACCATCAAGGCCATCGCCGTCGCCTCGGGCTACGACAACAGCACCATCGCTGAGGCCACCTATACCATCAACGAGGTTATCACAATCGCTGAAGCACGCGCCTTGGAAAACAACGCCTACGCCTGCGTGGAAGGTACCGTCATCTTCATTGACGGCCGCAACATTTACATCCAAGATGAGACCGCAGGCATCGACCTCTACCTCAACGCCAACACCGTCCCTAGTGCCCTCGCCATCGGCGACAACGTGCGCGCCTACGGTAAGCATGCCGTCTACAACGGCCTTGTCGAGCTGAGCGGCATCAACGGCGGCAATGCCAACGCCTTTGCCATCCTTTCTTCAGGCAACGAGTTGCCCATGGCCGTCCAGACCATCGAAGCCATCAACAGCGACTATAGCGGCGACAACCTGCTGCAAGCCACCCGCGTGAAGATCGAGAACGCCACCATCGGTGCCATCAACACGAGCGGCACTACCGTCATCAGCCAAGACGGCAACGACCTCAACATCTACCGCATCCCCACCGTGGAAGGCATGATGGAAGGCGACCTGGTGACCGTGACCGGCATCATCAGCTGCTTCAACGCCCCACAACTGCGTGTGGTCAGCGCTGACGACATCGAGTTCACTCACCGCCCGGTGCTCAGCGTCAACCCCTCCACCCTCACAGGTTTCACCTACGAGTTTGAGGAAGGCGGTCCGTCAGAGATCCAATACTTCGAAGTCAGCGGCGATTACCTGACCCACAACGTCAGCGTCTATCCCTCCGAGAGCTTCGAGGTTTCGACACAGCCCGTAAATATGTTCCGTCCCGAGAACCCTGCCATGATCTTCATCCCGGGTTCCGGTCATTTCTACGACATCAAGATCTACATCCGTCTGAAGGCGGGTCTTGAAGTGGGTACCTACAACGAGCAAATCGCCATCGCCTCCGAAGAGGCCGACACCATCTATGTCAGTGTCACCGGCATCGTCACAGGCGACGCTCCTACCCCGCCCACACCCACTGAGGGCGAATATGTCCGCATCAGCAACCTGAGCAGCCTCACCGATGGCGCCTATGTCATCGTGGCCGCCCGCTTCGACGAGAACGCCTCCGACTACTACGCCATGACCGCTGCCTCGTCGGGTAAGCCCACTGGCGTGCTCTTCACCTCCACCACTTCGGGCACCGACGAAGTGCTGCCTGCCAGCATCGTCAATGAAGAAGAGACCTACTATTGGGTGGTCAGCGTGACCGACAACGGCTACACCTTCACCAACGCAGCCGGCGAACTCATCGGCTACACCAGCGGCACCAACTTCGCCACAGGCGGCGACAACACCGAATGGGCTATCGATATCCAGACCGCAGAAGAAGGCGCTATGGTGCCCAACTATACTGGTTTTGTTATCAGCAATGTCAATAACGAGGTCAGGGCTTTCGCTTTGAACAGCAACCATAACTTCGGCCCTTACCACACACAAAACATGGGTGGTAGCGGTTACAACTTCTTCCTTGACCTCTTCGTGAAGACTGAGGGCGTCGAGCCGCCCACACCTGTCGTGGCCACGCCCACCTTCACTCCTGCTGCCGGCACCTATTACGAGCCCCAGGAAGTGACCATCAGCTGTGCCACCGACGGTGCCACCATCTACTACAGCACCACATCAGAGAATGGTCCTTGGGAGGAATATGAGGAAGCCATCACCGTCGACGAGAGCATGACCCTCTGGGCCTATGCCGAGAAGGATGGCTATGATGACAGCAATGTCGCCGAAGCCGCTTACATCATCCAAGTCGGTGTGGTCACCATCTTCAACCAAGACTGGGAAGGCGAAATGAACGGCTGGACCTTCGTCGATGTGGAAGGCGAAATGAATTGGACCGTTGCCTCCTACCAAGGCAACCACTACGCCTATGCCAACGGCTACAACCACGGCGCCAACGAAGACTGGTGCATCTCACCCGCCTTCGACCTCAACGTCTACAGCAACCCCGTGCTGACCTTCCGTACGGCCAAGAATTACAATGGTCCCGACCTCGAGGTGTTCTTCTCGAACAACTACAACGGCACCAACCCGTCAGCAGCCACTTGGACGCCTTTGACCTGCGCCCTCTCAACGGGCAGCTGGACTTGGGTTGAATCGGGCGCCATCGACTTGAGCAGCTTCAGCGGTACCAACTGCTACATCGGCTTCAAATACACCTGCGAAGAAAGCAGCGCTGCCGGCTGGGAAGTCGACGACATCCTGCTCGTCGGACAGACCTCTGACCCTGTGGTCACCGTCACCCCGCTTGCCCTGACAGGCTTCACCTATATGGAAGGCAACGGCCCTTCGGATGAGCAGAGCTTCACCGTCAGCGGCCTCAACCTGAGCGGCAACGTCGTCATCGCCGAAGCCGCCGACTATGAGATCTCTCTCGCATCGGGCGACGACTTCGCCGCACAGAGCACCATCACGCTGAACCACAGCAATGGCACCGTCGAAGAGACCTCCGTCTACGTCCGTCTGAAAGCCGGTCTTGCCGTTGGTGAATACAACGACGAAGACGTCACCGTCACCTGCGCCGACGTCGACGACATCGAAGTCACCTGCAGCGGAAACGTCACAGCTCAGCCCGTGCCAGGCGACGATTACATCCGCATCAGCGATGTGGACGCCCTTGCCGCTGGCAACCGCGTCATCCTCGCCGCCCGCTACAACGCGACGGCCGACGCCTACCTCGCCATTGCCAACACCCTGACAAGCGGCAAGCTCACCACCACTGAGTTCACCAGCGTGATGAACGGCACTGACGAAATCATCCCCGCCAGCATCCTTGGCGACGAAGACAGCTACTACTGGACGGTCGACGTCACCGCCGACGGCTACACCTTCACCAATGCCAACGGTGACATGATCGGTTACGGCAACAGCGGCACCAACCTCGTAATGAACGGTGAAAAGACCGCATGGACCATCGCCACCGGCGTCTCGGATCCCGAGAGCTTGGTACCCGAGTATTTCGGCTTCAACATCGTCAACGCCACAAACGACACCCGTGCTATGGCTTTGCGCGTCACCGAAACGGAAAGCGTCGTGAAGGCTTACGCCACCAGCAACATGACCAACGGCGAGTACAACTTCTTCCTCGACATCTTCATGCAAGGCGAAGGCGGCTCGTGCACCGTGGCAGCCCCGACCTTTACTCCTGCCGGCGGCACCTATTACGAGACCCAGGATGTCACCATCAGCTGCACCACTGCTGATGCAACCATCTATTACAGCCTCGACTCCGAGAACGGTCCTTGGGAGGAATACGAGGAAGCCATCACCGTCGACGAGAGCATGACCATCTGGGCCTACGCCGAAAAGGAAGGCTGCAACGACAGCCCCGTCGTCAGCGCAGAATATGTGATCCAGAACGACCTCGTCATCATCTTCAACCAAGACTGGGAAGAGGATTGGCACGGCTGGACACAAGTCAACGTGGAAGGCGAAGATGCCGAATGGACCATTGCCGAACACAGCGGTAATCACTACGCCTACATGAACGGCTATAACCACGGCGCCAACGAAGACTGGCTCATCTCGCCCGCCTTCGACCTCGACAGCTACAGCGATGTAGTGCTGACCTTTGTCACCGCCATGAACTACACTGGCCCCGCCATCGAAGTGCTCTTCTCCAACGACTACGATGGCACCGACCCCAACGCAGCCAGCTGGGAACCCCTGACTTGCGAACTCTCATCTGGTAGCTGGGCCTGGACCGAGTCGGGCGAAATCAGCCTCGACGAATTCAGCGGCAGCAACTGCCACATTGCCTTCAAGTACACCTGCGACGAAAACGAAGCCGCTGCGTGGGAGGTTGACAACATCCTGCTCGTCTCGGGCAGCAACGCCAACCCGACCCTGACGGCTACACCTAGTACTATTAATGGTCTCGACTATATGGTCGACAACGGTCCTTCGAACTCGCAGAGCTATACCCTCACAGGTGCCAACCTCGAAGGTCAAGGCAATATCGCGGTGACCGCGCCCGAAGGCTTTGAAATCTCATTGGATGACGAGGACTATGGCGAAACGTTGTCCGTCCCGTTTGCCGACGGCGTCGTCACCAATCAGCCTGTGACCATTTACGTCCGCCTTATGGAAGGTCTTGAAGTGGGCTCCTACACGGGCACCATCGACCACGAAGGCGGCAACGCCACTGAAGAAGTCAGTGTTGCCGGCACCGTCCACGGTGAGGACGAGCCTTTCATCTTGGCTTATATGCCTTACTACATCCAAGGCAACAACGGTTCGAACAACAACCGCGTGCCTGTGGCCACTGCCACATACATCTTCAACCTTGAGCCGAACACCACCTACCGTTACACCAACCAGTTCATCGTCAGTGACGACGGTCCTGAGACCGCTGGTGCGGGTAATGTCATCTATGCCAACCTCAACGGCTTCTACCGCAGCACCAGCCCGAGCCTGGCAACTGAGGGAGGCTATGGAGAGTTCACTACCGATGAAGAAGGCACCGGCTTCGCTTGGTTCATGAACGAACCCACAGCCAACGCCCGCTTCACTCCTGGCAATCAGGTCTACCTGCGCATCCGCCTCAACGACGGTCACGACGGCACCACTGTCGACCAGGTCTTCACCAGCGACGACTATGCCACCGTGCTCAACTTCGGCACCGACAGAGACGAGTACACCGGCTCAGCCTTCTACGTCAAGAGCAACGAGAGCCCGATGAGCTTCGCCATGATGTATGCCACCGAAGACGATTTGCGTCCCGTTTACTCAACCAGCATTGAGACTACCGGCGTTGACTATGTCGGCATCAACCAGTATGCTGACTTCTACAAAGAGTTGGTGGCTGGTAAGGACGGTTGGTTTGGCGGCATCCTGCCCAACGTCAACGATGAAGGAATCAACTTCATTATGGTCTTCGACATGGATAACAATCTCGTTAGCGGATATTACACCACAGAAGGACAATGGTCTCCCAATGCCAACACTGTCAATCCCAATGTTGGTCTTGACGAGCCTATCTTCATCGACCTCACCGACGATGGCGTTGAAGAAGGCATGACGGCTAACGTGAAGATTTGGAGCGCCGACCATGAGTTTGTCATCGAAAACGGCGACAACGCCCACTATAGCATGACCGTGTACAACGTGCTCGGTCAGCCCATGATGATGAAGCAGATCAATGCAGGCAGCACTGAGCGCATCAGCCACAGCCTTGCCAGCGGCGTATACGTCATCAGTTTGCAAAATAACCAGAACACCGTTTCTGTAAAAGTTATTGTTAGGTAAGTAATTTTTCCTCCCTTCGGGGAAACAAAAAGTCCGGGAGCTTGCTCTCGGACTTTTTTGTTGCATCGCCTTGGTCGTCAATAAGACAGCCACACCTATTAATAAAACTGCTCCTTATTAATCACATACAAAGACTTGTCTTTAATGCTATAAATCTGTGACTCGGTGCAAAACACATCGGGGAAATTGAGTGTCGCCACCTCCCTATCTTCACCGTCCACAACGACCGTTTCCTTACCGTGGGCATAAAAACGTAAATCGCCATAGTTACCATTATAGACAAACAAATCATTAAAACTGATAAAGTCCGTGCCCTTCAAATCGCCATCAAGGTGGAGCACCCCATTGTCGCAAACCACATAAACGCCAACCGTATCCATCTCAACCAAGTGGACAAATTTGTTGTCTTTCTTGACACAAACATCGGAGTCAACAAAGGCATTCATACTGCCCGAAGACTGAATCACCACTGGCGGCACTTCCTTTCTGCTCACAAGCGCACCAGTATTGGCCTGATATTTCTCCACCGACTGGTGACCTTTCCTATCAGCAAATAGCAAGAACAAGGCATCATCATCCCTAAACTCCACGTCCTTGATAAAATCCGCATATTTCTTACGTTCGTGCAAATACACATTCTTTCCCGTTTTCTTGTCATACGCTGCCAAAAAAGGTTTACCCCATTTGCCCAAATACGTATAATAGAAAGAGTATGAGTGAGGTGCAAACCCCATATTGACCATAAGCAAATAATCTTTCGTTGCAAACAGCCTTGAGAAACTGGTCTTTTGTTCCGGCAACCTCGCATGCCACAGTTCCTTGCCGTTACGATCGGTTTTTATAAGTCTTTTAATGCCAGCGATATAGATATCGGAACCATCGACAAAAGGATTAGAGCAAACCCTAACTGAAGAAACCAAACTATATAGGCCATAGTTTTCGTTCGATATCTCTTGCATATTCGTTTCCAAGCGCCAACCCTCGCCGTTGTTGACATCCACTGAATACAAGCCGTTGCCAACAAAGAGCATCGTCGAGTCATCCAGTTTCGTTGCCATCTCAAACTCCTGAGCCGATTTGACGTCACGCTCCCAAACATGCGACTTAGATTTCAAATCGATTCTACACAGATTTCGCCTACTGCCCAAGCCCTTCATACCAGTCATACAAATCATCCAACCTTCTTCTGTATTGAAATACACAGGCCACATGCCAGTCCCTATTTTAAACTGTTCTTCGCCCGTCTCAGCTTCAACCAAAAAGAAGTCGTTTTCTTTGACTTTGAAGACCATAGGGCCTCTCTTGATGTAAAGCTCTTCATTCCTATAGTATTTCTTCCTCCATTTCAACTCATTATGCTCAAGGTCGAAAAACACCGCATGACAGATGCCTGAATCGACAATCTTTTCATCTCTTACAGCTTCATCTATCAAAGTGAGCAGTACTGCATTCGTAACCGAGTCGAAATCAGCACGTTGGATTGTGACATCAAAAGTCTCCTTAAAGGCGATGATTTCCCTTTGGTTCAGCAAATTACGCCCAACAGGCTCATAATTAGACATTTCCTGGATATGCACTTGCGCACGAAGTGAGAGTATGAAGGCGAATACCGCCAGCACAGTGATTGCAAAGCGTTTCATGATTAATGCAGTTTTGTTCTTTTGATTAAGTAGCTCGTCAAGACTTGGTTGTAGTCCTTATTAATATCGGCTTCAACATAGTCGATTTGGTACTGGTAGCAATGGCGCAGCAGAGCTTCCTTGCGCTCAGTCATAATCTTCTTGTATGCGTCCTGAACCTCAACGGGATTGAGCTTCAGCACGTCACCCGACTCCAAATCGACGAAACGGTACGGGCGGTTCTCGAAGTCAAGATTCTGCTCCAAGTTGCTGTCGAAAACATGGAACAGGATCACTTCGTGTTTGTTGTATTTCAAATGCTCCAATGCCTCAAACATCGGCTTGTAGTCGTCGAGGCCGTCGAGCATGTCGGTGAAGATGACCACAAGGCTGCGGCGGTGCGTCATCTCAGCGATCTGGTGCAGGCACTGCGGTGTCGAAGTCGTCTTGCGGTTATTTTTGTCGTATGTATCAATCAGTTTCTCCAGCTCGGTATAAATCAATTTATTATGCACATTGGACGACTTGGCGGGTTCGTGAAATGCTATCGTCTCGTCAAACAAGTCAAGACCCACGGCATCGCGTTGGCGGCGCATCAGCTCCATGAGTGAGGCGGCGGCATAGATGGAGAAAAAGAGTTTGTTGGGATGCTCGAAGTCGACCTTCTGCCTCACGGGGAAGCACATGCTCGAGCTTTGGTCGATGACCAGTTGGCAGCGCAGGTTGGTCTCCTCTTCGTAACGTTTGACGAAGAGCTTCTCCGTGCGGCCATAGAGTTTCCAGTCGATATGGCGGATGGGCTCACCCGTGTTATAAAGGCGATGTTCGGCGAACTCAACAGAAAAACCGTGGAAGGGACTTTTGTGTAAACCCGTGATGAATCCCTCCACGATTTGACGTGCCAAGAACTCCAAGCTGCCGAATTGCGTCAGCCGGTTCCTATCGATTGAAAAGTCCAATGGGAATGCTGAATTATGAATGCTGAATTATGAATGCTGATCATTCAACATTCCACATTCAGCATTGATTTTTTTAGAACAGCTTCTCTAACTTCTCCACGAACACCTTCTTTGGGGCGGCGCCGACGTTCTTGTCGACAGGTTGTCCACCCTTGAAGAAAAGGACGGTGGGGATGTTCATGATGCCGAACTTGGCGGCGGTGCCGGGGCATTCCTCGACGTCGCACTTCACGGCAACCACTTTGCCTTCATATTCTTCCGAGAGTTCCTCGATGATGGGTTCCACCTTCTTGCAGGGGCCACACCAAGTGGCGCCAAAGTCCACCATCACGGGAAGTTCTGATTTCAGGACGACCTCTTCAAAACGGTCGTCGGTCATTTGAATTACTGCCATTGTTTTAATCAGTTTAGTTTATAGATTTGTTACTATTCTTTTTTTCGGTCTGCAAAGATACAAATATTCTTTTTTATCGCAAGTCAAATTCCACAAAAGGCATCTTTTCCAACAAGGGCAGCACCTCCTGTGCATTAATCTTTCCTTTAACGGGAGTAAGGTTGCAGGACCTCTTGCCTAATGGGTCAAAGAGATGCAATTTATAATCCTGTTTACCAGGGTTCTCCTTCAGAACTTTGATAAACTCTTCCATACTATCCTTGTTCATCTCCGACACATTCAACTTGATGAAGACCGTCTTAGAAGTGGTTTCCAAAAGCGAGTCCAGCAAGCGCGCCTCCGTGAAACGGACTTCGAGCGTCTGCAACACGAAATTGGGATCCTGACCCGCCTTGGGGAAAGGTCGGTCCATGATACCGGAAAGCATCACGAACGAATTGACCGTCAACAAGTTCTTACTATTTCGATAATTCTCCCTAAACATAGCAAACTGCAAGGCGCCTGTTTGGTCCTCGATGGTGAACCGACCATATTGATTACCGTTTTTCGCCGTAAACTCCTCGGCTCGCGTGATCTGTCCGCCAAGACGCACCGGACGCTTCAGGTTTTTCTCCACATCGTTCAGTGCAGCCTTCAAGCCTTCCACATCGCAGTTACAGAAGTACTTGATAGGCAGATGATAGACCTGCATAGGATGCGAGGAGATATAGAAGCCTAGCGCCTCCTTCTCCATCTCCAGTTCCTTCATCTTCGACCAAGGCTCACAATCGGGCAACGGAATACTGAAGGTCTCCTCTGCCCCTTCGTCGCTACCGAAGCCGAAGAGGTCCATCTGCGACGAGTTCTTTCGTTCGTTGTACGAGGCCACCATACGCATGGCTCGTTCGGAGAACGACACGGAATCATTAGGTGCGATATAGAATAACATGGCACGATGGAAGCCCTTGAAGCTATCAAAACAACCGGCCATTCCCATGCTTTCCAAGGCCCTGACGTTAAGGCCTTTGTCCGCCACACGCATCACGAAGTCACCGAAGTCCTTGAACTTGCCGTTGGCTTCGCGCTCGGCCACGATGCCCGCCACAGCCGCCTCGCCCACGTTCTTGATGCCACCCATGCCGTAACGGATCTCGCCATTCTCGTTGACCGAGAACTCGTATTCCGACTCGTTGACATCAGGACCAAGCACGTTGATTTTCATGCGCTTGCATTCTTCGGTCATGAAGTTGACCTGCTTGATGTCGCCCAACTCGTTATTGAGAACAGCAGCCATAAACTCGGCCGGATAGTGCGCCTTGAGGTAAGCCGTCTGGTAGGAAACCCAGCTGTAGCAAGCCGCGTGCGACTTGTTGAAGGCGTAGGAAGCAAACTTCTTCCATTCCTCCCAAATCTTCTCCAAACGTTGCTTCACCTCGTCTTCAGGAAGGTTCTCAGTCTTGGTCAGCTTGGCCACACCTTGTTTCATGAACTTGCCATAGAGCTCCTCCATCTTGGCCAACTGCTTCTTACCCATTGCCTTACGCAGCGTGTCGGACTCACCACGGGTGAAATCGGCCAACTCGCGCGAGAGCAACATCACCTGCTCCTGATAGACGCAGATGCCGTAAGTGTCCTTCAGGTACTTCTCCATGCAGTCGAAGTCGTACTTGATCTCCTGTCGGCCTTGCTTACGGGCGATGAAGTCGGGGATGTTGTCCATCGGGCCGGGACGATAGAGGGCGTTCATAGCGATGATGTCGCCGATGACTGAAGGCTGCAACTCACGCAGGTATTTCTGCATGCCGGGCGATTCAAACTGGAACGTGCCGATGGTGTTGCCAGCCGAGTATAACTTATAGGTTTCCTCATCGTCAATCGGGATATGGTCGATGTCGATGTCGATACCACGGGTCTTCTTGATGTTCTTCAAGGCATCCTTAATCAAGGTCAAGGTCTTCAAGCCCAAGAAGTCCATCTTAATCAGGCCGACCGTCTCAATGACATGGCCGTCATATTGGGTCACCACGACATCCTCTTTAGTATCCTTATCTCTAACGGTACAAACTGGGGCCACGTTAGTCAAGTCGTCGGCGCCAATGATGACACCGCATGCGTGGATACCGATTTGGCGGTTGGTGTCCTCCAGCTCCTCGGCATAAGTCAACATGGACGAGACATTCTTATCGGCGCCGTTAAGCATCTCCTTAAGTTCTGGTACATATTTATAGCAGTTCTTCAGGTTGACCTTGGGCATCTTCTTGGGAACCTCGCCTTCCACGGCTTTCACTGCGGCTTCGTCGAAGTTACGGTCAGGGATAAAGCCCTTGATCTTATTGACCTCGAGCAATGGCACCTTCTGCACACGACCTACGTCTTGGATGGCCGACTTGGCCGCCATGGTGCCGTAGGTGATGATGTGCGCCACTTTCTCCTTACCGTATTTCTTGGTCACCCAGTCGAGAACGCGCTCGCGGCCGTCATCGTCGAAGTCCACGTCGATATCGGGCAGGGAGATACGATCGGGATTGAGGAAACGCTCAAACAGCAAGTCGTATTTCAACGGGTCAAGGTCGGTGATCTTCAAGCAATAGGCCACCACCGAGCCAGCAGCCGAGCCACGGCCTGGTCCCACCGAGACGCCCAGTTCCTCGCGTGCCGCACGGATATAGTCGCTCACGATGAGGAAGTAGCCCGGGAAGCCCATGGTCTTCATCACGTGCAGCTCGAACTTGATACGCTCAATCTGATCCTCAGTAAGGTTCTCGCCATAACGCTCTTTGGCGCCTTCCCATGTCAACTTAGCGAGGTAGTCCGCCTCGAGTTTGATACGGTACAGACGGTCGTAGCCGCCCAGTTTCTTGACCTTCTTCTCGGCCTCTTCCTGCGACATCACCACATTGCCGTGCTCGTCGCGGGTAAACTCATTGAAGAGGTCTTCCTCGGTGAACTTTTTCCTATACTCCTCCTCAGTGCCGAAGTCCTCAGGGATGGGGAACTTAGGCATGATCGGGTCGGAGTCGATGCTGTAGGACTCCACCTTGTCGACAATCTCTTGCGTGTTCTCCAACACCTCGGGATGATCAGAGAAGATGCGGCCCATCTCTTCGGGCGTCTTCAGCCATTCCTGCTTGGTGTAGTGCATTCGTGTGGGGTCGTCGAGGTCCTTGCCCGTGCTGAGGCAGATGAGGCGGTCGTGCGCCTCGCCGTGTTCCTCCTCCACAAAGTGGACGTCGTTAGTGGCAATGACCTTCACATCATATTTCTTCGCCAAGTCGAAGATGATTTTGTTCACCTCTTTTTGGCGTTCGTACACCTCGGTGTCACCACCCGGTTTATCGGTCTTATGTCGCTGGACTTCAAGGTAATAATCATCTCCAAATAGGCTCTTGAACCATTGTATCGACTCCTCCGCACCCTTCATGTCGCCGTTCATAATCTTTTGCGGCACCTCGCCCGCAAGACAGGCGGAGCTGCATATCAGACCTTCGTGGTATTTTTCAAGTAGGCTATGGTCGATACGGGGGTTGTAATAGAAACCATCGGTGTAGGCGATGGAACTCAGCTTGCAGAGGCTGTGGTAGCCCGTTTTGTTCTTCGCCAATAAAATAAGGTGCCAACCACGGTCCTGACGGCCATCGCGTTTGTCGATACTTATGGGAGCGCAATAAGTCTCAATACCGAAGATCGGCTTGAAGAACTGCTTGTTCAGCTTCTCGATTTGCTCTTGTGCGGCAATCTTTTCCTCATCAGTAGACTCAGGTTTCCCTATAATGGCCTGTTGTTCCTTGATGGCATCTTTCACCTTGCCGTTCTCCTTGTTCACCGTATCCGCGAAGTCCTTGATGCCGAACATATTGCCATGGTCGGTGAGGGCGAGGCTATACATGCCGTTTTTCTTGCACTTGGCTACCAAATCCGGCACCTTCGACATGCCATCGAGCATGGAATAGTGCGAGTGGACGTGCAGGTGGGTGAAGTGCTGCGGCACATAGTCGCCGAATTCGGGTTCCTCCTCTCCTGTTTCTTCCACATCAAAGTTCGATACCACCTTGATGCCCGCAGGCTGAATCACATCGGGGTTGGCGGCCTTGAAGTCGTCGATGAACTGGGCATCGACATGAAGGTCGGTCTCATCCAGCACACCGCGACGAACCAGTTCGAGGAAGACGCGAGCCGTGGCCTCCACATCGGCGGAGGCATTGTGGGCAGAGTCGAAGTACTCGCCAAACAACAGGTGATGAAACTCGCCCAGACGCGGCAGCTTGAACTTGCCGCCCTTGCCGCCAGGGAACTGGCAGAACTCGGCCGTCTTCTCCGTGCAAGTGTCGATGATTTGCCAACGGGGCAAGGGATTCTCGCGACCGCAGCGCAGGAACTCGCAGCCCAAGACGTTGAGGTCGAAGTTGATATTATGGCCCACCAAGTATTTGGCTTTGGCGGCGGAGATCATAAACAAGTCGAGCACCTCGTTGAGCGGCTTGCCATATTTCATGGCATGTTCGGTGGAGATGCCGTGCACCATCTTAGCGTCGATGGGGATGACAAAGCCGTCAGGCTGAACGAGATAGTTATGGTTCTCCACGAAGCGACCCTTTTCATCATGGATCTGCCAAGCCAGTTGCACCATGCGTGGCCAGTTGTCGAAGTCGGTCAGCGGGGCGTTATCAATTTTGGGAAGACCGGTGGTCTCTGTATCGAAGACTAAAAACATAATCAGTTGAGAGTGTAAAGTTTAGGGTTTAGAGTTGGAGAAATTTCAGCTCTTTTTTTCAGCGTTCAAAGATAAGAAAAAAACGGAAACAGCGCAAGAAGACCGAAAAGAAAAACATCTTCAAAATGCTTGTTTCTTATTATTCAAAACCTCAATCGCTAATTGAGCCTTCTTCAGGATCAGGCCATCATTTTCATCTGTCTGCACCAAGTGTTCTTGTTGCATTGGAAAGAAAACATTTTCGTCGTCAATAATGACATATTGATATGGCTCCGAAGCATATCTATGGAGCCATGCTTGGATTTCAAGAGCCTTCGCATTGCGTTCTGGGATGGAGAACAATTCGCTGCTCCTGGCATCATTGTAGGTTGTGCTAAGCAGGATGGGTGTCATTGAGTAGATTTCATCAGGTAGATTACGGTCTTTCCACAATGCTTGCATCCGCATAAGTCCCTCGTTTCTCCATGTTGAAGAAAGCACAATCTTACAGCCAGTTTGTTCAACAATGCTTTTCAGATTATTGATCGTGTTTGGGTCGAACACGGCACCAAACTCATCGAAAGGGTCAATACCTTCCTTTCTCAATCGTTTGGTATAGCTTGCCGTGTTCAACACACCATCGAAGTCTAAAAATAGATATTTTTCCACTTTTTATCTACATTGTTTATTCTCTGATTGACTCATTACTTGATACAAAGCCGTTTTCAAATCAATTTTTAAGAGTTCGCGGATGTCTTTTAGGTAATGGTCTATCATAATCCTCAAACGTTTTGCGTTAAGTATCCAGTGCAATTCGGTGATTGGAGTGAAAAGGATGTAATTTGCCGTGTCTGGGCTAATATTGAACTCTTTCACAAGACTGCTTTGTGCGTTTTTTTCATCACTTCGTCTAACGACAGCAATAAGTTCATCTACTTTTATGCCGTCGTTGCTTCGTTGCAGTTTTTCAAGTTCCATAAGGATGCGCAAGTACTTTGCAAGAGCCTGACAAATCTCTTCGAAATTATTGGCAATCAATTTGTCGAAATCGGTTTCAATAGACAGAAGTGCTCCGTCTTGTTGTTGGGCTAGTCTTATGTTCATGGTGTCTGTGTTTTTACTGTTCTAAAAGGTGTTGATATTCTGGGTCTTTGACCACTTTTTTGAACTCGGCGACTAGGTTGGGCAACTTCACGATGGGTTGACCGAGGCGAGTGGTCACATTGGGGTAGTGTGCCTTCACCCATTCCACCACCTGGTTGCGGACTTCGTTGTCGAAGTAGAGCCTGACTTGCAGCGGGGTCTTGATCTCGGCGGCGTTGGCCAAGGTGTTGTCCAGCTGGCCGTTCTCGATCGGGTTCTCCATGGTGATACCAAGCACGTAAGGCACGATGGCACCGATGAGCGAGCCTTTGTCTGCCTCGGGATTCACTCCCATTTCGGTGCGGATGCCGGTCACCATTTTTCCCAGGACAATCATGCCTTCGGCAAGTCCGGCGGCGCAGATGGCGTCCATTTCGGCGACTACGGCGGGGTGGTCGGTGCCCAGTTCCGGAAAGCGGTTGCGGATTTTCATTTCAAGTTGGGTGCGAAAGGCGTCGACATTGGCGCGGGCTTCCAGTTGCTGCTTTCTTTTTCTCTCTTGTTCTTTGTGGGATTTTTTAGTACTCATTTTGGTTGAATTTTAGATTTTTTGCCCTATTAATACGATAGACCGAAAGGCGATGAATTCAAACAAGTCGTAAGACATTAAAAATCAGAAAAATAAAAATGCAAAAAATATGTGCGTAAAATAGTGCGTAAAAGCAACAATAGAGTCCTTTTGTAACCGTTTCGGCCAACCGTCAATTGAGATGTACCTTATAAATGACTACATCTACAAAATCCGAGCTGGTCTGCCAAACTTCCCTTCTTGATAATAGTTTAGCATGAGCTACCGATTCGGTTGGGGCTTCCAAATCAAGATAAATCTGATACCTGTTGCCATCAATTTGGCCATTCGAACGGACACAGCCGTATTCAACTTTGTAAGCGTTCATATTGCAATAGATTTTAATTAGGTTTATTGAACTGTTTTAAATCAAACAGGCATTAATACGAATAGACTTTTTACAACAAATGGAAGCATAGTTTAATTTACTATAAAACAGCTACATAAAAAGAAAAAATCTATGTGCGTAAAATAGTGCGTATTAAGAATAATATCTTATCTTTGCACGAAAATAGCCATTACTATGTCAGTAAGATTTACCTTGGAAAAAAGAACTAATGTGTATGGCGAGAGTCCTATTAGGCTTTCGTGGAGTTTTGGCGGTAGGCGTTACCAGTCCACCTTGGGCTTTTCGATCAATAAAGCGAATTGGGACGATGTAAAAAAGCTGGTAAAGTCCGGGACGCACAACATCAAAGGTCAAAAGGCCGAAGACATCAATTTCATCATCAAACGCATCAGCCTAGTAGCAACAGGCATTGAGCAACATTTTGATGGAAATGAAAAGTCCCTAACCAAAGACATGATGAAGAAGGCCATCAGCGATGTCCAGTCTAATGACTTTGCCCGCATAGAGGATATTATTGAACGATGCATAGAAGGCACAGTGTCCATTCCTAAGACAGAAACACGGTATTATAGAGATCTCCAGCATAGGTATTATCGATTATTGTGCGATGCGGAATACAATCACCTTAGTTTCAACATCCTCCAGCAACTATTTGGAAGAGGCGAACGGATTGCCGTACCTTCCACCGATTTCAAACCCAGAAAGATTGAAGGCATAAAGTCTCATGTGTTGTTTTACAAGGAAGTTAGCTATGAAGAGGTGTTTGGGAGATAATACCTTATTCTTTCAACTTTATAGTGTTCATAGTGTCGAATCGGTTGTGAAATAGATATCCAAAATCTATTTGACGACAATTCTTTAGTCCTCCAAAATGTTTGAAAACCAAATCCATTTCTTTCTTAAGATCATCATATATCTTTGATTCCATGTTTTTTAAATACTCCTCATTTTCATAGAAAAGGTAGTAAAAATGAATACGTTTTCCTTTTGATTCTTGATTAGACAAGATACCCATCAGATGACATAGGAATTGTTTTAAATCAAAATGGTTTGTTTTCAAATTACATCCGAAATTCTGAGGAGTAAGAAAAGAATTATTTATTCCGATATATGGAACCTTCTTTTTCTTCTCTACTTTTTCTATCTTAGAGATTGGGGGAGAATCATGCAAAAACGATTTAAACTCTTCTGATTCATTGTATTCCCATCTCAGTTTTATGGTCTTATGATCGTCAAATATCTCATGACATTTTACTTCAATAAAATACACATCATTTTCGGTATCAATCACAACATCCATTTGAGGTTTTGATATGACATCACCATTCTTAGAGAGCACCTCCAAACCCTTTTCCAATTCAATTTTACATTTTTTCCAGACCCCTTCAATTTCTATTTCTTCAACTAAAGAGATAAGCTCATTTTTATCCTTTTTGGAAAAACATGCGGTGGCAAAACGACTTGATGAAGCCACGGAATAATATTTCCCCGTTTTAAACTCATTTCCTTTGCCCTCATCATATTTACTACTAATTACAGATGACAGTTTCTTTTCTATTCCAAGTCCTTTTGACAAATATCTATCGTAGAACCTTTCGTATCTATTAACATAAAAACCGAAGTTCTCGGATGAATTATTGTCTATATATAAACCTGGTAAATATGGATTGCCATCAATAAAGCTTTGTTTTATGTAAAAGTCAAATTTTTCCTTTAAAGATGCCTTTTCACATTTTTTATAATTGGATGGGTTTTTGACAAGCCTATCCCATGTCTTTCCTTTTTCTGTTGTTATGATTTTGTAGATCTCATCCATATTAAATTGCCTTTATAGTTTACACGTCCACACGTTTTTAGACTGCAAAGATATAGTAATAAAATGAAATATCAAACAAAGGCGTATAGTTTATTTTCCAAAAAAGAGGTATTAATCCTCTCATGCCGAAAATAAATCATACTTTTGCGCCAGGGTCCCGTCCCTCCCGCAGGAATTCCATTCCCGCCGCAAAACCACAAACAAAAGTATGCCCACCATTACCAACATCACCATACCCAACGAAACCTCCACTTGGCAGGAGCCTGGCGCATGGCGCAAACCGTGCATCGTGCATGTGACCATGGTGGCCAAAGGAAGAGAACCCATTTTCGGCAAACTCACCCACAATGGCATTCATGCCGAGGTGGAAAAGACAGCCATAGGCTGGGCATTAATCAACCAACAGCAAAGGATGCTTGAACTTTGCCCTGAAATCAAAATCCTTGCTGACAAGGTCATGCCTGACCATCACCATATCGTTTTGCAGGTTAGGCGCACCATGCAACGCAGCATCAAGGAAGTGGTGCGAGGCTATATGCAGGGCTGCAAAGCTGAAGCCAGAAAACTTGGCTTTGAAGGGAACCTATACGACTCGCCACCATTTTACCGTGTGCTTACCCATAAAGGACAGCTTCAGGCGATGATAAACTATGTTTACGCTAATCCAGAACGGTCATGGCAACGCAAACAAAATCCCGACTTGTTCCGAATGCACCGCAAAACAGAGGCTTGCGGCCTTTTATTCACTTCCATGGGTAATCATTTCCTCCTCGACTGGCCTGACCGCCAATTGGTGGAAATGTCGCGCAATGCCTCGGACGAGCAAGTCCAAGAAAGGCTGAAAGCGGTGTTGCGGTCGGCGCAAAATGGAGCGGTAACCTATACGGCTTCCATTAGCAAGGGTGAGCAGCTCATCGCACGGACGCTTCGGGCGCAAGGCTTCCCTTTAGTCGTCCTTCTCAATGAAAGCTTTCCTGAGGAAGGTTCGCAGCATGAGCGGTTTTACAAGCCGGGTGGCGTTTATTTTGAGGCATGTTCCCAAGGGAAGCTTTTGCTTTTGGAACCAACGGAGCAAGCGTATAGTACGCCTTTCATCCGTCAATCTGTCGAGGAAACACTTCGCCGTAAGGCCGAAGCCAAGCATTTTGAATACACGCCGGTTGCAACCGATTCTTTGCGATTCCGTTTTGTTGCGCTCAATGAAATGGGAAGGTTGCTTGTGGAGGGGCGAGGGGCGGATGGAATCCGCCTTTAAGGGACAGGACAGCTAAACACTTGCGCTGTCAACAATTATATGTATTTTTGCTTCATCATAACCGAAAAAACACAGCCATCATGCAAAACCTCAAACACCTCTTCCTCTTTCTCACCGTCCTCCTCTCCTGCCGCGCAGCCATGGCGCAGGATTATTTCCTCGACCGCTTCTATTCCGATGACGGAGTCGACCAGATACAGTTCTACTACAACGCCGACAACCTGCTGGAATCCTACCATTCCATTTCCAATGCTGGCGGCGAAATTGACGACCTTATCGACTCGCTCTATTACGACGAGCGCACCAATGTGATTCGCATCGACTTCTTCCAATACTATGAGAACGAGTGGATCTTTCCTAGTTACATCACTTACACATACGACGACAACAACCACCGCCTCACACGCACCAACTACAACGACTGGGGCAGTGGATTCGAGCTACAAGGCATCTACACCTATTCTTATGATGGCGACCAACTCACCGGCTATGAAATGACCCTCGGCGGCACATTGCTCATGCGTGGCACATATTCCTACGACGGCAATGGCCTCTGCACACAACTCCTCGAAGAATATAACGATGCTTGGGGCGGTACGGGATGGAGCAACTCTGCCCTGACCACCTATACCTATGACGAAGCGGGCAACTGCACCAACGAGACCTACGCCTATTGGAGCGACGGCTGGGTGCCCGACTCCAGCATCGACAGGCTATTCGACGCCAACGGCAACTGCAAGCAACGCGAGAAACACTCCAATGGACAGGTCGCCGAACGCGTGACATACGCTTATGACGAAACCTGCACTATCAACCATGTGCTCCTGCCCTATCATCCGGAGCCCAACTACACTTGGGATCTATTCGCCAACCGTCCGCTCCGCTATGCTTGGGAGGCCGCCAACGACGGTGGACAACTCATTTATGTCTGTGACTACATCTATGAATACGGCGCCTTCGAAGGCGTACCTCAACACGAAGCACCTATTACCGACATGGTGACCGTTTACCCCAACCCCATACAAGGCGAGATGACCATCAGCCTTGATGGCCTGCGCCGCTATGAAATCATCGACATGAACGGCCAGACCGTCATGCAAGGTCAGGCCAACGGGAAACGGCATACCATCGATGTATCCGAATTAGCTTCAGGCCTTTACTTGGTGAAAGCCTACAACGGACAAAGCTGGTGCATCAGCAAAGTGCAAGTCAAATAAGGTCAGGCTTTCTTTTCCGTCAAGATCATAAACAGGATTGCGAAAAGAATCAAGGCGACGCCGAGGGCGACGTTGAGTGTAAAAGCTTCATGGAAGACCAACGTCCCGATGACGATGGCCGTCAACGGCTCAAGAATGCCGAGGATGGAGGTCTTGGTGGCACCAACTGCCTTGCTTGAAGCCGCCAAGGTGATGGTCGCAATAGCCGTAGGCAAAATCGCCAAGCCCAACACATTCAGCCAACTGACTGCATCGGGAACGGCATTGAGATGCACACCGAAGCCCGACAAGGCAAACAGCATTACTGAGCCGATCAAGAAGCAATAGAAAGTCAAAGTGAGGTTAGGGATCGCTTTGACTTGTTGGCTCAAGTTGACGATGACAATAAACAAGGTATAGCACAGTCCCGAAGCCACCACGAGGGCGATGCCGCGCCAGTCAATGAAGCCGCCTCCACCCTTGAGTGAGAGCAAAATGGCACCCGCTACACCTGCGAAGATGGAAATCCATGTCTTCCAACTTGGGTACTGACCGAAAAACATCATGATCAGCGCGACCATAATGGGATAGACATAAAGTATGCTTGTGGCAATGCCCGAGGGAATGTATTTGTATGCCTCAAACAAGGTGATACTGCATCCGGTAAACAGCACGCCAAGAATGGTCATTAGTCCAAACTGCTTCCAGGTGATGCGAATCTGGCGTTTCGCGACGAGCATATAGGCCAGCATCAACAATGTGGCCACACCATAGCGGTAGAACAATAAAGAGTTGACGTCCAAGCCCTTGTTGATGACAGGCACGCCAAAGAGCGGGTTCATGCCGTAGGTGATGCCCGAGACAATGCCCGCTATATAACCCCAATGAAGTTTGTTTTGCTTCTGCATTATTTCTGTCTTAAACCGGCCCTTCGACAGGCTCGGGGACCTGGCTCTTTGAAAACGGCCGCAAAATTAGGCATTGTCGGACGATTTACGAAACAGAGAAAAAGAAAAATTTGTTCCGACCTGATTGCCAGTCCAATAAAAAGTTGTACTTTTGCAGCCGAAACCTCGGGTAGGTTTTAGTTAATTCATTAAAAATCAACTTAAAACATTAAATTATGCCTGCAAAAATTAGATTGCAAAGACATGGCAAGAAGGGTCAACC